>Ga0209181_10010296_pt1 | contig 12172 bp, 7 predicted proteins | sample MAT05_FD_187208 | JGI IMG/M metagenome (GOLD analysis project Ga0209181, IMG submission 187208) | Freshwater microbial communities from Lake Fryxell liftoff mats and glacier meltwater in Antarctica - MAT-05 (SPAdes) (version 2) | ecosystem: Environmental > Aquatic > Freshwater > Ice > Liftoff... | reverse complement strand
CGCGTGACCAGCCGACCTCACACCCCCCCCACCACCATCGCCACCATCAACCAACCAGGCGACCACGCCGGGTGCGTTCAATCAGACCTTGCCGCCCTGCAGTTTCTCGATGATCGCCACCAGCGGCAGGAACATCGCGACGACGATGCCACCGACGACGACACCGAGGAACACGACCAGCAACGGCTCGATCAGCTTCACCAGCGAGTTCACCGCGACGTCGACCTCTTCGTCGTAGTTGTCGGCGATCTTCATCAACATGGAGTCCAGGTCGCCCGTCTCCTCGCCGACGTCGATCATGTTGACCACGATCGAATCGCACACCTTGCTCTCGCGCAGCGGCACCGCAAACGTCTCACCCTCGCGGATGCTGTCGTGAACGCGCTGCAGCGCCCGCTCGAACACGTAGTTGCCGCAGGTGTCGCGCGTGATGCTGATCGCCTCGAGAATCGGCACGCCCGCGTTGATCAGCGTGCCCAGCGTGCGCGTGAAACGCGCGATCGTCGTCTTCTTCACCAGCGTGCCGATGCCCGGCGTGTACAGCGCCACTGTGTCAATCGTCGCGCGCCCCGGGCCCGTCTTGCGCCCGTATTTGAAGGTCACAAACAGCACCAGCGGCACGAACACGACGAACACCCAACCCGGGATGCGCTGCCCCGGCTCAAGCCCCGCGACCCACCCCGACGTGTTGGTCAGGATCTTGGTCAAAAGCGGCAGCTCGACGCCGAACTCCGCGAAGATTTCCTTGAACTTCGGGATGATGAACACCATGATGAAGGTCACGATCGACACCGCGACGATCACGACCATCACGGGGTAGATCATCGCGCCGACGACCTTGCGCTTCAGTCGCTGCGCCTTCTCCATGAACTCCGCGAGGCGCTGCAGGATGATGTCGAGCACGCCGCCGATCTCGCCAGCGTTCACCATCTTGGTGTAGAGACGATCAAACGCCGCGGGGTGACGGGCCATCGCCTCCGAGAGACTGGTGCCACCCTCGACGTCCTCGCAGATGCTCTGCATGATGCCCTTGAACTTCCCGGGCTTCTGCTGCTCCTCCAGGATCTGCAGCGAGCGCAGCAGCGGCAGGCCCGCGTCCTGCAGCGTCGAGAGCTGACGCGTGAACAGCGTGCGGGTCTTGTTGCTGATCCCGCCGATGCTGATCGCGAGCCCCTGGCCCTTCTTCTTCTTGGCCTTCGCAAAGTCCTCCTGTGTCGGCCCCTTCTTGGCGCCCTTCTGCTCGCGGACTGACGTGGGGAAGAAGCCCTGCTGCTTGATCTTTTGAATCGCTTCTTCGCTGCTGCCAGCCTCGATCGAGCCCTTCTGGGCCTTGCCGGAGGCATTCAATGCTTCGTACGTGAAGTTCGCCATGGTCAATGCTCCGCGTGTCAACTCACTGGCCGCGCGTCGGTCTCATCTACCCAGATACCTTCGCGTTGCCAGAACTCATTTCCGCTACTTCCCAATGCCCACCACTCAGCGCCCGAACTCAATCCTCCGCGATCGTCTCGCGAATCACCTCGTCCAGCGTCGTCTGCCCTTCATAAATCCCGAGCAGGCCGCACTCACGCAGCGACCGCATGCCGTTGCGTTTGGCGATCTGGCGGAGGATGTTGGTGCTGGCATTCTTCATGATCTGGTCGCGCATCTCGTCAGTGAGCGTCATGATCTCAAAGATCGCCATGCGCCCGCGATACCCCGAGCCGAAGCAGTTGTCGCAGCCCTTGCCGCGGAAGAACTTCTTGCCCTGCACCATCTCTGGCTTGAGTCCCAACTCCATCAACTGCTCTTCCGTCGGGTCGTACGCGTACTTGCAGCGCTGGCAGATCGTGCGGCACAGTCGCTGGGCCACAACGCCTTCCATCGTCGCTGTGAGAAGGAACGGCTCCATCCCAAGGTCCACAAGCCGGATGATGCTGCTCGGCGCGTCGTTGGTGTGCAGCGTGCTCAGCACCAAGTGGCCCGTCAGCGACGCCTGCACCGCGATCTCAGCAGTCTCAAGGTCGCGAATCTCACCGACCAGGATCACGTCAGGATCTTGACGAAGGAAGCTTCGCAGCGCCTTGGCGAACGTCAACTCAACCTCGGGGTTGATCTGCACCTGGCACAGGCCCTCGATGTCGTACTCGACGGGGTCCTCAGCCGTGAGGATCTTGGTCTCGATGTCGTTGAGCTCTTGCAGCGCCGCGTACAGCGTCGTGGTCTTGCCGCTGCCCGTCGGGCCGGTCACGATGACGATGCCGTTGGGCTTGCCAATCAGGCGCCGGAACACTGCCAGGTCGTCCTCGCGCATCCCGATTCGATCCAGCGAAAGCTTGACGTTGCTGCGGTCCAGCACACGCATCACGACGCTCTCACCGTGCATCGTCGGCAACACGCTCACTCGAAGGTCCACCGGCGCCCCGCCCACCGTCAACTCGATGCGACCGTCCTGCGGCAGGCGACGCTCCGCAATATCAAGCTTCGCCATGACCTTCACGCGGCTCGTGATCGCCGGCCCCAGCGCCTTCGGCGGCGGCACCATCTCGTACAACACGCCGTCGATGCGGTAGCGCATCTTAAACTCGTCTTCGAACGGCTCAAAGTGGACGTCGCTGGCACGATCCTTGATCGCTTGCAGCAGCACCAGGTTCAGCAGCTTGATCACCCGGTTGTCACTCGCGGCGTCCATCACCGCGTCCAGGTCGATCGACATCCCACCCTTGCCACCCGCCGCCGCCAGCTTCGCCAGGTCCTGGTCCTTGGCCAGCTCACTGACGACGTCCGTCACCGACTCCTGCTTGTTGTAGTATTTCTTGATGATGGCATCGACGATCGCGGGGTCGGTCACGACCGCCTCGACGTTGAAGCCCATCAGCAGGCGAAGGTCATCCACCGCCCGGAAGTTGTCACGCGACTTCATCGCAATCTTGAGCTTCTTGCCCGCCGGTCGGTATTCGATCGGAACCACCTGATACGACTGGACGGTTTCGTTTGGCAGCGAGTCGATCACTTCCTTGGAGAGCTCGACCCCCGCGAGGTCTACATATCCCAGACCCGCCTGCGCAGCCAGGCCCTCGTCAACGTCCTTCGGCTGGAGGTGGCCAAGCTCGACCAGGAGAACCCCGATCTGGACCTTGCGACCCGATTTCTGAATTTCCAGCGCCGCGTGAACCTGTTCACGCGTGCACTTTCCCAGCTTGGTCAGAATGCGACCGAGCTTCTTGCCTTTCACGTCCTGGAGTTCCGCCGGGGTCAGCACGTCCGAGTCTCCTGTCTGTCGTTTGAAGCAGATCGAAGCGGCAGGCCAATGCTCAACCGACAGGCCCTCGACGCCGCGCCCGCGCGAACGTCACTGATAGTCTATCGCTTGAACATACCTCAACTGTTGCATCAAAAACCAGATCACCACGCCACATTTTGATGCGACACGTGGAAAACAACGATGACGATTGCACAATCTCAGGGTCGAGGGCGACATCCGCAGCCGGTCATGCACCGCTAGGGCGACGTGGTTTCGCCTCGCCCTCGGGCGCCTCTTCCTTGATGTCCAGCTCACTGCGCCCGACCTGGCGTCCAAGGCGATGGACCTTGTCGGTGAGATCCTGCGGGTTCTTGCTCTTGTCCACCATCTCCTCTGCGGAGATCTTTCCGGACATGTAGTGGTCCCAGAGGTGGTCATCCAGCAACTGCATGCCGAACTTCTTGCCGGTCTGGATGAACGAGTCGATTCGGAATGTTTTCCCTTCACGAATCAGGTTCTGGATGGCGGGCGTGATGACGAGGAACTCGTACGCCGCGACCATGCCGGGCTGATCCACCCGCCCTAACAAAGCCTGACTGAGAATCGCCAGCAGCGAAGTCGAGAGCTGCACGCGAATCTGGTTCTGCTGGCTCACCGGGAAGGCGTCGACAATACGGTCGATCGTCTTCGCGGCGCCCGTGGTGTGCAGGGTCGCAAACACCAAGTGGCCCGTCTCGGCGGCTCGGATGGCCGATTCGATCGTTTCCAGGTCGCGCATTTCGCCGACCAGGATGCAGTCCGGGTCAGACCGCAGCACGCGCCGCAGCGCCTCGGCAAACGACGGCACGTCGGTACCCACCTCGCGCTGGTTCACGATCGACAGCTTGTGGTAGTGGTAGTACTCGATCGGGTCTTCCATCGTGACGATGTGCCGCTCGAGATTCGTGTTCACGTAGTCGATCATCGTCGCCAGCGACGTCGTCTTCCCTGAACCGGTTGGTCCGGTCACCAGGAACATGCCTCGGGGGCGACGCACCAGCTCGCGGCAGATTTCCGGCAGGCCGATCTGCTCGAACGTCAGCAGGCGGTTAGGGATCTGGCGAAGCACGATCGCCAGATCGCTACGTTGCTTGAAGACCGAGACGCGAAAGCGGGCCTTGTCGCCGTAGCTGAAGCCGAAGTCGGTGCCGCCCTTTTCAGACAGCTCCTGCTGCTTCGCTTCGGGCGTGATCGACTTCATCAGGGCGACCATGTCGTCCGAATCGATGACCTTGGTCTTGAGGTTGACAAGACGGCCGTTCAGACGCACCGTCGGGGGCCGGCCCACCGTCAAGTGCAAGTCGCTCGCGCGCTCCTTGACGACGGTGTCCAGCAGACGGTCCATTTGCAGAGTGGACATTGGGAAATCCTCAAATGATCAGGTTGCCAAAGTTTCCAAACTCAAAACCGGGGTCACTCTCAAACGGGAAATAGCTCGATTGTCTTCGGCTCAGCCGACGCCTTCGACCTGGGTCATGCGGGCGATCTCGTCGGCGGTGGTCGTGCCCTTGAGCACCTTGATGCGGCCGTCCTCGGTTAGCGTGCGCATGCCGCTGTTGATCGCGGCGACTCGGATCTTGCCCACCGGCTCCTGCTTGAACGCCAAATCGCGAATCTCCGAGTTCATGATCATCATTTCGTAGATGCCCTTGCGACCACGGAAGCCGGTGTTGTTGCAGTTGTCGCACCCGACCGGACGCATCGCCTTGCCCGCGGCTTCCTCCGGCGACATGCCGATGATCCGCAGATGTTTCGGATCCGGCTCCGGGTCCACTTCCTTGCACTTGGGGCAGAGCACGCGAATAAGCCGCTGAGCCATGATCGCCTGGATGGCGCTGGCTACCAAGAACGGCTTCACGCCCATGTCGATCAATCGCGTGATCGCACTCGGCGCGTCGTTGGTGTGCAGCGTTGAGAACACCAAGTGGCCCGTGAGCGCGGCCTGGATCGCGATTTCCGCCACTTCGCGGTCACGAATTTCACCAATCAGAATGATGTTCGGTGCCTGACGAAGCATCGATTTCAGGACCACCGAGAACGTCAGGCCGATCTTCTCGCGGATTTGAACCTGGTTGATGCCCTTGAAGTTGTACTCGATCGGGTCCTCAGCGGTGATGATCTTCGTGTCCGCCTTGTTCAGCACGTCGAGCGCTGAGTACAGCGTCGTGGTCTTGCCGCTACCCGTCGGCCCGGTGACCAGGAAGATCCCGTTCGGTCGACGGATAATCTTGTTGAAGACGGTGAGGCTGTCTTCTTCAAAGCCCAGGTTGACAAGGCCGATCTTCACCGAGTCGGGGCGCAGAATACGAAGCACGATCGACTCGCCGTGATACGTCGGACAGGCGCTCACGCGAAAGTCGATCTGGTCGGGCTCAACGATGATCTTGATGCGCCCGTCCTGCGGAACGCGCTTCTCCGCGATGTTCATCCCCGCCATCAGCTTCAAGCGGCTGAGGACCGAGTTCTGCATTCGCTTGGGCAGGTTGTCTCGCTCGATGCAGACGCCATCAATCCGATATCGCAGTCGCACGCGATCGCCGAACGGCTCGACATGGATATCGCTGGCCCGCATCTTGACGGCTTCCGCAAGAATGCGCTGCACGAGTCGAACGATCGGCGCATCTTCGCTGGCGATGTCGATGGACCTGTCGACGCTCTTATCGACCGACTTGTCAATCGAGCGGTCGATCGAGTCGGTCACCAGCGCCGCGCGCGGATCGCCCCCCTTAGCGCCGCTGCCGCCCAGGCTGGATTCAATAAATCGCTTGATCTGCGTGCGAGTCGCGAGCTTGGTCTCGATGTCCGCCGCGAGCCGGAAGCGGAGCATATCAAAGAGTTCGAGATCCGAGGGATCGTGCGTGATCAGTTGCATCTTGTTGCCGACCTTGCTCAGGGGCAGGATCAGGTGCTTCTTGATCAGGTCTTCGGGGATCAGCTTGGGGTTGATCTGACCCGCGACGCCATTGGCCGTCAGGTCGACGAACTCAAGCGAGAACTGGTTTGCCAGCGCCTTGGCGATCTGGTCCTCGCTCGCGGCGTTCATCTCCACGAGCACTTCGCCGATGCGTTTGCCGCTCGACTTGGCCTTCACGAGTGCGTTGTCCAGTTGCTGCTGGGAAACGACGCCCCAGCCGATAAGAATTTCGCCGAGCTTCTTTCGGGATCGTGCCATAGAGGGAAATCTGCCGAGTCGGAGGGAGGTCGGAAGGATCGGATCAGACGGACACCATGCGAGCAAGGGGAACCCTGAGCGTAGGCTCGCGTGGCGCGAGCTTTACCATCGCCGGGAGCGAGAGTATCGTGAGCCAGTGGTCGGAGTGCAAGTCGCCGATGAAGAAGAAGCCGCCAAAGTCCAGCCCCGGTTCGCGTGTCGGCGCGCGATCGTCGCCTCGTGCAAGCAAGCGCTCAACCCTCGCCACCTCGCGCCCGCCGATCCGCATTGTGATCACCGCCGGGCCCACGTACGAGCCGATCGATAGCGTGAGATTCATTGGAAACCGCTCGTCCGGGCGCGTGGGCGTCTCTCTGGCCGACGCCGCGGCGGGGCTCAGCTGGGACACAGTACTTTTGCTCGGACCGGGCACGGTTCTGCCAGAAGATCCGCGTGTGCGCGTCCAACGGTTCCGAACAACCGACGATCTTCGCTCGCTTTTGGCAAAACACACAGACTTCGATGTCCTGATTATGGCCGCCGCCGTCGCAGACTACCGCCCCGTCGTCGACCCCGCGCTCTTGGCCGCGGCTGGCAACAAGCTCCGTCGCCAAAGCAGCGGGCTCACGCTTCAACTCGAGGCGACCCCCGACCTGCTGGCCGAGATCGGCGCTCGCAAAGCGCCTTCACAGGTTCTCGTCGGCTTCGCGCTCGAGCCCGCCCATCGGCTGGAATCTTCCGCACGCGAGAAACTGACGCGAAAGAAGCTCGATCTCATCGTCGCCAACGAACTGAAGACCATGGACGCGACGACCATCCAAGCCAGCGTCTTTGACTCTCAGGGCGGGCGGCTCGATACGCCCGGTGCCGTCACCAAGCGCCGGTTCGCGACCTGGCTCCTCAAACGCATCAAGGCCAGCCTCGCGCACACGCGGACTACCCTTTAAGATGATGAGCCTGCCCGCGGATCGACGACCCGACGCCTCTGAAAACAACGCCCGCGGCGCAGGATCCGGCCCGGGCGAGCGAGGCGACGCCAAGCCGAGAACGCCCAAGGCTCGGTTCGGCAAGCCCTACGTTAAGCCCGGTGCCAAGCCGCCTTTCAAGCCGGTGCCCAAGGTGCCGCGCCCTGCGACGTCCGACGCCCCAGCCAAGCTCGGCGTCAAACGCGTCCCGCCGCCGCCCGGCGCCCAGTCGCCGCGTGCAACCACGCCCTACCGATCCGCCGGCAAGCCACCGACCGGTGCCGGTACGCCGGCGGGCTCAAGTCCGCGCACGTATGGCGGCCCGCCCAAGCCGTTCACTCCACGGACCGGGCCGGGCGGCACTTCGGGAGCACGCACCCAAAGCGGTGGCAAGGGGATGATGGGGCGCAACCCCTCGCGCTCGTTTGATAACGCCGGCGCGCTCCCGCCCGGTGTCAAAGTCGTCTACGAGGATGACGACATCATCGTTGTCGAAAAACCCACCGGGCTTACGACCGCCGCCGGGCCTGAGGAGCCTCGCGAGACACTCTTTGACATGGTCAAGAAGATCGCCCGAGCGAAAGCGGGCCGCCCGATTTCGCGCAGCCGCGGACGCGACAAGGCCGCGGTCGAGGCGGACATCGGCGGCTCGACAGGCGCTGGGAAGGTCTTTGCGGGGATCATCCACCGGCTGGACCGCGAGGCCTCGGGCTTGCTGGTCTTCAGCAAGAACGAGAAGGCGTATCACTGGCTGAAGGACGACTTCAAATCCAAGCGCGTGCATCGCATCTACTACGCCCTGGTCGAGGGCGCGATGGGCGAGGTTGGCGAGCAGGGCACGATTCAGAGCTTCCTGCGCGAGTCGCGCGACGGCACCGTCGCCTCCATCAAAGGCGACGATTTTCGCGGCGGTGGCGGCGTCGCCATGGGCGGCTGGGGCGAAGAACACGACCAGGCCCGCCCCGCTGTCACGCACTATCGCGTGCTGGGAATCGGCGGCGGCCTCAGCCTCGTGCAGCTCCGCCTCGAAACCGGGCGTAAGCACCAGATCCGCGTACACTTGAAGGAAAAAGGCCACCCGATCGTCGGCGATCGGCGGTACAACGCATTCCGCGATGATCTGCGCCGTTTGTGCCTGCACGCGACCGAGCTGGGCTTCGCGCATCCGAGCACCGGCGCGACCGTTCGCTTCCGCAGCGATCCGCCGGTCGGCTTCTTCACGCTCGCGGGCATGAAGCCGCCAGCACCCTCGGGCACCGCGACGCTCAAGCAGCCCCCGATCGCTCACACCTCTCATCAGCCCGAGGACACCTCTTGGGAAAATGTCGCCGGGTGGTACGACGCGCTGATCGACGAGAAGCGCAGCGACCACTACGACAAGATCATCATCCCCGGCACCCTCCGCATGGTGAAACCCGAGCCGGGCGTGCGCGTGCTTGATGTCGCATGCGGCCAGGGCGTGATCTCGCGCGAGCTGGCGCGCCTCGGCGCGTCGGTCGTCGGCGTCGATTCGTCGCCCTCTCTCATCGAAACCGCACAGGCCCGCGCCGTGACGCAAGGCCTCTCTGCGGAGTTCTTCATCGGCGATGTCCGCGCCCTGGACGCGCTTCCGCTCGAGCCCGCGAGCTTTGACTGCGTGACGTGCGTGATGGCGATGGCCAACATCAATCCGCTCGAGCCGCTCCTGGCCAGCGTCGCTCGCTTGCTCAAGCCGGGCGGTTCGCTAGTGTTCTCCATCACCCACCCGGCGTTTCGCGCCCCGGACCAGACGTCCTGGGGCTGGGACGAGAAAACCAAAGCCCAGTATCGCCGCGTTGACGGCTATCTCTCGCTGGGCCAGAAGTCCATCAAGATGCACCCCGGCAGCGCGCCCGACATCGTCACCTGGACCTTCCACCGCCCGCTCCAGACCTACGTGCGCCTCTTGAGCGAGGCCGGGCTGCTGGTGCAGACGCTGGAAGAGTGGCCGGCGGTGCGTGTGAGCGAGCCGGGGCCGCGAGCCGAGGCGGAGAACCGCGCCCGTCGCGAGATCCCGCTCTTCGTCGGGATCTCAGCGACCCGGCGCTGAGCGTCACGATCTGGCGCGCGAGCGTGCCCATAATGCCGCTATGCCAGATCGCCCGGTGCTGACGCTCGCCCACTCCGCCGACGCCGACGACGTGTTCATGTGGTGGCCGATCACGGGCCAGGTCGACCCGCGCGATCCATCGCGCGTGCTCGCGCCGCCAGCGATCGACACCGGACGTTTCACGTTCCGCTCGCTGCCAGAGGACATTCAGGCCTTGAACGTCCGGGCGATCGAGCGCGCGGACCTGGACATCACCGCCATGAGCTTTGCGTGCTTCGCGCGAGCGCACGAGCGATACCTGCTGACCTCGTGCGGCTCGTCGTTTGGCGATGGCTTTGGGCCGAAGCTGGTCTGCCGCGCGGGTGATGATCACTGGAACACTTCGACGCTCCACGAGCTGACCCGCGGCCCCGACGCCCCGCGCATCTGCGTCCCCGGGCTCCAGACCTCCGCCTACATGACGCTCTCGATCATGCTCGGGCAGACGCCCTCCAACCCGGTCCCGCGTCCGTTTGACGCCATCGCCCAGAGCGTCATCCAAGGCGACACGGCGCTGGGCGTGCTCATCCATGAAGCGCAGATCACGTTCGCGGAGCAGGGCCTGCGCCTCGTGCAAGACCTGGGCGTTTGGTGGCATGGGCAGTTTGGCCTGCCGCTGCCGCTGGGGGCCAACGCGATCCGTCGTGATCTGGATGCTCGCTTCGGCCCCGGCACGGTCCGAGAAGTCACCACCACGCTCAAGCGCTCGATCGACTACGCGCTGGCGCACCGGCGCGAGTCGCTGGACTATGCCAGGGGATTCTCGCCCCTGAAGACCGACGCTGAGCTCGAGAAGTACATCACGATGTACGTCAATCAACTGACGGTCGACGCCGGCGAGCGCGGCCTTCAAGCCATCCAACGCCTTCTCGAAGGCGGCGTTCGCGTCGGCATCATCCCGGCCGCCCCCAAAGTCGAGCTTTCGGCGCCCGCGAACTGATCCGCGGATCGCCCGCGCCTGCCCGACCCGCCGCGCGACCGGCGCCGCACCCACGCCCCATCGTGCGGCCCAGAATCAGGCGAGGACCGTCCCGGTAAATCACCTCAGATGCTCTGGCAAACATGAACTTCCGCCCCTGAGAGTTGCGGATTTTCGACGCCCATCCATACTTCATGCGGAACTTCCCGCGCCATTGGTCCGAATACCACGGTGCGGCGACGCGCTCCCGGTGCGCGATGGTTGTGGACTATCGACCGCTTGGTTGATCGTTCGACGTGTTTGCCCGCTGAGAGTGACTGGAGCCGCCATGAGTCATGTTTCCCGATCACGCATTCGCACCGGCCTCGTCTATGGCGCTCTGGCCCTGGCGGCCGCTGGCATCGTCGGCCTCGTCTCGGCGACTCCGCTGCTCAACACCACGCTTGACGATTTCTACATGCACGGCTCGCAGCCATATCCGAACGTTCCGGCGAACCCAAACTTTGATCCCCTGCTCTCGGCCCAGAACTGCTCGTCGTGCCACGCCGAGGAGTCGGGCTTGCAGCCGGCGTCATACTCCGTTCCCTACAACCGCTGGGCATACAGCATGATGGCCCAGTCTTTCCGCGACCCCATCTTCCAGGCCCAGTTTGATATCGCGGAGATTGACGCCCCCTTCAGCGGCGACGGCTGCCTCAAGTGCCACGCGCCCGCGGGCTGGCTCCAGGGACGCGCCAACGTCCCCGGCGCCACCGTCCCTGCCAAAGGCCAGAACTTCGCCGACTCCGATCGCAACGGCGTCAGCTGTTCGATCTGCCACCGCATGGTGGACCCGGAGGCCGACCCCGCCAACCCGCCGGTGGACGCCGCGGTCTTCGCGCAGCTTGGCGCCAACACGCCCCCGAACTTTCCCAGCGTGGGCCTGCAGCCCGGCGGCCCGCTGCACGCCGTGAACTCGTTCATCATCGATAACCGCAACAACCGGCGCGGGCCGTTTGATCCTGAGAACTGTTTTCACGTTGCGTACGAATCGCCCTTCCACAAGGAATCCGGGCTCTGCGCCGGCTGTCACGACGTCTCGAACCCTGTCTACGTCAAACAGAACGACGGCTCGTATCTCGCCTCGGCGATGGGCCAGCCCCACCCGACTGGCAACAAGTACGAGATGTACCCCATGGATCGCACATACTCCGAGTGGCTCGCGTCGGACTTCGCGACCACCGGCGTCTCGCTCACTGTGCCGAACCCAAACCCAGGCGCCACCCCCTCGATCGTCGGTCGCTACAGCTACGACGGCGTCACGCGCACTATCCCGCAAATCCCGACCGATCCATCGCTGCTGGTGATCTACAACGCCGAGCTTACGTACACCACCTGCCAGAGCTGCCACATGCCGCCGACCACCGGATATGGCGCCGACCCGAACCTCGGCTCACCCCTGCGAACCAACGCGCCAGTGCACAACTTCACCGGTGTCAACAGTTGGGTTCTACTGGCAGTCCAGGATGTCTGGGGCGCCAGCGAAACGCTGATGGTTGACGAAGCGCTGGTGCAGGAATCAGTCGATCGCAACAAGTTCCGTATGTCGCAGGCCAGCGACATGGAGCTGACGTACCAGGCCTCGCAGCTCAAAGTCCGCATCTACAACCACGCCGGCCACAAGCTCCCGGGCGGCTTCGCCGAGGGGCGTCGCATGTGGCTCAACGTCAAGTTCTTTGACGGCGCCGACGCGATCGTCGGTGAGCGCGGGGCATACGACAGCGCCACC
>Ga0209181_10010295_pt1 | contig 12172 bp, 9 predicted proteins | sample MAT05_FD_187208 | JGI IMG/M metagenome (GOLD analysis project Ga0209181, IMG submission 187208) | Freshwater microbial communities from Lake Fryxell liftoff mats and glacier meltwater in Antarctica - MAT-05 (SPAdes) (version 2) | ecosystem: Environmental > Aquatic > Freshwater > Ice > Liftoff... | reverse complement strand
CCGCACTTCTTCAGCCACGCGCGGAAGTGCGTGTGATACACCAGACCACCAGCGCGCAGCAGTTGATGGCCTTGCTCCGGCAAGATCCAGTGGACGTGGTGCTCCTGGATCTCTTTCTCCCGGAGCCCATCGGGTTGGACGTGCTGGCCGACCTGGTGAGCAAGCACCCGGAATGTCGCGTGATCGTGTTGAGCGGCAACAGTGAAGAAGAACTGCTGGTCGGGGCTTTCCGCACCGGAGCGAAGGGTTATTTGACCAAGAACGTGGAACAGGAAGAACTGGTGAACGCCATCCTCACGGTACACCGAGGTGAGCAGTACTTGAGCCGTAAGCTCACGGGAGAACTCTCAAGTTCGTTCATTCGCCGGGCCATTGGTGGCGACCGCTTTGGCTCCCATAAGATCAGGAATCTCTCAGGCCGCGAGCTGGAGATCATTCGAATGCTTTCCGAAGGCTTGAGCCAAAAGGAAGTGGCGCGTGACTTGGGCATTAGCGTCCGTACAGTGGAAGCGCATCGCTCCAACATCCTGGAAAAGTTAGAACTGCGCACCACGATCGATCTGGTGAAGTACGCGATCAAGAACAGGATCGTGGAGATCTAAAGGCCGGTGATCTCAGTACGGTAGTTGGGCCCTACGTACGCACCCGTATCTGATGTGCAAGGCTGTGGTATCGGACAATGGCGCGCATGAACAAATTCTCCCGGCGGTTCAGCAGTGCGATCAAAACTCAGCTGACTTCGGCGTCCGCGGGAACGGGATCACATCCCTGATATTCCCCATGCCCGTCACGAACAGCACGAACCTCTCCAGGCCCAGTCCGAAACCCGCGTGCGGCACGGTACCGAACTTACGGGTATCGAGGTACCACCAGAGCTCTCCGGTATCCACGTTCATTTCCTTCATGCGCGCTTCCAGCACCTCCAAACGCTCTTCACGTTGGCTGCCACCGATGATCTCGCCGATGCCGGGGAAGAGCACATCCATGGCGGCGACGGTCTTTCCTTTTTCGCTGTACCCCAGATCGCCGGGAGCGTTGGTGCGCATGTAGAAGGCCTTGATCTTGGCGGGGTAGCCCGTAACGATCACCGGCTTCTTGAAGTGCTTCTCTACAAGGTAGCGTTCGTGCTCGCTCTGCAGGTCGATGCCCCATTCCACCGGGAACTGGAATTGCTTCTTCTGGTAAGGTTTGCTGCGCAATAGAATGTTGATCGCATCGTCATAGGTGATCCGCTCGAAGGGATCCTCCAGCACGAATTTCAAGCGTTCGATCAAGCTCATCTCGCTGCGTTGCGCTTGTGGCTTGGTCGCTTCTTCTTCTTTCAAGCGCGCATCCAAGAATTGGAGATCGTCCATGCTGTTCTTCAGCACGCGTGCGATCAAATGCTTGCACAGTCCCTCAGCGAGGTCCATATCGCCTTTGAGATCCATGAATGCGCACTCTGGCTCGATCATCCAGAACTCGGCAAGGTGGCGCGTGGTGTTGCTGTTCTCCGCGCGAAAGGTGGGGCCGAAGGTGTAGACCTTGCCGAGTGCGAGTGCGGCGAGTTCCGCTTGCAGTTGTCCACTTACGGTCAATCTGCTTTCTGCGCCGAAGAAGTCTTCCTTGAAATCCACATCTCCGGCATCGTTCAGGGGTGGGTTCTTCGGATCGAGCACGCTCACACGGAACATTTCCCCGGCACCTTCCGCATCGCTCGCTGTAATGATAGGGCTATGGAAATAGTTGTATCCGTTCTGGTCGAAGTACTCGTGGATACCGAAACTCACTTGGTGCCGCATGCGGAAGACCGCGCTGTAGGTGTTCGTGCGGAAGCGCAGGTGGGCGTTCTCGCGCAGGAATTCGAGACTGTGTTTCTTCGGTTGGATAGGGTAGGCCTCTGCATCGCTGTCGCCTAGCACTTCCACGGAAGTCAGTTTCAGTTCCACGCGCTGGCCACTGCCTTGTGATGCGACGAGCTCGCCGGTGCATTTTACGGAAGCGCTTGTGGTGAAGCGCGCGCGCGTGGTGGCATCAACCTTCTCCTGGTCGATCACGCATTGCAGGTTCAGGATGGTGCTGCCGTCGTTCAGCGCAATGAAACGATCGTTGCGGAACGTGCGGATCCAGCCAGCCACGGTGATGGTGGTCCCGGTCAGGGCTTCGTTCTCGAGGGCGGACTTGATGGTTGTGCGTTCCATGGCGTAAGGGCCGGCAAAGGAACGAAGTGGAGGGTTAGGACGTGGATCGCAGTCTCGCCAACCTGGTGTGCCTTTCCGGATCGAAGGTTTTGTTGGTGTTATTGAGGTTGTCCAAGATGGCGATGGCCTTATGCATCAAGCGCTGTGGTCGGGATCCAAGGTCCCCACCTTCGGACATGGCGATGTACAGATCGGCCAAGTGGTCAAGGTCGGCTTCAGAGGATGAGGCATGTGCTTGCAGGAAAACCACAAGAGCATCCGGTGATAGCTCCGCTAGCGTTCCGGGAGCCAGGGCCAGAGCTTCATCCAACGCCTGTTCGCCGTGCATAACGGGAACGTCCTCGGTTGGACGGGATCCTTATGTGAGGCCGCTCAACAGGCGGCGCAGCACCATGCTCAGCTGTTCGATCTGTCGGGTAAAGATGTCCTGATAGGCCATGGCACGAAGTTCCTTGGTCCGAGGCGAAACTAGGCAGACTTCAAGTCCTGTCATTTGCGCTACGCATTGGTGGCTGGCATGGCTTGCGTCCACACCGTCCACCTCAGCTGGAGGTCTATACTCTCGAACTAATTGGAACCGCAAGAATGAATGATGCCATGGTCAGTGCCCGGATCCGGTGCTATTGAACAGGAAAGGCGGCCCTTAGGGGACCGCCTTCTGTGGAGAATACCGGAGTCGAACCGGTGACCTCTTGCATGCCATGCAAGCGCTCTAGCCAGCTGAGCTAATCCCCCAAGAAATCAATTTCCGTTCGCGAGTAACGGGCTGCGAAAGTAGGAATTTCCACCCCTGCGATACCCATTTCGGTCATTCAGAAGATCAGGTAAGGGACATTTGGCCATCCCGGAAGGAGGAAGACCATGACCGCCTACCCATTCAGCAAAGAATTCCAGGATCTATGAGCCTCCCAGACCAGCGATGTGCGGAACTGGTCATTTCGTCTGACCCAATGCGCGCTCCGTCTATGAATTGCAACGTGTAAAAGCCTGTTGATAAGCAAGTTGCGTACGACGCTTACGATCTATTCTACGTGTTGATCTTTGTGGTGTGAGCAATAGGAGGGTGGCGGCCCGAGTTCCTTATGTTCAGTGGATGGAAGTATCGTGTCCGCAGTTCTTTGGATCATACGTGAAAGGGAGAAGGGAGGGCGGGTATTCGGAACACTCAGGACCTGCTAGGAACTTCGTCTCGTGAGGAAGGTAGGGCATGCCCTCCCCTCCCTTTCGCCAGTTCAGCGGGCTAGCGCCCGCTGTCAAACAGCTTTTTCCCCGGGTTTCTTCTTCACTGAAGGCGAAAGTCCTGCAGTACGCAAATACGTGTAAGTGGCCTCTTGTGCCCGCGAACTGCGGTCCTTGGGCCGCGGCATTCGATACCGGTTGGTCTGTAGCGTATCGATGATGCGTGCTTTCACGCGATCGCGCCATTGCAACTCCATCAGGTCCAGCACGGTGCGTTGCAATGCGGGATCGCTGATCGGAAAGGCCACTTCGATGCGACGGTCCAAGTTGCGACCCATCCAGTCCGCTGAAGAGAGCATCACGATCGGCTTACCGCCGTTGTGGAAGTAGTACACACGGGTGTGTTCAAGATAACGATCCACTATGCTGATCGCTTCGATATTCGCGCTTAGGCCATCCACACCCGGCACCAAGCAGCAGATGCCCCGGATGATCAAACGGATCCGTACACCGGCGTTACTTGCATCGTACAGTTTGCGGATCAGCGCGCGGTCTTCCAAGCTGTTCAGTTTCAAAAGTATCTCCGCAGGCTTGCCCAAGAGCGCCGCTTCGATCTCCCTGTCGATGCACGCCTCCAACCGATCGCGCATCGTGAGCGGTGCCAAGAGCAGTTGCGAAAGTGCGGGACGATGACGACGATCTCCAAGATGCACGAACACCTGGGCAACCTCACGCGTGATGGCGGGCTGGCAAGTGAGTAAGGCCATATCAGCATAGATATGGGAGGTACGCTCGTTGAAATTGCCTGTCCCCAGGTATGCATAGTGTACGATCTTCCCGTTCTCCCGCCGGTCGATCAAGCACAACTTGCAATGCACTTTCACATGCTCGTAGCTGTACAACACTTTTGCGCCGGCCTGCTCCAGCGCTTCGCCCCAGAAAAGGTTGGAACGCTCATCGAACCGTGCTTGTACTTCCACGAACACCGTCACTTTCTTACCACGACCGAGCGCATCCACAAGCGCGGCGCACACTGCGCTGTTCTCTGCCACGCGGTACAGGGTGATGGAGATCCGATGCACCAATGGGTCCCGTGCGGCTTGTTGCAGCCAGCGCACCACGTTCCCGAAGTCGTGGTAGGGGAAATGCCACAGTACATCCCCGCGCTGCACCGCGGAAAAGGTGTCCCTTCCGTCCTTGCTTGCTCGATGCGCCACGGGAGGCCATTGCGCATTGCGTAGTGCGGCGTGGTCCTTCACAGGCAACTTCATCAGGTCGCTGAAGTTGTGGTAGCGCCCACCCGCCACGAGATCGGGCTTGGTAAGTCCGAGCAGGCCGCGCAAGGCCCGCAACGTGGGGCGCGGCATGGCGCTGTCATAGAGGAACCGTGATGGCACCCCGGTGCTACGCTTGCGCAAACTCTTGCGCACCTTCTCCTTCACGTTGCCGATGAACTCTTCGTCCAGGTGCAGCTCAGCATCGCGCGAAAGCTTAATGGCATGGCACTCGCTCACCTTATGGCCGGTGAACAAGTCGTCCAAGCACATGCGGATCGCGTCGTCCAGAAAGATCAGTTCGGTGCGGTTTCGAGCAGCCGGAAGTGCAACGAACCGGCCCAGCTCATCGCTGGGGATATTCATCAACACGATGCGTTCCTTGTTACGACCTTTGGCCTGCAGCCGGCAAGTGAAGTAGAGTTTGCGGTCCTCGATGAACGGAGCGTTGCCTGCACGTACCGCAGCGGTGTGGATCAACGGTGCCACACGATCCGTGAAGTAGGAACGCACGAACTTGCGTTGGGCAGTGTTCAGTTGGCCCTCTTGGAGGATGCGGATGCCGTGCCGCGCCAAGCCTGGCAACAGCACCTCACGGTATAGTGCGCCGAACTCCTTCTGCTGCGCAAGTGCTTTGCGGTTGATCCGCTCCACACGTTTCTCCGGGGTGATCTCCAGCGCAGTGCGATCCACCTTGTTCAGTTTGGTAAGGCTGCGGAGCGATGCGACACGCACGCGATAGAACTCGTCGAGATTGTTTGAATAGATGGCCAAGAACTTGATCCTCTCAAGCAGAGGCACATGTGCGTCCTGTGCTTCTTGCAGCACACGGTCATTGAAGGATAGCCAACTGAGGTCGCGGTCGAAGAAGCGTTCATGCACATGCGGCAGCGGTGCGCGTTCACGCTTGGGTGTTGCCGACCGCTGTTGCAAGGAGCGCAGGTTGATGCGCTTCTGCTTCGTGTACCGATCGCGTGCTTGTTTGGTGAAGAACGTGTGCTTCTCCAAGTAGGCCACGGTCTGCGATAGCCAAGCGGGTGCGGTGATCTTTTTGCCGAGGACAGTCTCCAATTCCTTGCGCAGCAGCTCGCTCTTCTCGATAAAATCGACCTGACCTGCTTTCGCGGAATCGGCATCACGCAGCACGTGCTGCAAGACCCCGCGCGGTGTAGCTGAAAGTCGGGTGGCCATGATCAATCCGGTCACACGGGTGATATCCGTGGCGCTTACCTTGGCCTTCAACAGGAATTCTCGGGCCTGCAAAGCGCTTTGCTCTTCGTGGCCAACGTACGCCAAGGCGTACCCAGTATCATGGAATAGCGCCGCCACCTCGAGCAAGGCCAATTCCTGTGCGCCCAGCTTCATCGCTTGGCCGATCGCCTTGGCGGTGCGCGTTACCGTAAGTGTGTGTTCCAGATCATGGAAGCACATGGCTTTTGGGATCCGCCGTGCGAACCAGCGCCGCACATGCAGCCTTGTGCGTTCAAGCAGGGCTTCGGTGATCATTTGTAGGGGTTGCGAAGTTAGCCGGATGGCGCACCCGGTGCCGGGCGACGCTGCGCGGCTATCTTTGGCCGAGCCCCGCCGGAATGGATCTATCCACCGTTCATGTACTATATGATGCACTGGCGGGTGATCGGCTCACTTTCTTGTACAGTGGCCGCTTCCACGATGAGCATACGGCGCGGCTGATCACCTTGGGTGAGGAGTTCCTGGAACTGGACGGATCGGACAAGAGCTTGCGTGGTAAGCTGGCCTTCATCATGGTAGAGGCGTACCAGAACATAATCCGTCATCGGGCTGCCCTTCCGGAGGGATTGGAGCATGGAGCGGGAAGAAGTCTTTTCGTGTTGCGCAGCCGCGCGGCACAGCACGAGGTCACGGCAATGAACCCGGTGATCAGCTCCGATGCACATCGGCTCAACATAGCATTGGAGGGCTTGCGTGGCTTGGATCTGAAGCAGATGAAGCAAGTGTTCCTGCGCGGCTTACAGAGCGACGAACGCACCGAGCGTGGTGGTGCGGGCCTTGGCCTGATCGAAATGGCACGCCGCTCAGGCCATGCCTTGCAACACGGTTTCGCGCCGTTGGGGGCGGACCATCAGCTCTTCGCGTTGCGCGTGCTCATTGGTAAGGCAGACGCCTGGCAAGGCACCAACGAAAGTGCGTTCAGCTTGCACAGCAAGGTGGTGGCTGATGACATTTCCGTGCTATGCCGTGGTCAGTTGGCATCGGGCGAACAAGAGGTGGTGATGCGTATCATTGAACGTGATCTGGATGAGGATCGCCAGCATTCCGATGCGCGTATGCGCGCCTTCCTCGCCACCACGGAATTACTGGAGAACCTCGGGGTTGGTGGTGAAGGACCACTCATCATAGTTGCGCGTACCGACGGGAAGGTCGTGTTGGTCACGGGTATTCCATTGGATACGGCTGCAGCTGCCCGCCTCACGACCGCTGTTCAGGAAGTGAACGCTTTGGACGCGCAAGGACTTCAACGACGTTACCGCGATATCCTGCTTGGACGAGTAGAAGCCTCTGGTACGCTTCACTTGGGCCTCATCGATCTGGCCCGGCGCAGCACCGCACCCCTGCGCTTGGAGCAGCACCTGTGGCGCAATGCACCGTTCCTGTCGTTGGAAGTGCTCCTTTGAGAGGCACGGGCTCAGCCTCCCAAGAGTGGCGCTCGCAAGAATTTTCGCTCGGGCATACGGATCGGTGTCCTCTTTCTGTTCACACTACAGAAACGCGCCGCATGTTCTCCCTCCTGCACTTCCTCTTCGATCGCTTCGATCGGTTCCAGTCCTGGTTCGATCAGCGCTTCGGATGGTTCTTCACCAACGGCATGAAACAACGCCGACCCCAGCGACAGGGCGAGGCCGGTGGGTATTACACTAGAGTTTGATGCACACGTTCTTCGCCTCGGTGAAGAACTTCAGGGCTTCCACGCCACCTTCACGCCCCACGCCGCTCTGTTTCACCCCTCCGAACGGCGTACGCAGGTCGCGCACCATCCAGCAGTTCACCCAAACGATGCCGGACTGTACGGCCCGCGCCATACGATGGGTGCGCTGTAAATCCTTGGTCCACACCACACTGGCCAAACCATAGGGCGTTGCGTTCGCAAGGGACAAGGCTTCTTCTTCCGTATCGAACGGTTGTATGGTCACCACTGGACCGAAGATCTCTTCTTGGTTCGTTCGGCAGTCCGGTCCCAGGCCTTCGATCACCGTGGGCGCGATGTACCATCCGTGCTTCAAGGCGCCGGTCAGTTGTACGCGGTCGCCACCGCAGAGCACTGTACCGCCTTCGGCTTTTGCCAGATCGATGTAGGCGAGCACCTTCTCCATGTGGTCCTTGCTCACCACCGCGCCGAGGTCGCTCGACGCATCGGCCGGATCACCGACGCACAAGGCCTTTACACGTTCAATGAATGCTTGGCGGAAACGGGGTAGGATGCTGCGTTCCACCAGTATGCGTGACCCGCACAAACAGATCTGGCCTTGGTTGGTGAAGCTGCTGCGCACCGTGGTCTTCAGCATCTCCTCGAAGTCGCAATCGGCGAACACCAGCACAGGGTTCTTACCACCTAGTTCCAAACTGAGTTTCTTGAACATCGGTGCGGCAACGCGTGCGATCTCTGCGCCCGTGCGGGTGCCTCCCGTGAACGAGATCGCCGGAATACGTGGGTGCGCGGTGATCGCTGCGCCCACCTTCGGCCCTAGGCCATGCACGATGTTGAGCACGCCCGGCGGCATACCGGCCGCTTTGCACAATGTGCTCATCCGATACGCCGTGAGCGGTGTCATCTCCGAAGGCTTCGCGACAACACAATTACCAGCAGCTAGTGCAGGCGCGATCTTCCATGTGAAGAGATAGAGCGGCAAGTTCCAAGGGCTGATGCAACCAGCCACGCCGAACGGTTGGCGATCGGTATAGTTCACCGCCACATCATCCATTAAATGCGCCTCGCTGGGAAAGTGCAGGATCGCAGTAGCGAAGAAGCGGAAGTTGGCCACCGCGCGAGGGATGTCCACACGGCGGGCGAGAGAGAGCGGTTTACCGTTGTCGCGTGATTCGTCGTTTGCGAAACCGTCGAGATCATCCTCGATCAACTGTGCGAGTTTCAACAGGATCGCACTTCGCCCATCGCGCCCTAAGGCTTTCCAAGCGGGGAAGGCGCGATGCGCGGCTTCAACGGCTGCTTCTACATCGCGCTCGTCGGAGTCCGGTAATTGCGCGTATACGGTTCCGGTTGCGGGCGCATGCACCTCCAACCAAGTGCCGCCTGCCGCTGGTCGCAGCTCCCCATCGATCAAATTCAGCAGTTGTTCCATTCGTCGCCGAAGGTAGCGGGAAGAGCACCCTTTGAACGCCGAAAGGCCCCCACCTTCGTGGAAGCCTTCCGTCGCCCTTGTTGCGCTCTCACGGAACCAAAACCCAGTCCGTAAACGAGCATTCTTATAGTGGGTGGCCCGCCTTGCTGTGGGTCCCTGAATATTCTCGGCACAAACGTATCGCCACCGGGGTCGGCGAGCTGTTAAGGGAACATCAACGAACGTTAAAGACCGTTAAGGCACTCTACACACCGTGGGTTGCCGATAGTTTCGTTCCGTGGACAAACGCTGGATCACCGGGCTGTTGGTAGCCATCAGCATCGCTCTGCTGGGGCTTGTGGCGATCCAGGTGAAGTGGATGCGTGATACCATGGTGTTGCGCGAGGCGCAGTTCCAACAGAGCGTGGACAACGCGCTCTTCGCCGTGTGCGATCGCTTGGAACAGCTGGAGAAGATGGGCGACCTCAAGCGCCACAAGATCGGTCGCCGGTTGCTGGGTAGGCTGGATGCGATGCGACATGCCAGCGCTGGTCGGACGTCGATCAAGGAGAACGACGAAGCACCAGCTTCGCCAGAGGAAGATGAAGGGGAGCAGGCCATGGCCGCACCGGAAGCGTCACATGCACCTGAAGTTCCCGTAGCCCCGGTATCGGAGGAGGGCTTTCAGCCGCACTGGGAGCAGGAGGAGCACGCGGACCGCGAAGTGCTCATCAGCGATATGGTACGCGCCATCTTGGCCGCCGAACTTGCGCGGGAGATCAGCGAACGCATCGAGCCGCGTATCCTGGACTCGTTGCTGGCCGAAGAGTTCGCCATCAATGGTATCCATGGGCCTTTGCACTATGGTATTTTCTCGGAGGATGGAGGACCGATGGGTATTGGATCTGAGGATGGACAGGACAGCTTGGTCACGGCCGATACGCCGTTCAAGGAAAAGCTCTTCCGTCACGACCTCGCCGGGGAGCCTTATTACCTGCATGTCGAGGTGCCGGGGCAACGCAGTATGCTGTTGCGAGGAATGGTGCCCATGCTTTTGATCAGCGCGTTGTTCATGGCCATAGTGGTGTTGGCTTTCCTGTATACGATCCGCACCATCTACCGCCAGAAGCGCATCGGCGAGATCCGCAACGACCTGGTGAACAATCTGACGCACGAACTGAAGACCCCGATCAGCACCATTGGACTCGCTTGCGAGGCGCTCACCGACCCCTCCATGCCCAAGACCGAACAGCAGGTGCGCACCTTCGTCACGATGATACGCGACGAGAACAAGCGGCTCGGGGCACTTGTGGAGAACGTATTGCAGAGCGCCGTGCTGGAGAGCGGCCACATGTTGTTGAAGCGTGTTGACCTGGACCTGCATACACTGGTCCAGGACGTGGTACGCAGCAGCAATATCCAAGTATCGCGCCGCAATGGCCGGATCGACCTTGACCTGAGGGCGGAGATCCACAACGTACAGGGCGATCGTATCCACCTGACCAACCTGCTGTACAACCTGATCGACAATGCGGTGAAATACGCCGAGCAGGAACCACGGGTCCGGATCGCCACCAGCAACAACAACGAAGGCGTTACCGTGAGCGTGACGGACAATGGCATCGGCATCGCGGCGTCGGAGCATCGCAAGATCTTCGACCGGCTCTACCGCGTCCCTACCGGCAATTTGCACAATGCGAAAGGCTTCGGCCTCGGCCTCAGCTATGTCCGCACGGTAGTGGAGCGGCATGGCGGTCGTATCAAGTTGGACAGCGCTCCGGGTAAGGGCAGTACCTTCCACATCTTCATTCCCTTCGAACATGCCACCACCGTTCAAACTGCTGCTCGTAGAGGATGACCCCAATCTGGGGAGCCTGCTGGTGGAATACCTGCGGGCCAAAGGCTACGAAGCCGACCTGTGCACCGATGGCCAGCAGGGCCGTATCGCCTATGACAAGGGCGGCTTCGACCTTCTGATCCTCGATGTGATGATGCCCCAGAAGGACGGCTTCACCCTAGCGCGGGAGATCCGCCAGAAAGACCTCTCCACGCCCATCATCTTCGTTACGGCGAAGAGCATGAAGCAGGACACCATACAAGGCTTCCAGAGCGGGGCGGACGATTATATCACTAAGCCCTTCGGCATGGAGGAGCTCCTGCTGCGTATAGCGGCCGTACTTCGCCGCGCCAATGGGGCCGAACCCAAGGTGCCCGAGCCGGAGGAATTCCGCTTGGGCGAAAGCAGCTTCGAGCCGCGCAAACAAGTGTTGCGCACACCACAGAGCGATCGCAAGCTCACCACCAAGGAATCGGAATTACTGCGGCTGCTGTGCGCCAACCGCAATGACGTGTTGGAGCGTAGCGTGGCGCTGAACACGGTATGGGGCAATGACAGCTATTTCAATGGCCGTAGCATGGACGTCTACATTGCCAAGCTGCGCAAATACTTGCGCGAGGACCCTTCTGTGGAGATCATCAACGTGCATGGCAAGGGCTTCCGCTTGATCGCCAAGGAAGGCTGAGGAACAGACCTTTTCTTAGCGAAATAGTGGGGAAGAACATCCCGTTTGCACGGATGCATCCCACACTGCACCTTTGAGGTATAAGAACTTCAACGATGACCCAACGCTACACGCTCTTTTTCCTCGGCATTCTTGCCTCTTGGAGCCTAACGGCCCAAACCACTGCGGTGCAGACCAGTAAGGTGCGCCCTGCCCACCACCACATGGTTACCGATGCTGCTGCGCGCGGCGGCGCGCCGCTCAACGATCTCTGCGATGGCATCACCCCTTCAGCGCTCGTCGCCGATGTGGAATTGGTGTTCAATGGGGACAACAACGGTGCTACCCTGGACGATCCGGCGGTAAGCGTTGGCCCGGACGCCATTGAAACTCCCGCAGTTTGGGAAGCCTTCACCACCACGGGATGCATGGACGTTACCATCTCGTATTGCGGGACACTGTTCGAGGGAACGGTGCTTACCGCTTTGTTCACGGATTGTGCGCAATCTGCCATTGCTCGCTCGGTGGATAATGGGGGCCTTATCTGTGATGATGGACAGGTGATCTACACCCTACGCCGCTTGCCCGAAGGCACCTACTACATTCCGGTATTGGCCGATGTCGATGGCACACCGGGGGCATACACCATCACTGTGCTGGGCACGGCTTGCACGGAGCCAGCTGTGGCGTCGGACGAATGTGACGGTGGTGTGGTGCTGTTG
>Ga0209181_10010293_pt1 | contig 12173 bp, 7 predicted proteins | sample MAT05_FD_187208 | JGI IMG/M metagenome (GOLD analysis project Ga0209181, IMG submission 187208) | Freshwater microbial communities from Lake Fryxell liftoff mats and glacier meltwater in Antarctica - MAT-05 (SPAdes) (version 2) | ecosystem: Environmental > Aquatic > Freshwater > Ice > Liftoff... | reverse complement strand
GGAGGGCGAGGCGATTCCCACGGTCGGCACTGCGTTCTTCCCGGCCACGCCGTCGACCGGCCCATCCGGCCCATCGCCGACAGTTCGCCTGCGCGACATCGTGCTCAACGACGTCACCGCTTACGGGAACGTGCCCGGCGTCGCGCATCTGCGCGCCGAACACCTGCACGCGCGCGGCTCGTTGACGCTCGAAGACGACGTGCTCGCGCTGCGCCTGCGCAATGTGCGCACACACGTGGTGCTGCCCTATCGCCCGACCATCGATCTCAGCGGCGGCTACGGCCTCATCACCAACGATCCGCACCGTACGCTCGAGCTGCACGCCGACCTGCGATCGCGCCCGACGACTGCGCGCGAGCCCGACCACGCACGCGCGCGGGTGCGCGTGTTCTTGCCGGAGGGCGCGCCGGAGACGGCGTCGCAACACATCGAGGTGCTGGTCCACGCGGACCCGATCTCGCCGGAGCTGCTCACCTCAGCAGGCGTTCCGTCGCTGCAGGTGTTGCGCGTCCCCTTCGTGCGCGGCTGGGCGAGCCTGACCGGACCGCCGGATGATCTCATCGTGCGCGCTTCGCTCACGTCGGACGCGGGCGACGTCGTGGCGAGCGGACACATCCGCCCGAGCGTCGGCATCGACATCAGCGCGCAGACGTCAGGCCTCGCGCTCGACCGACTGCTCACCGCGGGTCCCTCGATGCGCGTCGGTGGACGTGCGCGGCTCGTGCTCGCGCTCGCGGAGGACTCGACCGAGGCGCCGACCTTTCACGCCGAGCTCGAGCCGTTCGCCTTCGATCGATGGGCGGTGCCGGCGCTGAGCGCCGATGGCGCGATCGAGCCGACCCGCGTGCGCCTCGATCGCCTCGACATGCCGCACGCGGGCGGCTCGGTCGAAGGCTCGGGGCTGATCTACTTCGACGGCGCGATGGACGTCTCGCTGCGCGCGCGCATCCCGCAGCTCGCGCGCGATCCGAACGTGCGACGGCTGATGCCGGGTGCGCGCGCCTCGCTCGACACCGATCTGCGCGCGATCGTCACGGCGGGGCCCAATCCTACCGTCGACGTGAGCGGACATGTCGAGCTCGGCGCCGTTCACGCCGCGGGCATCGAGGCGAGCCGCCTGCGCGTCGCCGGACGAATGCGCGGCGACCCGCTGCGCCCACAGGTCAACGCGACCGTGACCGCGCGCGCGCTCGCGGTGAGCGGCTATCTCGTCGGCGACGGAACAGTGACGCTGCGCGGCGGACCAGCGAGCTACGCGACACAGGTGCGATTCTCGACGACCGTGCCCGCGCGCGCTGCCCCGGCAGCCGGCGCGTTGGCGGGCGCGGACGCACCTGCTTTGCGGCCAGGAGACGCACGGCGCATCGCGCTCGACGCGACGCTCGCTCACCGCGGATCGACCTGGCAGCTCGACGCGTCGGTCGTCGAGCTCGCTGTCGGCGACTCGACGTGGCGTGGTCAAGTGCGCGCGCTCCGCTTCACGCCGGGCCGCGCCATCGAGGTCGAGAACGTGCTGATCGCGAGCGGCGCTCAGCGTCTCGAGGCGCATGGGAGCTACGGCCTCGATCGCGTGGCGGGACGCACCCTCGACGCGCAGCTGCAGGGCATCGACGTCGGCGCGTTCTCGCCGTTCGTGCCCGAGTTGGCCGGCTACAGCGGCCTCGTCGACGCTCACATCACGTCGAGCGGAGTCAGCACTCGGCCGAACATCTCGGTCGAAGGTGCGGTGCGCGAGGGCGGCGCGTTTGGCCTGCACGGCATCGAGGGCGTGTATGTCCTGCGCTACGACGTCGGCGCGCTCGAGATCGACACCGAGGTCACCGTCGGCACACACGGGACCTTCGCAGTGAACGTGCTCGGCCTGCTCGATGCGGCGAACCCGAACGTCGCCGACGCCATCGAGCAAGGCCAATACGAGGCGCGCTTCGATCTCGTGCGCATCGATCTCGAATTTTTGCATGACGTACTCGGCGATCGCGCGCCGGATCTGGAAGGCTCGGCGACTGGCAACATCGCCTTTCGAGGCAGCCTCGCGGCGCCGGAGTTCGGCGGCGCGGTACGCTTTGACCAGGTCGTCTACGGGCTCCAGCCGCCGCTCAACGCCGCGGTCGCAGCGACCTACGACGGCACCAGCCTGTCGGTGAACGCGGACGTCGCTGTGGGGGGCTTGCCGCTGCTGCAGGCCGACGCCACCGGCAACGTACCTTTGCGCGCGCTGCTCGACGGGAACTTCGACGCGCTCGCGAGCCTGCGCACCGCACCCTGGCGCCTGCACGTCCGTGCGCCGCCGCGACGCATCGATCACCTGCCGATGCCATGGCGCGAGTCGACCGAAGGCGTGCCGCTGAGCCTCGGCGCAGAGCTGCTGCTCGAAGGCGGTAGCGCCGAAGGAACGCACGGCGACCTGCGCGCGACTGGCCGCTGGGTCGGCGACGAGAGCGCGCTCGCCTGCGCGCGCGACGCGAGCCCGCACTTCACGCTGCTCGCGACGCTCGCGCGTGGGGTCGTCACCGCCTCGGCGCGTGGCTTCGTCGATCAGGTGGACTCGGCGGTGGAGCTGCGCGCATCGGCGCCGGTGCCCCTCGACGACTGGCTCCGCGCCGGCGCGCTCCCCGGCTCGCCACCAGCGGTTCACCTCGACGCGACCTTCCCCGGCGTCGAGCTCGGCGAGCTGCCCTTCGTCTGCGGCACGACGACCGGCGCGCTCACCGGATCGCTCGTCGTCGATCAGCTCTTCACCACGCAGCCGGTGGCGCGCTTGGTGGTCGACGTCGCGTCACTGCGGGTCAACGACAGCGCGCCCGCCGACGCCGAGCTCATCGTCAACGCGTCGACGCGCGCGATCGTCGCCGACCTCACGATGGACTACCTCTCGGGCGACGCGCGCGCCGCGATCCAAGCGACGATGGAGTCGACCTGGGGCCCGACCGACCCGCTGCCGACGGTGACGCCCGACGCGCGTTTTTTGCTCCTCGCCGAACTCGAGCGCGCCAATCTCGCGCCGCTGCTCGCGACGATTCCCGGCATCTCGGGCGCAGAAATGACCGCAGACGGAACCGTCCAGGCGCAGGGCACCCGCGACGCGCTCACGTGGAGCGGCACGCTCGATCTGCTCGACGGTCGGCTGCAGCTCGATGGACCCGGCCAGCGCCTCGAACAAATCGAAGGCCGCATCGTCTTCCGGCAGAACCGCGCCGAGATCTCCGGCCTGCACGCGCGCGACGTCGACGGCGAGGTCGACGCGCGCGGGCAGATCGACTTCCGCGGCATCATCCCGCAGCGCGCCGCATTCGACGTCGTCGTCAAGGACCTGCCGGTGCGGCGCGAAGGGCTCGTGCTCGCGGCGCTCACTGGCGAGGCGAACATCGATGCGCGCGTGTCGCTCGAGCGCACCGAGATGCGGATGACCGTGAGCTCGCTCGAGGTCGCGCTTCCCGACGAGCTCGCGCAAGATCTGCAGGCGCTGGTCGAACACAGCGACATCGTCGTCATCGGCGAGGAGCGCGAGGTCGCCGAAGATCCGTCGCTCTCCTACCCATTTCACGTGATCGTCGACGCGCGCCGACCGTTCTGGGTGCGCCGCTCCGACTTCGCCGCGCAGGTGCGCGCGCAGCTCGACGTGCTCTACCGATCGCCGCAGCTGCGCATCGCTGGCTACATCGATCTGCGCCGCGGCTTCTTCGAGATCTTCGGCAAGCGCTTCGCGCTGCAGCCGGGGCGCATGGACTTCGACGGCAGTGACACGCTCGATCCGACGCTCGACATCACCGCGGTCTACGCGCTGAACGCGTCGCGCACCAAGACGATCACCGTCAGCGTGAGCGGCCGGCTGTCGCGGCCGCAGATCGAATTCTCGTCGACCGAGTCGAGCGATCGCGGCGAGATCATCGCGCTGCTCGTGACCGGCCGCTCCTCGGTGACCGGCGCGCAGACGGCAGAGAACGTGCGCTCTGCCGACCAGCAGGCGACCTCGTTCGTGACCGGTGTGCTCGGCGGCATCTTGACGCTCGGCCTGCGCAACGAGTTCGGCGAGTTTCTGCCCACGATCTCGCTCGACACGACCGACGCGGGGACGCGCCTCCGCGCCGGCATCCAAGTCGACTCGTTCATCCGCGACAACCTCGGCTTCCTCAGCGGCGTGGTCGAGGGAGCCTACGTCGAGGGCTTCGTCGAGGGCGGCGTCGCGACGCGCGGCGGCTTCCTGCTCGAGCTTCAGTTCCCGTACAACGTCGTCGGTCGGACGACGTACACTCCGCCGATCAATTTCGGCCTCGACATCACCTGGGAGCCGTAGCGCTCGAACGCGCGCCGCCCCAATCGACACCTACGGATACGATGACCAGGAAGCTGTTCGGCACCGACGGTATTCGCGGGCTCGCCAACGCCGGCGCGATGACCCCGGAGACGGCGTTCCGCCTCGGCGCCGCCATCACCTATCAGGCGCGGCGCCGCGTGAAGCGAGCGCCGCGCGTCATCATCGGCAAGGACACGCGCGTCTCCGGCTACATGCTCGAGACCGCGCTCGCCTCCGGAGTGTGCGCGCTCGGCGGTCGGGTCTTGCTCTCCGGCCCGCTCCCGACTCCCGCGATCGCACACATCACGCAGAGCATGCGCGCGGACGCAGGTGTGGTCGTGAGCGCGTCGCACAACGCGTTCGAGGACAACGGCATCAAGGTGTTCGGCGGCGACGGCTTCAAGCTGCCGGACGAGGCCGAGGCGGAGCTCGAAGAGCTGATGGCCGGCGACGTCATCGACAAGAAGCGCCCGACCGGCATCCACGTCGGACGCGCCGAGCGCCTCGACGACGCGTGGGGGCGCTACGTCTCGTTCGTGAAGGGCACGTTCCCGCAGAGCCTGTCGCTCGAGGGCGTGAAGATCGTCGTCGACGCAGCGCACGGCGCAGCCTATCGCGTCGCGCCCGCGGTCTTCGCCGAGCTCGGCGCGACGGTGCACGCGATCGGCGTGAAGCCCAATGGGCGCAACATCAACGACGGCTGCGGCGCGATGTTTCCAGCGCACACCGCGACCGAAGTGAAGAAGCGCAAGGCCGACATCGGCGTGGCGCTCGATGGCGATGCAGACCGGGTGATCGTCATCGACGACGAGGGCAACGAGGTCGACGGTGATCGCGTGATGGCGCTGTGCGCGACGCGGATGATCCGCGAGAAGCGCCTGGTGAAAAAGACGCTGGTCGCAACCGTGATGTCGAACCTGGGCCTCGAGCTCGCGATCAAGCGCGAGGGCGGAAAGCTCGCGCGCTGCGCCGTCGGCGATCGTTACGTCGTCGAGACGATGCGCAAGAACGGCTACAACCTCGGCGGCGAGCAGTCCGGGCACCTCGTCTTCCTCGATCATGCGACGACCGGCGATGGCCTCGTCGCGGCGCTGCAGCTGCTCGCGATCGTGCTGCGCGAAGGCAAGCCGCTGTCGGAGCTCGCACGCGACGCGATGCAGCGCGTGCCGCAGGTGCTGGTCAACGTCGCCCTCCCCGCGCGTCGTTCGCTCGACACGATGGAGACGACCACCCGCGCGATGCGCAGCGCAGAGAAGAAGCTCGGCGATCGCGGCCGCGTGCTGGTGCGCTGGAGCGGCACGGAGCCGAAGCTGCGCGTGATGGTCGAGGGGCCCGACGAGCGCGCGATCAAGGCGCTCGCCGACGACATCGTCGACGCCGCGCGCCACGACCTCAGCGGCCGCGCAGCGTAGAGTCTCGCGGATGAACGTCCTCGATCTGGTCATTCCCGAGGCCGCGCGCGTCGACGAGCCCCAGTCGTTCGACTTCAGCGCCTGTCCCGAGGAGCGCATCCTACAGACGCGCCTCGACTGGACCGGCGCCAAGTGGTGAGCGCGACGCCACCGCTGCGCGAGCGCGTCTTCTATCTCGGGTCGACGATGTTGGCCATGCTCGCGCCGCCGCTCACTTGGGCCCTATGGGTCGACCCGTACGTCGACCACGTCGCGCGCTCGCGTGGCGGCTACGACTACATCGGCTTTGTGCCGTTCGCGCTCAGGATCGCGATGGTCGCGCTGGTCGTGGTGCTCCTTGGGATGGCGTTCGCGCGCCTCGTCCGGGTGCCCGCGATCGCGCGGGTGGCGAAGCGCCTACCAGACACGGCGTCGATCGTGCCGATCTACGCCGCGATGGTGTCGATCGCTGGGCTCTTCGTCGCCTTGGGCGCGGTGAACGTGGCCCTCGATCGCGCGCCCGCGGAGGCGGTCGAGTGCCGCTATTTACGCCTCGTCGTCGCCAACAAAGGACCGTCGTGTGAGGCGCTCCTCCCGCGCAATGGCGACGAGATTTGCTTCGAGGGACCCAACTTCCACCTCGCCGCGGGCGATACCGTGGTGCTCTATCGCGGTCGTGGCGCGCTGTGGATCCCCTATTGGGCGCGCGCTCCGCGGCCTGAGCGCTGAGGCCCCGTCGACGCCGCGCGCTTCCTCGACTGCGCGCGCTCTCAGTGCGTCGACAGCAGCACTTCCGGCGGCGTGACCGAGACGACCTCGACGCCCTCCGGGAGGCCGCGCACCTCGACCGGGCGCATCGACGCGCCGCCCACCACGCCAGCATCACCCGCGGTCACCGTCGGGATGACGATGTCGGCCTCGAGTCCGGACACGAGGCTCGGCGCGCCGCGCAGCACGACGTCGACGCGCGCGGGACGCACCTCGGTGTGCGGCCCAGCGCCGACCGCCGCGACGGTGAGGCGGCGCAGCGTGCGCGTCTCGAGCGTCGGCACGATCTCGAACAACACGCGCAGCGGCGTACCATCGCCGAACACGACGTGCTCGGGCGCCGCGGCCAGCGGCACGCGCACGTCTTGCGCGCCGGCTCCGTAGCGCGCGAGATCGACGGGCTCCGTGTTGACCTCGGTCAGCCGCGCGACGACTTCCGCCGGTCCCACCACGGTGATCTCGGCGGGGCTCACGCGCAGGGCGCCGCGGACCTCCAGTCCCTCTGGCGCCGTACCGACGAGCGACGCGACCACCGGCAGTCGACGCTCGGCTCGATCAGCCCACTGCAGCTCGAGCATCGGTGGGCTGATCTGTACGACACGAACCCCGGCCGGCAGATCGAACTGCTCCGCCTCGAACGCAACGTAGCTGCGCTCGGTGTCACGTAGATCGATCTGCACTGGCTCGAGCGGCTCACGGCCGAGCCCCTGCACCAGCGCACGGCGACCACGCACGGTCAGCCGCACCCGATCGGGCAGCTCCGTGAGCAGCAGCTTCCGCGCGGAGCTCGGCGGCGGAAGCGTGACGACGTTGACCCAGACGCCGCTCTGCAGGTCTCCGGCGCCGTGGACGAGCGAGAACAGCAGCACGGCCGCGGCCACCGCGATGAGCTTGAGCGCGACGTTCTCGGTGACGATCCGCCGCAGCGCGGCGATCGGACCAGCCTTCCGGCTCGCCATCAGGACGGCTCCTCGGCGGAAGAGGGCCGCGTCGGTGGCGCCGTCGACTCCGCGCTGGTCGGCGTCGACTCCTTGCTCAGTCGGCGCTCCGCGCTCGCTGCCGCACCGACCGACGCCGCCGCATGTGCGCCCGTCGGCGGCCGACCCGGCGTCGTCGACGCGCGATCGCCCGCCTTCTTGCTCGGCTTGCGCTTGTAGAAGAGGCCGAGCAACGCCTCGCGCAGGCTGCTCGCGTCGAGGTTGCGCACCATGTTGCCGTTGAAGCAGAGCGAGACGTTGCCCTTCTCTTCCGACACGACGACGACGACGGCGTCCGTCTCCTCGGTGATGCCGATGGCCGCGCGGTGGCGGGTGCCGAGCGTCTTGTCGAGCCGCGGGCTCGCGGTGAGCGGCAGAAAGCAGCCGGCCTTCCACACGCGTCGATCGCGGATCACGACGGCGCCGTCGTGCATCGGGTTCTCGAAGCTCGGGATGAAGATGCTGTAGAGCAGCTCCTTCGAGACGGCAGCGTCGATCTCCGTGCCCTCGTCGAGGAACTCTTCGAGGCTCGCGTCGCGCTCGAACACGATGAGCGCGCCGATACGCTTCTGCGCGAGCTGCTGCGCGGCCTTGATGACCTCCTCGATGACGTGCGTCTCTTGCGCGTTGCCGACGCCGCGAATCCACGGCCGGCTGCCGAAGCGCATCAGCGCACGGCGAATGTCGTTCTGAAAGACGACCACGATGATCAGCACGATGTACGTGAGCATCGAGTCCATCATCGTGAACAACGTGACCAGCTCGAGCATGCGCGCGGCCTGGTACATCGCGAAGACGAGCGCGAGACCGATGCCCATCTGCATCGCGCGCGTGCCTTTCATCAGCACCAGCACCCGATAGATCACGAACGCGACGATGCCGATGTCGGCGAAGTCGAGCGCGATCGTCGCGATCGAGCGACCGAAAAATTCCGCGAGACGCGCGAGCAGCTGCGCTGTCATCGGAGCGCCTCCGCACGTGCCTGCGCGATCATCGGAGCGCCTCCGCGCGCGCCTGCGCGAGCATCAGAGCGCAGCGCGTCCGCGAGCAGCAGCGCTTGGCGCATCTCGCGCACGTCGTGGACGCGCACGGCATGTGCGCCAGCGCGCGCGGCGTGAACGCCGGCGATCAGCGTCGCGGCGAGTCGCTCCGTGGCAGGCGGCAGCGCGCCATCGTGATCCGGCGCGATCTCCGCGAGGAACGCCTTGCGCGATGCGCCGATCAGCACGCGCTGCCCGGTCGCGACGAGCGCATCCGTGCACCCGAGCAGCACCAGCGACTGCGCCGGCGTCTTCGCAAAACCGAGGCCCGGATCGATCCAGATCTGCGCGCGCTCGACCCCCGCAGCGACCGCGCGCTCGACCGCGGCGATGAGCTCCGCGCGCACGTCCGCGACGACGTCGTCGTACGTGGCCGTCGTGGCCGTCACCTCGCCCGTGCCGCGGCTGTGCATCAGCACCAGCTCCGCGCCCGCGTCCGCTGCGACGCGCAACAGCGCTGCGTCGCGCCCGCACGACACGTCGTTGACGATCTGCGCGCCCAGAACGAGCGCCCGGCGCGCGACCTCGGCTTTCGTCGTGTCGATCGAGACGCGCGCACCTTCCGCGGCGAGCCGCTCGATGACCGGCAACACGCGGCGCAGCTCCTCATCGAGCGTCACCGCGACGAAGCCAGCGCCGTACGTCACGCCGCGCGGCCGCGTCGACTCGCCGCCGACGTCGATCACGTCCGCGCCCGCCGCGAGCATCGCGCGCGCATGGCGAAGCGCGGCGTCGATCGCGAGGAACTGCCCGCCATCGCTGAACGAATCGGGCGTGACGTTGAGCACGCCCCAGAGCTCACAACGCTGTGGCGAGGCGCACGACAGCGCGGCGCCCGAGGAGGCGCACGACAGCGCGGCGCCGCGCTCGGAATCCGAGGCGGCGCCGTCATGCTGCGTATGTGTCGCCTTGGAGCCTCTCGGCTCCCCCCCGCGGATCATATCGCTCCCGAACTCAGCCGTTCGACGGAACCTCGCGCGGACGCGGCTGAAAGATGGACCCCTTGCGCTTGTCCTTTTCCTTGCGCTGCTTGTCAGCGTAGGTCGGGATGATGACGCGCTCGCGCGTCGGCAGAGGAATCCCCTGCATGATGGCGTCGATCTCCTCGCGATCGAGGGTCTCGCGCTCGAGCAGCATGTTCGCGATGCCGTCGAGCTTGTCCATGTGCCCGCCGATGAGCTGCTTGGCGCGCTCGTGCTGCGAGACGATGAAGGAGCGGACCTCGGCGTCGATCTGCATCGCCGTGTCCTCCGAGTAGTCGCGCTGCTTCAGCCCCATGAAGCCCTCTTCCTTGTCGGCGAAGCTGAGCGGGCCGAGCTTCTCGCTCATGCCGTACTCGGTCACCATCGCGCGCGCGAGCTGCGTCGCCTTGCGAATGTCGTCCGACGCACCGGTCGTGAGCTGATTGAACTTCAGCTCCTCGGCGACGCGCCCGCCCATGATCATGCAGATGCGGTCGAGCGCCCACTCGCGACTCGCGCCGAGGCGGTCTTCCTGCGGCAGCGACATGGTCACGCCAAGCGCCGGTCCGCGCGGGATGATCGACACCTTGTGGATCGGGTCGTGGTTCGGCAGCAGCAGCGCGACCAGCGTGTGTCCGGCCTCGTGCCACGCGGTCGTCTTCTTCTCCGAGTCGCTGATGACCATCGAGCGACGCTCGCTGCCCATCATGACCTTGTCCTTTGCCATCTCGAAGTCGATCATGCCGACGGCGTCCTTGTCCTGACGCGCGGCGAGCAGAGCTGCTTCGTTGACGAGGTTCTCGAGATCGGCGCCGGAGAAGCCAGGCGTGCCGCGCGCGATGAGCTCGAGCTCGATGTTTGGTGGGGTGAGCGGCACCTTGCGCGTGTGCACCTGGAGGATGCCGAGGCGGCCCTTCAGGTCGGGGCGCGGAACGGTGATGCGACGGTCGAAGCGGCCGGGGCGCAGGATCGCCGGGTCGAGCACGTCGGGGCGGTTGGTCGCCGCGATGATGATGACGCCCTCGTTCGACTCGAAGCCGTCCATCTCGACGAGCAGCTGGTTGAGGGTCTGCTCGCGCTCGTCGTGACCGCCGCCCATACCCGAGCCGCGGTGACGGCCGACCGCGTCGATCTCGTCGATGAAGATGATGCACGGCGCGTGCTTCTTCCCCTGCTCGAAAAGATCGCGGACGCGGCTCGCGCCGACGCCGACGAACATCTCGACGAAGTCCGAGCCGGAGATCGAGAAGAACGGCACGCCGGCCTCACCCGCGATGGCGCGCGCGAGCAACGTCTTGCCGGTGCCCGGCGCGCCCATCAGCAGCACGCCCTTCGGGATGCGGCCGCCGAGCCGCTGGAACTTCTTCGGGTCTTTGAGGAACGCGATGATCTCTTCGCAGTCGTCCTTCGCCTCGTCGATGCCGGCGACGTCGGCGAAGGTGACCTTGTTCTGCGACTCGTTGAGCAGCCGCGCGCGCGACTTGCCGAAGCTCATCGCCTTGCCGCCAGAAGACTGCAGCTGGCGCATGAAGAAGAAGAAGATGACTAGCAGCACGATCATCGGCAGCCACGTCACCAGCACGCTGGTGAGCAAGCTGTTGTGCTCGTCAGGCTCGTAGGTGACCCGTACGTTGTGGTCGAGCAGCAGCTTGTTGGTGTCGTCCCCGACGATGCCGTAAGCGACTTTCTTCTCGAGCTCGCGGGCCGCGCCGACGCCGCGCGAGTGCAGGTACTCGTAGGTGCCGCTCGAGTCGCGCGCTGCGACCTCGACCGACACGACGTGGCCGCCGCGCACATCGTTGACGAACTCGCTGAACGGCACGGCACGCGGCGTCGCGTCTTTCGAGATCACGCTGTAGAGCGCGACGCACATCAGGATCAGAAGGACCCAGAGCAGCAGGGTCTTGTGGCTTTGCTTCACAGCGACCTCATGAGGGAGACCTCGGGGCGGAGGGCCTCTCGGAGCGACCTAGGGTCATGACGAGCGCGGAGTCGCTGCCCAGCTGAGCTGGACACGAGTCACGACCACTTTTCGCGGCCGTGGACGACTTTGGGCGGAGTAGCATACCCCCCCCTCGCATTCAATGGATCGGGCTTTGCTTACGCGGACTTGAAGGACATGAACATCGGCGGCGTACGCTGCAGTCAGACGCGGCGACACCGCAGACGTTTCAGACATCACTGTTTCAGCCGCCACCGTCGAAACCTAAGCACCATTTCTCGAGTCGCCCGCTGTTCTTTGCAGTGGTGGCGATCCGCTCGCCGCGACGAGCCGTCCTTCGCTCACGCGCGCCAGCCAGCCGGCGACCAGCCGTACCTCGCCGCGCCCCGTCTGCACCAGGCGATCGAGCGCCTCGAGGTGCGCGCGTGAGCAAGCGCGCCCGGTGGTCGCGCTCGCCCATCGCGCGAGCGCACGACGTCGCAGCGCAGGCTTGGCAGGCGTGAGCAACGCGATCGCCGGCGCGTCGCGGCCGGCGCGGGTGAGCAGGCGCGTCGCGCCGCTACGCAGTGCGCGGTCCGCAGCGCGCGCATCGTCGGCGAGGCTGGCGAGATGGGCAACGACGCGCGGATCGATGTCGCGCAGCGCCGGGACGATCTCCGCACGGAGCCGCGCGCGCAGGAAGCGCCGATCGTCGTTGGACGGGTCGTCGACGAACGGCAGGCCCTCGGCGCGCACCAGCGCGCGCAGGTCGGCACGCGTGCAGTCGAGCAGCGGCCGAATCACGCCATCGGCGCGACGT
>Ga0209181_10010290_pt1 | contig 12175 bp, 8 predicted proteins | sample MAT05_FD_187208 | JGI IMG/M metagenome (GOLD analysis project Ga0209181, IMG submission 187208) | Freshwater microbial communities from Lake Fryxell liftoff mats and glacier meltwater in Antarctica - MAT-05 (SPAdes) (version 2) | ecosystem: Environmental > Aquatic > Freshwater > Ice > Liftoff... | reverse complement strand
GACGAGCAAACCACGATCGCCGCGGCGTCGCAACCGACACCCGGGCCGCTGACCGACGCCGATGCCCTCGCCATCGCGCGCGCGGAGCAGGTGCGTCGGAAGGCAGCTCGTGAAGACGCGCGGCGTGCCGCGGCCGCCCCGGGGCCTGCGGCGCCGATAGTGCAGGTGAAGCCGCCGACGGGCAGTGACGACACGGACACGGGCGGATTGCTGGCGGCCAAGCGCCGGGCGAGACAGAAGATGGACGAGGACTGATGAGCGAGTCTGGGCGCGTTAGCGCCCGTCGATGTCGTAGCGGCCGGTCCACCAGTTGGAAACGCGCAACCTGGGCGTCGCAGGCCCCGATGCCGGAACATCGCCGGAGTCCGCGGGGCCGTCGTCGGGCTGCGGCTCGGACTTGGCTCGTGCGGCTGCCTGCGCCGGCGGACCGGCATCAGGAACCTCCGACAGCGAACTCGGCTCACCGGAATCAACCGGCCAGGTATCGGGGAGCGGTTCCGGCTCCACGATCGGCTCGGCGGTAGCACCGGCAACGCTCGGCAGCTCGCCGATCCTGACCCCGAACGCATCGGCTGCCGAAAGCACGTGCTCAACGTCGGCGAGCATCGCCGCGACCGACGAGTATCGTTTGTCGTACTCGGCCATCGCCCGATTGACGATCCACCGCACCGCGTCCGGACAGGGCTTGGAAATGCGGCTGAGCCCGCCATGGGCGGGAAAAGTGTTCTCGATGAGCGCGTAGAGCACGGCCCCTGCACCGTACACATCGAACTTGGCCCCGTCGACGTCCTGCACCTTCGTCCCGCGGAGCGCCAGACGAACCATCTCCGGGTCGCGGAAATACTCGGTGCCGTGGGTCGTGAGCGTCAGCCCCGACCGCATCGGCGTCACAAGCCCGAAGTCGACCAGCTTCGCACCGGCCTCCGTGACGATCACGTTGTCGGGCTTGACGTCCTTGTGCCAGAGCGCGGCGGCGTGATACTCGCGCAGCGTCCGCAACAGATCGGCCACCAGGCCCAAGCCTCGGCCGAGGGGCTCGCCCCGGAGCCCGGCGCTCCCCGCCTCGTCGTGCAGCGAACGGATCACCCGCGTCAGCGGCTCTCCCGGCTCGTAGCGCGTCACGTAGTGAAACTCGCCCTCGCCGAGCCGGTGGTCGAGCACCAGCCCAAGCTGGCTGGCGGCCGTCAGCACGCGGCTCTCGCTCACGATCTGCGGCAGGCTCGAACCGTCGCCCAGCACGAACGACTTGATGACCACGCGCCCGACCGGTTGCCGGCCCGCCACGTTGAGCTCGGCGAGTTTTCGCGGCGACGGCTCGGCGATGTACAGGCGGGCGCCGGATCCGCCCGTGGGCAAGGTGCCGACGATCGCGTAGCCGTCGAACTTCCCCGCCCTCGCGCCCGACGTGCTCGGAGCCGTCGCCATCACGCGGGGCACGCGGTCCTCGAGGATCTCCGTCAGCGGCGTGAGCGACAACAGCTTCGCCGGGTGGCCGATCAGCACGCGGTATAGGCAACCCAGCAGAACTTCTCCCTCGGCGTGGAGGCCGCGGAGGTAGTGCTCGACGCTCGGCTTGCGCATCAGCGCGGCGTTTATCATCGCCGCGGCCCCGAAGACCAGCCCCGCGACGACCGCCCCGATTAGCCGCACGAGGTCCGCCGCCTCGCCCGCGAGGAACGCCCAGAGCCGCCTGATCAGCCAGCGGCCCCCGACGAAGATCGGGAGCAGGATGATCGCCGCGACAAGCAGCGTGAGCAGGACCGCGACGCCCGCCCCGGCCAGCACGGCCCAGTCCGGGCCCGCGGTGCCCATCACGTCCCCTCCGCGAGTCGTCTATAGATCTCGCCCACCGAGTCATCGAACGCCGCGTCCTCGGCCGCCGTGAACGGGCCGACGGCACCCAGCGGGAGGCCCGCGGCGTCGGCCTCGGCGATCTCCTCGGGCGTGAACGAGTAGGCCGCGATGACGCGCTGCAGTCGCTCGCGAAGGATCGTTCGAACACGCGCGAGCCGCCGACTCACCGTCGGCTCGCTGATGCCCATCGATTCGGCAACCTCGCGCCCCGGCCGGCCGTCGAGCACGCGCATGCGGTAGACGGCGAAGTCCTCGAAGTCGCACGCCTTCTCGACCAGCCGAAGCGCGGCCTCGACCTTGGCGCGGAACACCGCCGCCTCGTACACCTGGTCCGGCCCCGGCCCGTCGTCGCGGCCCATCCACGACTCGTCGAGCGCCCCGGCCCTGGGCTGGTCGCCCCCACGCTTCTGCGCCCCGCGCCGATCGAGCTCGTCGCCCAGCACATGCTTGGCGATCGCCAGGAGCCACGTGCTGAATCTCGCGCCGCGGGTCGGGTCGAATCGGTCGATCGAGTCGCTCAGGGCCGCGAGCGTCTCCTGCGACAGATCGCGCACGGTTTCGGGGCCGATGCGGCCGCGTCCCCACTTGGTGAGCTGGGCCCGGAGCACCGGGCCGAAGGTTTCCCAGAGCTCGAACCACGCGGCCTGGTCGTTGGCCCGCAGGCGCGCAATGAAGCTTGTGGAGATGGAGTTGAGCATGGCGGATTGCGCTGGCGCGGCTAGAGCCCCAGCAGCAGCCGCTCGGGCGACTCGAGCGAGTTCTTGATGCTCACCAAAAACTGCACCGCCTCGGCGCCGTCCACCAGGCGGTGGTCGTAGCTCAAGGCCAGGTACATCATCGGACGGATGCCGACCTGCCCGGAGCCGACCGGATACTCGACAGCCCGATTCTTGATCGAGTGCATGCCCAGGATACCCGACTGCGGCGGGTTGAGGATGGGTGTCGACATCAGCGACCCGTAGATCCCGCCATTGGTGATCGTGAACGTCCCGCCCTGCAACTCGGCGAGCGTCAGCTTCCCGTCGCGGGCCTTGCCGGCAAGCTCCTTGATGCCCGATTCGATCTGCGCAAAGCTCAGCCTGTCGCAGCCGCGGAGGACAGGTACCGTCAGCCCCTTGGGCGTGCCAACGGCAACGGCGACGTCGTAAAAGTCGTGGTGCTCGACCTCCATCTGCCCCGAGCGGTCGGTCACGATCGACGCGTTCACCGTCGGGAAGCCTTTGAGCGCGTGCACGACGGCCTTGACGAAGAACGACATGAAGCCCAGGCCCACGCCGTTCTTCTTCTCGAACGCCTCCTTGTGGGCCGAACGGAGGCTCATGACGGCGGACATGTCGACCTCGTTGAAGGTCGTGAGCATCGCCGCGGTGTGCTGCGCCTCGACGAGGCGCTGGGCGATCCGTTGCCGAAGCGGGCTCATCCGCTCTCGCCGCGACGCGTTGGAGCCCGCGACTGGCTGCGGGGCGGGGCTGGATGGCGCCGGCTTGGCCACGGTGGCGACTGCGGGGCCACTGTCCTTGGCCTCGATCAACTGCTGGACGTCCTGTTCCCGGATGCGCCCGCCGGCGCCCGAGCCGTGGACGTTGGCCAGATCGACGCCGTGCTCGCTCGCCAGCTTCTTGGCCAGCGGCGTGGCTCGCACGTCGGCGTCGACACCCGCCGCCGCCGCATGCCCGTTGCTCGACCCTTCGGCCTGGGGCGCCGGGGTGGCCGCCGGAGCGGCAGGCTTGGGCGCGGCCGCGCCGCCGGGGGCCGCGGCCTTGTCATCGACCGCGCCGACAACCTGCCCGATGTTGACCGTGTCCCCGGGCTTCACGCCGGTCTTCAGAACTCCCGCCGCCGGGGCGGGCACGGCGAGGGTGACCTTGTCGGTCTCGACCTCGAGCACGTCCTCGTCTCGCTTGACGAAATCGCCGTCGTTCTTGAGCCACCGGCTGATCACGCCGCTGGTCACGCTCTCGCCGGCCGAAGGGATCACGATGTCGACCGCCATGCTGCTTGCTCCGAGCGAGGTTCTCGGCCGCTCTGTGCCGTGCGATATGTCAACCGACCAGTGCCGGCCCGGAGGGGCCGCGATACCAACGAATCATCCGCTGACCGCCTGCCCCTTGGATCCTGCCGCCACGGGGGCCTTCGCCGCCACGTTGTTGAGTTCCGCGTGCTTGCCCGACTTGATTCCCACCGCCTCGGTCAGGATTGCCTCCTGCTGCTTGGCGTGGCTCTTCTCCGAGCCCGTCGCCGGCGACGCGCACGCCGGGCGGCCGATGAAGCCGAGCTCGATCCCGCACGCCTGGCGGAACGCATCGGCCGCGTAGAGATACCCGCCCTGGTTCCGTGGCTCTTCCTGAACCCAGGTCCGCCGTGCGGCCTTGGGGTACTTCGCGTCGATCTCGCCCAGCAGGCGCGTGTGCAGCGGATAAAGCTGCTCGAGCCGAACGATCGCTACGTCCTTCCGCTCAAGCTCCGCGCGGCGCTCCTGGAGCTCGTGGAACAGCTTGCCGGAGCAATACAGCACGCTCGAAACGCTCTTGGCCGCCTGCGGCGACAGCGTCGGGTCGTCGATCAGGTGCTGGAACGAGCCGGTGCTGAACTCCGCGACGTTCGAGGTCTCGATGCGGAGGTACCGCTTGGGCGTCATCACGATCAGCGGCTTGCGGAAGTTGCGCAGGGCCTGCCGACGAAGCATGTGGAAAGTCTGGGCCGCCGTCGAGGGATAGCAGACCTCCATGTTGTCGTCGGCGCACAGCTGCAGGAATCGCTCGAGCCTCGCAGAGGAGTGCTCGGGCCCCTGGCCCTCGTAGCCGTGGGGGAGCAGGAGCACCAAGCCGGACCACCGCGACCACTTGACCTCGCTGGAGGCGATGTACTGGTCGATCATCACCTGGGCGCCGTTGACGAAGTCCCCGAACTGGCCCTCCCACATCACCAGGCACCGCGGGTTGCCGCGGCTGTAGCCGTAATCGAAGCCCATGACGCCGAACTCGCTCAGCGGCGAGTCCCACACCAGGAACTTGCCCCCCTGCCCGGCCCGGATGTTGTTCAGCGGCGTATACCGCTCGCCCGTCTGCTCGTCTCGATACACCGCGTGCCGCTGCGTGAAGGTTCCGCGGCGACAATCCTGCCCGCTGAGCCGCACATTCACGCCCTCCAGCAGCAGGCTCCCGACCGCGATCTGCTCCGCATCCGCGTGCCCGATCCGGCCCGTCTGCGGCAAGGCCCCGCGCGGCGTCAATACCGACTGCCTGAGCTTCGGATGGACGTTGAACCCGTCGGGCGCACGCCCCATCGCGGCGCACACCTCCGACACGGTCTTCGGGTCCACCGTCGTCTTGGGCGAGTCAAACGAGTATGTGCCCACGATCCCGGCCCACTGCCCGCCGCCCGGCGGGGGCAAAGGGTCGACGGGCTTCTCGGCGGCCGCGTCGTACGCCGCGTTGAGCTCGGCGAGCAGCCGGTCCTCGATCGACTGCACCTGCTCGGGCGAGACGGCGCCCGAGGCCAGGAGCGCGTCGCGGTACTTGATCGGCGTGCCGGGATGGGCCCTGACGAGCGTGTACAGCGTCGGCTGGGTGTACGCGGGCTCGTCCTGCTCGTTGTGGCCCCAGCGGCGGAAGCAGACCAGGTCGACAAACACGTCCTTCTTAAACTGCTGGCGGTACTCGATCGCCAGCCGGGCCGCGACCACCACGGCCTCGGGGTCGTCGCCGTTGACGTGCAGAATGGGGGCGTTGACGAACTTGGCAATGTCGGTGCAGTATTCCGTCGACCGCGCGTCGACCGGGTCGGTCGTGAAGCCCACGAGGTTGTTGATCACCACATGCAGCGTGCCGCCCACGAAATAGCCGTCGAGCTGGCTCATCGCCAAGCACTCGGCGACGATCCCCTGACCCGCGACGGCGGCGTCGCCGTGGATCAGCAGGCTGGCGATGCGCGACCGCTCCGAGTCCTTGACCAGATCCTGCTTGGCCCGGCAGCGGCCCATGACGATGGGGTTGACGCTCTCCAAGTGGCTTGGGTTGTTGAGCATCGAGAGGTGAACGACGCGCCCGTCGCTGCCCGCGACCGACTGGTCGCCCGAGTAGCCCCGGTGGTACTTCACGTCGCCGCCGCCCGCGGGAAGCAGGCCGTTCTCGTGCCAGGCGTCCTTGAACTCGGTGAAGAGCTTCGGGAGCTCCTTGCCCAGATAATCCTTGAGCACCGATAGGCGGCCGCGGTGGGCCATCCCGAGGATGATCTCTTCAACACCCAGCTCGCCGGCCCGCTGGGTCATGAACTTCAGCAGGGGCACCGTGCTCTCGCCGCCCTCTAGGCTGAATCGCTTCTTGCCCTGGAACCGCTTGCCCAGGAAGCCCTCGAACTTTTCGACGCTCAGCAGCTGCTCGAGCAGCGTCAGCCGCTCGGCGCTCGACAGCGGCCCGGCCCGCTTGGAGCCCTCCAGTCGTTCACGCCACCACGCCCGCTCGGGGTCGGACGGGATGTGCATGAACTCGACGCCCAGCGTGCCGCAGTAGGCCCGCTCCAGAGCGGCGATGAGCTGCTCGAGGCTCCCGCTCCCGCCCGGGAGCACCTCGCTCGTGACGCGGGCGCTCAGGTCGGCCGTCGAGAGCCCGAAGTATTCGAGCGACAACGCCGCCGGCCTGGCCCGCCCGCGACCGAAGGGATCGATCTGGGCGATGAGATGTCCGAGCGCCCGGTACGCGTTGATCAGGTCCTCGGCAGCACCCTGCAGCCGGTCCGAGCCCGCCTTGCCGGTCGCCGAATCGCTACCAGGCGCCCGGCCGACCGGGGTCAGCCCCGAACCGATCGCCAAATCAAAGCCCTGGAAAAACGCCCGCACGTCCGCCGACAGGCTGGCCGGGTCCGTCTTGAACGCACGATACTGCTGTTCAAGATACTCGGCGTTCCACCCGTTCACGCTCGGGCCCACGGCGGCCAGTTCGGCGTTCGGGGAATCCTGGGCGGAACTCGGTCGGGCGGCAGAAGAGGCGGGGCCACTCATTGGGGAGACCTTCACTGGGAGCGCGGGGCAAACCATGTCGCGCCGGCAGGCTGAGAGGGAGCTGGAATCGGCGTCGTCCAATCAAGCAGCATCCGTGATCCGTACGGCGTGCCGGAGAGGTGACATCGACCCATCGCCGGCCCATCCCGCAATCGTATCCCCACGGGGTCCACCGATCAGTCACCCGAGCCGTCCATCGCCCCACCCGGGTCACTTTGGCGACGCCCGGCCGATCCCCCCCCGCCTGACTCAAGGGATGCCGGCGAGTGGTGGATCTCGACCTGCGTCGGATACGCGAACTCGATTCCCTCGCGGCCGAACCGCTCAAAGATCTCGAGATTGACCGCCTGCTGCGTGTCCATGTACGCGTTGAAGTCGGCCACGAGCATGAAATACACGCACTCGAAATCCAGCGAATAGGCCCCGAAGCTCTTGAAGTGGCAGCGATCAAAGCGCGTGTTGGGGTTGTGCTCGATGGCCTCGCGCACGATCCGCGGGATCGCGCGGAGACGCTCCGCTGGTGTGTGGTACACCACCCCAAAGGCGAACAACGCCCGTCGCTCCTGCATCCGCTTGAAGTTCTGGATCCGCGACGTGAGCAGATCGGAGTTCGCGAACACCAGCTGCTCGCCGGACAAGGCCCGCACCCGCGTTGTCTTCACGCCGATCCGTTCGACCGTCCCCATCTTGTCGCCCACGACAATGAAGTCGCCGACCACGAACGGCTTGTCCAACAGAATCGACACCGACGCGAAGATGTCGCCCAGGATGCTCTGCACCGCCAGCGCGACCGCGATCCCGCCCACGCCCAGCCCGGCCACCAGCGGCGTGATCTTCACCCCGAGGTTGTCGAGCGCCAGCAGCAGCACAAGTGCCACCGCCACGATCATGCCCACGGCCTTGATCACCCCCGACGAGCTCACGATCGCGTTGTCCGGCACGCCGTCGCGGCTCGTGCGTGCGATGAGCAGCCGGATGAAGTGGTCCACCACCACCGGCGACCACATCAGCAGCTGCGCCGTCACCGCCGCCACCGACGCCAGCTGCAGGGCCCGAGACACGGCGTCCGGCAGAAGGAGCGACTGGCTGCCCACCCAGACCGCCCATGGCACCACGAGCCACAAGTTCAGCGACTTTGCGACCGCCGCCAGGAAACCCCGCCACCCCTTGGTCGCCGTCTCAAATCGAGATGTCCGTCCGGCCAGAGCTCGCCGCAGGATCGCCGCCGCCGCCACCACCGCGAGCGCCACCGACGCGGCAACGATCCACGTCCACACGGGATTGTTCAGGAAGTAGTACTGGAACCCGCCCGTTCCCAACACGGGCGCCACGGTCGCCGGGCTCTGCATGGACAAGCATTGACCGCCGCCACGGGTCCGTCAACGCGGGCCGATACGCGTTGCTCCGCCCGGGCAAATCACCCCGAGCATGAGGCCCGAGCAGCCGCACCTGCCCGCACATCGCGGGCGCTCAGCCGAAGCGTCCGGTGACGTACTGCTCGGTCTCCGTCAGCGCCGGGGCCTGGAAGATCTTCGCCGTCGGCCCGTACTCGACCAGTCGGCCGAGGTACATGAACGCCGTGTAGTCGCTCACGCGGCTGGCCTGCTGCATGTTGTGGGTCACGATCACCACCGTGTACCGACCGGCGATCTGCGTGATGAGTTCTTCGATCTTGAGCGTCGCGATCGGATCAAGCGCCGAGCACGGCTCGTCCATCAGCAGCATCTCCGGCTCGCCCACGATCGATCGGGCGATGCACAGCCGCTGCTGCTGCCCGCCCGAGAGCCCGAGCGCCGAGCCTTTGAGCCGGTCCTTCACCTCGTCCCAGAGTGCCGCCGAACGCAGGGCCTTCTCCGCCGCCTCCTCTAGACGCGAGCGTCGCCCCTCGCCGACGATCCGCAGCGGGTACGCAACATTCTCGAAGATGCTCATGGGGAATGGATTAGGCTTCTGAAACACCATTCCAACCCGGCGACGCAGGGAGATCACGTCCGTCGAGCGATCGAAAATATTGCTGCCGTTGAGCCGGATCTCGCCCGCGACGCGAACGCCGTCGACAAGGTCGTTCATCCTGTTGATCGAGCGCAGAAGGGTCGACTTGCCGCAGCCCGAAGGCCCGATCATCGCCGACACCTTCCCGTGGGCTATGTGCATGTTGATGTCGTGCAGCGCGTGGTTCTTGCCGTAGTAGAGGTTGAAGTCGTGGATGCTCAGCACGTGCTTCTCGCCGGCGACCTCCTTGTGCGTGTAGCCCGTCACCTTCTCGCCGCGGCGGATCGCGTCGAGCATGTTGACTCCCGGCGCGCCCGCGGCGACGCCGACCCGGATGGGGCCCGCGGCGCTCGCGGTGGTCGGGACGGGTGTGGCGGCGGGTGTTTTCATGGGTGGAGCGAGGATCATACTTGAATACCCGTCGGGTTGTGCCGCGGCGTCAGGTCCCCACGCGGGAGCGGATCGACCGCGACGTCACCGCCCGGATCGCCAGGTTGAGCACGAACAGCAGCGAGATGAGCACGAGAATGCCCGCCCACGCGAGCTCCTTCTGGCCCTGATACGGGCCGGTCGCGTACTGGTAGATCTGCACGGTCAGCGAGGGGAACGGCTCGGACGGATTGAACGTCACAAATCGCGAGCCCAAGGCCGTGAACAGCAGCGGCGCCGTCTCCCCAGCCACCCGGGCCATCGCGAGCATGACACCCGTCACCACGCTGCCCGTCGCCGCCGGGAGCACGACCCGGGTGATCGTCTGGCTCTTGGTCGCCCCGAGCGCCAGCGAGCCCGCCCGGTAGCTGTCTGGCACCAGCCGCAGCATCTCCTCGGTCGTCCGGGCCACGATCGGGATCATGATAAAGGCCAAAGCGAATGCGCCGGCCCAGCCGTTGAAGTTGCCCAGCGGCCGCACCAGCAGCTCGTAGCCCAGGATCCCCACCACGATGCTCGGCACCCCCGTCAGCACGTCCGCCGTGAAACGCACGGGGCCGACGATCCGGCTGTCGTTGGAGTATTCCGACAAGTACACGCCCGCCAACATGCCCATCGGCACACCGACCAGCCCGGCCATCAGCAGCAGTTGCCCCGTGCCCAGAATCGCATGCTTGAGCCCACCCGGGTTGTTCAGGTCTTCGGTCGGCAGCTTTGTGAACAGATCCAGGCTCATCGCCGCCCAGCCGCGCGAGACCAGAAACCACGTCACCAGCCCCAGCACGGCGACGATGACCAGGCTGAAGCCGGCGCAGAGCACGAACATCGCCGAGCTCAGCAGCGTGCGCACGCGGGGATGGGCAAGCAGCATCGACATGCTCAGTGGGCCGCGGCCGTCCGCGCTCCCTTCCCAACCACCAGCCAGCGGGCCACCACGTTGAACGCCAGCGACATCACCAGCAGGATCAGCGCGACATACAGCAGCGACGACTGGTACAGACCGCCCGAGGCCTCGCGGAACTCGTTGGCCAGGAGGCTCGCCATCGTCTGGGCCGGGGCAAATGGCGAGAACTCGATCTGGTTGTTGTTCCCGATCACCATCGCCACCGCCATCGTCTCCCCCGCCGCCCGCGCAAGGCCCAGCATCACCGCGCCGAACAGGCCCGAGCGGCTGTACTTGAGCATCCCCCAGCAGCTCTGCCACCACGTCGCGCCAAGCGCCAGCGTCCCCTCGATCTGTCCCTTGGGCACATTCTTGAGCACGTCCCGGCTGATCGCCGTGATGATCGGCAGGATCATGATCGCCAGAATGAGCCCGCCGCAGAGTGCGTCCCGCCCCGTGAGCGGCAAGGGGCGACGCGTCGGACCATCGGCCAGCACAACCGTCTGCGTGAACATCCATCCAAACCCGGGCACGTCTCCCAACGCCCGCGCGATCGCCGGCTCGACCACGCTCTGAAGGAACGGGGCCAGCACGAACAGCCCCCACATCCCGTACGCGATGCTCGGGATCGACGCGAGAAACTCGATCAGAAAACTCAGCGGCGCGGCGATCCGCAGCTTCGGCGCCACTCGCACGATGAACAGCGCCGCCCCCAACGCCAGCGGCACGGCCACGACCAGCGCGATCAGCGAGGTCATCATCGTGCCCCAGATCACCGGCCCGGCCCCGAACTCGGCCGGGAGCGTCCGCATGACCGTCTCGCCGTCCTCGATGATCACCCGGCCGTCCGGGCCGCGGGCGGGCACCTCCCGCTCGTTGGGCCTCCATTCCGTCGTGACCAGGAACCCGACCCCAAAGGTCTGCATCGCCGGGACCGACGCCCGCACGAGCACGAAAAGCAGGGCCGCGAGCATCAGCAGGATCAGCACGCCCGAGCCGCGGGCCGCCCACAGCAGCGCAGCATCCCCGAGGCTCCGACGCCGGGCCGAGTTCGAGTGTGGCGGCGAGATGGAGGCTTGCCCCGGGTTCATGGGTGTCGCGACGGCGCTCGGTCCTGAAGCAATCAGGCCCGGTGCGTCGCGGAGATCTTCCCACACGCTCCGGGCCCGGGTGTCGAGTCGGCGTCGCCGATAGTTACTTGAGCGCCTCGCCCTTATAGGTCAGGCTGGAGAGGGCCCGGCCAACCTGGCTTTGCACCTCCGGTGCCAGCGGGGCGTAGTCCATGTCCTTGGCCGTCTTCTGACCCTCGGTGGTGGCCCACACAAGGAATCGCTTGAGCGCGTTGGCCTCGTCGGCACTGGCGACGCTCGCCGACAGGTCCTTATGCAGGATGATGTAGGTGAACGCCGAGATCGGGTAGGCCGTCGCGCCCGGCTGGTTCCAGATGTTCGCAGCCATCAGCGTGCCGGTGAGCTTTGTGGCCGCCGCGGCGCCGGCGGCGGCGACCGAGTCCGGCGAGGCCTTGACATACTCTCCGCCAGCGTTCCTGACAGCGCCGAACGCGATCTTGTTCGCCGTCGCGTAGTTGAGCTCGATGTAGCCGATCGCGCCGGGGGTCTGCTGCACGACGGCGGTGACGCCCTCGTTGCCCTTGCCGCCCTGACCCACGGGGAACTTCACGCTCTTGCCCGATCCGACGGAGCCCTTGAACTCCTCGCTCTGCGTCGCCAAGTAGCTTGTGAAGACGTACGTGGTGCCCGAACCGTCGGTCCGGTACGCCGGCGTGATGGCCGTGTCGGGCAGCTTGATGTCCGCGTTCATCGCGGCGATCGCGGGGTCGTTCCACTTGGCGATCTTGCCCGTGTAAATCCCCGCGAGCACCTCGCCGGAGAACTTGATCTCGCCCGTCACTCCGGGCAGGTTGTACGCCGGGACGACCGCGCCGGCGGTCGTCGGGATCTGCACCAGCTTGTCGGCCCCGCCCAGGCCTTCGATTTCCTTCTTGCTCAGGGGGGCAT
>Ga0209181_10010284_pt1 | contig 12180 bp, 9 predicted proteins | sample MAT05_FD_187208 | JGI IMG/M metagenome (GOLD analysis project Ga0209181, IMG submission 187208) | Freshwater microbial communities from Lake Fryxell liftoff mats and glacier meltwater in Antarctica - MAT-05 (SPAdes) (version 2) | ecosystem: Environmental > Aquatic > Freshwater > Ice > Liftoff... | reverse complement strand
GGTTGCCTCGAAACAATTTCTTCAAAGACAGAGGACAAAGCAATGCACGATCAACGCGAAAAAGCTCAGCGAGACTACGATTGGATGCTTTCGACTGCTCGAAAACAGGGAATTGAAGAAGGGATTGAACAGGGAGTGGAGCGGGGACGTGAAGAAGGACGTGAAGAAGGACGTGAAGAAGGACGTGAAGAAGGCACAATCCTTGGTGCAATTCAGGCGCTCCAGCAGATCCTGGGTGATGTCGTTTCTGGCACTCAAGAGTTATCCCGTCATTCAGACATCGAACTGAAAACGAAGTTGGCCGAGTTGCAGGAACGAGTTCGGTCGCGACTGAGTTGAACAGGCTGGCAATCAAGTCGATCGGGCCGCAAGACAACGCCGACAGTTCGTTGAAGGCTGTGACTCGGCACGCCCGCCTTGGTGCATGAGGCCGAAGCGGAAGGTGTCAGTCTGAATCAGTTGCTGGCGGCAAAAATCTCCGCACAACTGCGAGATGTCGCCGCAATATGAAGCAGATGATGCGATCCAGCGGGCTTTTTCGGCTGCAACATCTGCTATTTTTTTGCGGCTCTTCGTGAGCGCATTGCCGTGTGGCACTCTGACGTGTTTGCTGCCTGGAAAGTAAAAAAGGGTCTGGTTTCAATTCGCCGGATTCAAGACTCGACCTCTATCTCGAGACTTCGACAGAGACGGCCTCACGATCAACTTCAGTTACAACCATCTGGGTCGAACGATTCAGGAAAACTGGGTCAATGCTGGACTCAACATCAACATGAAGGTGCATGGCACTGATTCTGTCGTGAAAGAAAAAGACCTGACCCTTTTTGTCTTCTTTGAGGTAATTCCTCAAGTATGGATCTGTGCGGGGGGCGGTCAGCAATGACCGTCCCTTGTATGTTGGATTAATTTTCCACACAGGCCGTCTACCGCGATGTGTGTCGGAATTACACCGGTTTGATCAACCCCCTCCCGATATCAACTCCGTCGCAAAATGGATTTGCGAGTGGCTCGGGTGTACGTCCCGGAAGCGGAGTCATTTTGGGTTTTGGAAGTTACTGCGGTGTCACGATCGGGATTCCGACAACCAGCGACGCAATTGATCTGCGGCCTGATCCTTTACAGACTTTATTGGTTGTAAAAGGTTTAGGCAAAGTACTGCAATTTGTGATTCGCTTCCGCACGGTGGAACACAGAAGTCGCCTTGCGGCATCCAGCGGATCGCAGCGCCATCCTTGCACCAAAACGGCACAACGAAGAAGCCTCGCGAGGTATTCGCCGTTCGCATGTAAACATAAAGCTGATACCAGTCTGACGATTTGATGCGGACCCGGACGGACTCCTCAGCGGTCTCGCTTTGGCGTGGCGATGAAGGCACTTCTTCCACAACCAATTTGTACTTCGTGTCGCCGATTGCCCTCACTTCGTTGCCAGAATCACGCAAAAGCAAATCCGGCCTGATTGGATCATCTCCGGTCCGGAAATACAGGGGCTCCTGTTCCTCCGCCCGCCATGAAATGTCCCGCGTCGCAGAACGAACGACAACGTTCGCGAATCGCTCGAACGCCGTGTTTGCATCCAGGACGAGCGGCGGTACTCGACCGCCCGCTGACGGCACATCGCTGCCCTGCAGCAGCAAACGAGCCCAAAACAAAGCTTCGCGGTAAAACCGCGAAGTGCGGCCAGCCGAGACTTTCGGAAGTCGTCTGGAGTGATTGGCGCCTCAGCTACTGCACTATGGAACCAATTCCGTGCATTCACGATCGATGTCTAGTGTTTAGGCGAGCGGCAGAATTCTGGTCACCGTCGAAAACCGGGCACTAGCGCCCTGCGGCTAATAAAATCAGCCGCCACGCGCTAGCGTCCGGTTGTTGGGCTTGGTAGTTCCTAATCTTCCGCTCGCCTTAGGAAGACGCGCGATCAATACGTCCTGCTAATCGTCAGCCGCATAGATCGCAATTCGTTCTGTCGCTGACTCCACGTGGCCTAGGAATTGACGAGACGTTTTTTTCTCACGCTCTTCTTCTGCGCGGAGACATTCGTACCGACGATCCTGCCGATTTGTGCCTGCGATGCGCCAAGCGTTGCCAGTGACTTAACGAGGAGTTCCATTGATACCGAGCGATCGGCCGTTTCCAACTTTGCAACACGTGATTGACTGGAACCAATGAGCTCCGCCAACTCGTTTTGAGTGACATTCGCCCTCTGACGCAATTCCCTGACTTTCGTCGCGAGTGCTAGTTTCATGTGAACCAGCATCGCTTCAGCATTATTGAGTTCAAGAAACTCGGATGCGGTACCGACTTTCCAGCCCGCAGCCTCAAGTTTTCTCCGTTTCAATGCTTTCATTAGATATCCTCGTCATACTTCTTGAATCGACGCTTGCACGCATCGATCACTTTCTTTGGCGTTGTGTTGGTTTTCTTCGGAAACACTTCGCCGATCACAATGGCATCTGCATCCGTTCGATAGACGATTCGCCATGTTGCATCTTTATCAACGATGCGCAGCTCATGACAACGCTTACCGATTGACGGCATAGGGTGACTGTGCGGTAATCCGATGCTTTGACTGCCCTGGAGTCGCCGCAACAACATTCCGGCATTATTTCGCGCATCCAGCGAAAACGGCGGCGTTTTCACTTCGCCATGCAGCCAAACGAGCGGTTTGTCTTCGTTCATGCAGTAGGCTAAATGTCCTTTTCGACATATGTCAAGTCTGACATGTTGATTTGCGATGTTAATCGCAGATTTGAACTTATCCACGGCTCGTGTATTCAAGATCGACCCATATCGCAAAACGAACTGCCGGATTTCACCGAAAACTCACGATTCGAAATTGCCGGAGCAATTCAGATTTGACAGAATGAGCACTCCAAAATCCAGACTCAGCAATACTGTCAGGCTCTGGAATTCTGTTTGAGAAATGTCAGCATGATTCCGGCCTGATGAGGTTGGCATCTACCAACAGTAGTGATGATAAATCGCCTTCGGCTGTGAAGCATAGTTCCTCCTGCCGCTTGGCGGCGGTGGGTTTGGTCTGATGCGAGGCGCGTTTCTACTTCCATGTCGAACACAATCGGAGTCAAAGCTGTGAAATTCAGGGTTGTTGTCCATTCTGCTGAAGAAGGCGGCTTCTGGGTAGAGATTCCCGCATTGGCTGGTTGCGTCTCTGAGGGTGAAACGCTGGCAGAGACGCTTGTGAATATCCGAGAGACTGCGGAAGGTTGGCTGGAAGTGGCAGGGGAACGCATCGAGCATGATGCAGATGCTCAGCTTGCAGAGATCGAACTGTGAAGGATGAGGCAGAACAAGAGTCTGAACCCGAGTTGGTTAAGCTGAATCATGAAGTTCAAAATCACAATATTGGTAGTTCTCATGGCCTTGATTGCTGTTTATGCAGCAACTCTACACTGGAGGGTCACCGGGGACGAGCGATTGCTCCAGGTAATACAGCAGATCCGTTCCGGCTCAACAAAGGACGACGTACGGAAGATTATGGGTCGTGAGCCGAATATTATCCCTGCGAGTGACGCCCACTCGTCGTGGATTGAAGAAGTTGCACCACGAAGACGAATGCAATGCAAAACAAGATTCAAACGCTCATTCTGACACTCGTCGTTGGGGTGACGTCGCAGTCGGCCCGAGCCGAAGTCACGATTACGCCGGATGTCGTTTACGGACACAAGCTGGGTCTGGCGATGACGTGCGACGTGTTCACCCCGACCGAAGACGCGAACGGAGCTGCGGTGCTGTTTATGGTCAGCGGCGGTTGGTACTCGAACTGGACGCCGCCGGAACAGCTGCAGTCAATGTTTAGCGCACTCACCGACAAAGGATTCACGGTCTTTGCGGTGCGGCATGGCAGCAGTCCGAAATTCGGTATTGCTGAAGCCGTTTCCGACGTGCGTCGCAGTGTGCGTTTCATTCGCATGAACGCCGAAAAATTCAAAATCGATCCTGACCGGATTGGTGTCTATGGAATGAGCGCCGGCGGTCATTTGTCGTTGATGCTGGGCACGGCGTCGGACGACGGTGATCCGAATGCCAAAGATCCAGTGGACAAGGTTAGCGATCGAGTCAACGCAGTGGTCGCGTACGTGGCTCCGACCGATTTACGCATCATGGCAAAGGATGCACCGGACCGATTGCCGGCCTACGCGAGATTCCCTGCCCTGGACATTGATGTAAAGACCGCAGAACCTGATTCCCCGCTGCTTCACGTCACTTCCGACGACGCTCCGACTCTGCTTTTGGCGGGGGACAAAGACGACCTTGTGCCGGTGGAGCACAGCCGAAACATTCAGGCTGCGTTTGAAAAGGCAAAGGTGAAAAGCCAGTTGATTGAATTCAAAGGTGCCGGACATGGATTCCAGGGCGAAGACGCAAAGAAATCGACCGAAGACATGGTGGCATGGTTTGTTACGCATCTTGCTGCAGATGCAGCAAAGTGAAGAAATCGTGAACTGAATGTTCTACCTGGATTTTGGGTGCGATGGCGGCGCGATCGTATGTAGGATGGACATTCCTGTCCGTCGCATGGCCGTGAAACCCTTTCGAAACGAAAGTGATTGTGAAGTGAAAGCCGTTCGACAATGCGGCGGTGCCTGGCCAGGATCTCGGACATGAATGTCCAAGCTACAGGAATCGCAGTTCTGGACCGAGCTTCAAGATAACGACCCATCTCCATTTCCAGTCCCGCCGGATTTGGCCACAACGCGTGTTGTTGCCAACTTCATTTGCCGACACGCGGTACTTCTGCGTCGGTGGCGTTGTCGGCAGGGGCTTCTGACGGTGACTCGGTCGCGGTTGTTGACAAAAGTTCCAACAACAGTTTATGAGCGACTCGGTAACGAGGTGCTTGAGCCAGTGACAGCAGGACATGCCGCCGGGCAGATTCGGGATCCGCAGATTTCAACAGGGTGGCGATTCGGAAATGCAGGCGTGCGGCATCGTCCTTTTGAACCTGCAGCAGGCTATTCAGTACACTCACTGCGACGTCGGTCTGCCCAATGGCTTCGGCTGCAGTCGCCGTGCGATTCAACGCAGTTGGCTGGAAAGGATCGATCGCAAAGATTGTCCTGCCAAGTACAACGACGCGGTCCGGTAGTTGCTGCTGTTCGCAGAGTTCCTGCAGGCGCAGCGCTGCTTCAAGGTCGTCGGCGGAATACTGCAGGTGTTCGGTCAAGGTCTGCATCTCCAACTCTGGCTGACTGCGACGTTTATAGACGTCTGCCAGCAAACGACGAGGACCGTCGGTGCTGTCGTCCAGCGGCACGCGTCCGATCAATTTCTTCAATTCCGATTCAGCTTCATCGAGCTGGCCGGATTTGATCAGCAGTGTCGTATGCAGAAGCATGGCCGGAAAATTCTGCGGATGCAGTTCAAGGAAGGCTTTGACTGTATCCAGATCTGTCGGAGCGGCTTCGGCAAGTTCTTCGGTGGTGAATTCAACCCCGTCAGCATAGGCCATTGCCAGTTCGTTCAGGTACGCCGCAAACGATTCTTCCAGCTCATCCAGTCCTTTGGTATGTCGATCCAGTGCTTCGTTCATCTGGATTCCATCGTTCAGATCTTTCAGAATGGCATTCAATGCGGGAAGACCATGCACGGTGACAAGATGTTCCACCAGCATGGACGATTCGTAGTACGCAAAGTTCAGGTCTTCACCGCTCTTCGCCGTCAGAAACGCGCTGCTGAGCTCTGCAACGGGCGTGACCTTGCCGACCAGAACTCGATCACGGAATTCTGGATTCATGTGTTGTCCCCAGCGAGGATCCGTACGCCGTTCTTCGAAGACGGAGATTCCTTCGCTCAACCACCGTGGCATCCGATTGCTGGTTTTTTGCAGTGTGATCACATGGCAGAACTCATGCCACAGGACGGATTCCCAACTTCCAGGGTTTTCCTTCCGTGTGGCCGGGCTGTTGGCGGTGACGACTTTCCCAAAGCAGACTCCCAGAAATCCCGCGACGTCCGGCACACCGAACGTGCGGACAGCAAAGTCATCGACGCGCGGATAGATTTCGACGTAAACGGGAACTTCCGGCGTGAATTCATACCGGAGCGTGAGTTCTGTCCATGCCTGTTCCAGCATCTCCACGACACGCGGCCCGTAGATGGCCGCTTCCTGTGTTTCCATGCGAACCTGAAAATGCTCACTGGTGACGGTCGTGAATCGACCCAGTGAATCCTTCAACCGCAGCAGATTGAACAGTGTTGTGTTGTAGCCGTCGGCCTGATGAGCCTGCTCCGCCTGCAACCAGCCCTCGGCTTCCTGTCCCAGTCGAAGCAGATCCTGAGCCAACTGAATCCTGGCGTCTACGAATTCCACATCGGCTTCGAGCGCCTTTCGCTGAAATCCTGCACCTTCGGCGAAGCGATACTTCTGCGACAGTTTACGCCCGATCAGATAATCGACTTCCGGATTTGTGGTGGAGAATTTCAACGCGGCGGCGCGTGAGGCCTCTGCAGCAGCCGCATCATTCCGCAGATGCCAGATTACGGACTGCAGGCTGTGTGCTTCCGGAAGGTTTGGATTGACCGTCAGTAATTGCTGGATAGTTTTTTCCGCGCCGGGATAGTCCTCCCCATCGATCTGCTGTTCGGCGACGCGGAGCAGTGCAGGAGCGAAGTTGGGGTTGAGTTCGAGTGACTTCTTCAGCAGGGCTGCGGCTTGTTCGCGGTCAGAAGTACGATAGGCTTCAGAAAGCAGAAATACAATCTCTGCCTGGTCCGGCATTGTCTTCTCTGCAACGGCAAGCAGCTCAGCGGCGAACGCGACGTCGCCCTTTTTCAGAGCCAGTCGTCCCGCCGCCAGAAAACCATCCGGGCGAGTCGCGTAATTTTTCCGAGCACGCTCGAAGAAACCTTCCTGCACAGCTTTCGCATCTGCTCCCAGCGCCAGCGCCATTTCCCCGAGCGCCACAAGATCATCTGCATCGGTATAGCGCCACGACGCGGAACTCACAAGCTTTTCAGTTTCGACGAGCGCGGTCGCGGCCTGATCACGTTTCCCATTGGCCAGCGCACATTTGTATTCGAGCAACCTCAGGCGGACGCTCCAGGAATAACGTTCAATCCCGGCCGCAATCGTTTCAAGTGCTTCCGGGTATTTCCCGAGCGCCAGCTCGCTTTCCGTCTTCAGGATAGGCCATTCTTCGCCGTAGCTGCGATTGGCGATGGCTTCGCTCGTCGCCTTCAGGCATTCTTCGTATCGCCCGGACAGCAGCATCTCCTGACACGAAGCAACAGTTTCAGCGGCCTGCAGTCTGCCGGATCGCAGGTCCAGCGCGAACAGGATCAGCATTGCGAGGGGTATGCGAGCGAAAGGTGGAAGCATCGAGGTGACTCTGAAGGATGAGGCATTCTTATTGTTGGCAGTTGTATCGCAGATGCTCATGCGAAAACAACTGCATGGCATCGTAAGCAAGCGCAGTTGTTCAAGGTAAAACCGCGATGGATTCGGGGAATCTCAGTCGGCGGAGCGACTGAGCTACGTAGGCGACGTCGCTCCGCCGACTCGCATTCACGTCAGCGCTTGGTCCGAAAACGAGGGCATTCAGCTACTCCGCGCGACCGGAAATGCGACCGGCGAGCGGAGTGGCATGAGCCCTCCGATACCTCGTTATTGTACTGGCAAGCTGGCGCATGCCGCTCGCCAATTGTGTCACTTGGGTTGTGAGACACGTTGTTCGTGTAACATGAGAATTGTCTGACAACGTTTTCATCGTCCTGCTACAATCTACGTCTGACGGTTAACACGATTCCTGATTGCAGTTTGTCACGTTTCTATGTACCTCATTCAACTTGCGGATCGCGTGGCGAAGGGCCTCAAGCGGATTTCTGCTGACCGCATTGCGCGGCATCGTGGGTTTCTCCTGTCGCAGCAGACTGACAGTGGTGGCTTCAAAGGCCGCGAAGGTGACGCGGATCTTTACTACACGGGCTTTGCCGTCCGCGCGCTGGCCGTGAGCGGTGGGATGGACGTGGCGTGCAGCCGCGGCGTAGCGGAGTATCTGCGCACGATCGATCCGATGACGCTGGGTGTGATTGATTTATTGAGCTGGCTCTACAGTGCGCTTGTGGTTCAGACTTCGGACGGAACTGATCTGTTGCGGGAACTTCCGCATGACTTTGTCCCGCGTGTGATGGCAGGAATCGAAAACAACCGCACGTCGGATGGCGGATATGCCAAGTCAAATGAAGGTGCGCTGGGGAGCACATACCAATCGTTCATGGTGGCGCTCACGTATGAATTGCTGGGGCAGAAGCTGCCACGTAGAAATGCGATGGTGCAGTTTCTGTTCGATCGCCAGCGCGACGATGGTGGCTTTGTCGAAATCGCGCCGATGAAACGCAGCGGGACGAATCCAACAGCCGCAGCCGTGGCGCTGTTGCGACAACTCAACGCGATTGAATCAGACATCGCAGACGACGTGCTGGGGTTTCTGACGGACGTTGTGAGTACCGAAGGTGGCTTCCAGGCGAATACACGGATTCCGTTTGCGGATGGTCTGTCCACATTCACTGGATTACTGACGGCGCATGATCTTGGGCGTCGAGATCTGATGCCGCCGGACAAAATCCTTGACTGGGTGACAAATTCTTTGGAGCTGCCAACCGGAGGATTTCGCGGAGCCAGCTGGGATCAGCAGGCCGACGTTGAATATTCATTCTACGGTCTCGGAATTCTTGGTCTGCTTTTTGCATCGCGGTGACGCGCCCAACATGATCGAGCTTTGGCTGACGTTCGGCGTTGAGCGTGGCGGTGTGTTCTTGCCACTTTGGGGAATTCCTTTTGCGGTCGCCACGCGCCATCTGGATTCGGGCCGCTCGATGTGGTCCAGAACTGCAGAAAGGAGCCCGAAAAACTACAAAAAGCCGGATGAATCCTTTATGTCGTTGCATTGGGCGAGTTTACTTGGCACGCTGATTTGCAGCGACAACAGACATTCGCGAGGCTGGCCGTGTCATGTTTCGTGAACAGTAATAATCGTGTCTCCAGCAGAAAACGGTGTTGCGAGAAACATTGTCGCGAACCGTTTTCGTCGCCAGGGATGGTGTTCAGTTTTCAAAAAATGGGTCATCCCCAAAGACTTCTTTCAAAATTGAAAACCAGAGAATTCAGGTTCTGACCTGGAAACGGGCCAAACATTCGGACGAAAGGCGTTGACGTAAACCGGGTCCAGAGCGAATAATCCGTTGCTTGTAACAGTTTGAGGGCTTTTCTTTGACGGTTTAGAGTTCGTTGGTTGATGGACCAGGATGGTTAAAGATCAGCAACGTGTTCTGAACCTTATTTTTTTGCGGGCTGGTTCGGTTGATTTTTCAGATTCATGGGTATGCTGGATGGTTCAGAAGAACTGGCAGTGAACCGAAGTGAATCGGATCGAGCTGTCTTCAGGTGGCTTCAGTGGTTTGCTGAAGCGAAGTAAGGGTTGTGTCAGCAATGTGCTGACGGAAGTTTGGATCGTGTCAGCGGCGTGCTGGCACGAACGTGTGTCTTGCCATGAAGGCATGGACACTCGACAAGGCAATCGGGGCGTATCTCGCTCCGCCGTCAGCATCAGCATTTAGAAAATGCTGTTCCTGACTGGAACTTTGACAAGGGGAATCGCGTGTATCGTCTGGACTTGGGATTGAAGGCGATCATCGAGGCAGGGAAGAAACGAGGGTTTGTCACGGTACAGCAGGCGCATGCCTGGTTACCGGACGAAGGAGGCGACCCGATCATGGTCGATAACCTCATCATGGCTCTCGACGAGTTCGGGATGGGCTTCATTGAAGACCCGGATATTTCGCTTGAGCCGGAACCGGTAGGCGAAGAAGTCAAGCAGGCTCAGGCGGAAAAAGCGGCTCGCGCATTGCTCGGGCCGGAAACGTCGGCATTGTCATCTCGCGACCCGATTCGGATGTATCTCAGTCAGATGGGCAACATCCCGCTGCTGACGCGCGACAGAGAAATCTTTCTGGCAAAGCAGATTGAGATCATGCGCAAGCGGATGCGGCGGTGCATGCTGGAGTCTGATTTTGCGCTCAACATCGCTGTCGATACGATCGAAAAAGTCCGGCGTGGAGAATTGCCGTTCGAACGGACTCTGCGAACTTCCGAAACTGAAGAAGTCCGCAAGGAGCAGATCGAAGGCCGGATGGAAATTAACTTGCGGACACTTCGCCATCTGATGGAGGTGAACAAGGACGAATTCTTCAAGTGGCGCGACTTACCTGAAGGTACAAAAGAAAAAGGGGCGCTGGCCGAATCGCTGCGAATTCGCCGTCGCAAGATGTGCAGCCTGTGTGAAGAGCTGAGTGTTCGTACGCATCGATTGCAGCCGGTTTTGAAACGCATGCTGCAGATTGGTGAACGCATCGAACAACTGCAGGACGAAATCTCCTGCCTGCGCGGGATGAAAACAGCGGATTCCGAACGCATGGCTCTGGAACGTGAACTCGAAGAGTACGTGCAGATGCTGATGGAAACGCCGGATCATTTTCTGCGTCGCTGCCGTGAACTCAAGAAGCGGCTGGATGGCTGGACAGATGCTAAGCAAAAACTGTCGGGTGGTAACCTGCGTCTCGTGGTTTCGATCGCAAAGAAGTATCGTAATCGCGGCCTGAGTTTTCTGGATCTGATCCAGGAAGGCAACGCCGGCTTGATGCGTGGTGTCGAAAAGTACGAATACCGTCGCGGCTATAAGTTTTCAACGTACGCCACATGGTGGATTCGTCAGGCGATTACGCGCGCGGTCGCGGATCATGCTCGTACAATTCGTATTCCTGTGCATATGTTCCAGAGCATTTCGATGCTGAAGGCCAAGGCGGAAGAAATTCGCCAGAACACTGGCCGCGAACCCAGCAACGAAGAGCTGGCTGAAGCGGTCGGGATGAGTATTGAAGAGACCGAACGCATCATGAAGACATGGAAGCATCCAATCAGTCTGGATACTCCTGTGGGCGAAAGCGAAGACAGCAGCTTTGGTGAGTTTCTGGAAGACAGTCACGAGAGCAGCCCCGCAGAATCTGCAGCCAAGCAGATGCTGCGTGACAAAATCGACCATGTATTGAAAAGTCTGACCTACCGCGAACGCGAAATTATCAAACTGCGATACGGTCTGGGTGACGGTTACAGCTACACACTTGAAGAAACCGGGCGTATCTTCAAGGTCACTCGGGAACGTATTCGGCAAATCGAAAGTAAGGCGCTAAAGAAACTTCAGCACCATACTCGAGCCATTCACCTGAAAGGTTTTGTCGATATGGCGGATGACGATGTGCCGATGCCGATTATCGAAGAAGCCAGCGATGCAGAAACCGTACTGGAAGATGTTGGTGCGGCCTGACGTCGTAACGTCGTTTCTGTTTGCCAGCTGAAGCCATGCGAAAGCCCGGATGTGTAAAAACATCCGGGCCTTTTTTTGGGTGTCGTTCACACCGTATTCAGCATGCTCTACTCCACGCGGTCATGCGTGAGAGAATTGGCGAGCGGCATGCGTCAGCTTGCCGGTACAAAAAGCGAGGTACCGGAGGGCTTATGCCACTCCGCTCGCCCGACTCATTTCTGGCCGCGCGTAGTATATGAGCGCTGTGTGGCGCACTGCAGCTGTCCACTTACGTTGACTGCATTCAGCGTTCATGCCTTCTTCACGGCTGCAGGAATGGCCGGCTTCTTGGCGTCCTTCTTGACCTTTTTGTTTTTCTTGTCATTTTTCTGACGGTTGTCGCCTTTTCCCATGACTATTACTTCTTCTGAAAAAACTGTGCGTGCTTCAAAACGAAACACGCGGATTTGTTGTCTGGAGGCAAACGTCTGCACTCCATGAAACGTGGAGAATACCAGATTTCATTGAAATTTGGCAGACCAGACATGTTTCATCCCGACTGCAAACAGGGTTGTTTTTTTTCTGTGAAGGGTTACCGTTTCCGTATCTGGAGCCACGTAGTCTTTGAAAGGTGCATTCATGTTTCTTCACGTGCCTCGTTTGGCGATGATGATTGGTGTGATTTGTTTGGGCAATTCTTTGAGAGCAGCCGACTGGCCTCAGTGGCGCGGGCCGGACCGGAACGCTCATTCAGACGAATATCTGGCCTTCACGGATTGGGAAAAGAATCCGCCGAAACACTTGTGGACAACGTCTGGTTTTGGCGAAGGCTATGCCAGTGTCGCGATTGTCCAGGGCACACT
>Ga0209181_10010283_pt1 | contig 12180 bp, 12 predicted proteins | sample MAT05_FD_187208 | JGI IMG/M metagenome (GOLD analysis project Ga0209181, IMG submission 187208) | Freshwater microbial communities from Lake Fryxell liftoff mats and glacier meltwater in Antarctica - MAT-05 (SPAdes) (version 2) | ecosystem: Environmental > Aquatic > Freshwater > Ice > Liftoff... | reverse complement strand
GCCGAACTCGGTCTTCGCGATCTCCGCGCCATTGAAGCCCTGCAGCGTTTCCATGCATGTGACGAGCCGCGATTCCAGGTCCTGCACCTTCAGCTTGTCGGCAAACCAGCGCGGCAACTCGACGAAGGCGCCCTTGACGACGCCCGGGCCCTTGCCCAGATCGCAGGCTTCGAGCGTGGCGTTCTTCGGCCCACGCTTCGTTTTCCAGAGCGCCTCGCCCTTGGCCTCGAAGAGGTCGGCCGGGTTGCCGTCTTCCAGCATCCTGCGGTATTCGGCGATGCCGTCGGCCGCGGACTTCACCTGCGCCTGCGCCAGGCCCGTGGCGCCCAGCAGGGCGGCCATCGTCACCAGTATCGTCCTCATCGAGTACGCATCCTTGCTGCTGAAACGGTGGGCCGGCTCAGGAAACCGTGGCTTCGTCGGTGCGCTTTTCGCCCTTGTTGTCGACCCAGGTGACGGCGATCTTGTCGCCGGCTTTCGCACCCTTCACGTTGAACTGCATGAACGGGTTCTTCGAGATCGACGGGCCCCACTGGGCCGTCAGCACCGGCGTGCCGTTCAGGGTGGCCGAGACCTCCTGTATGAACCAGGCCGGAATGGCCTTGCCGGCGGCGTCCTTGCGCAGGCCGGTCTCCATCTCGTGGCTCATCAACACACGCACGGTGGTCTTGTCACCGGCTGCCTGGGCGCGTATGCGCATCGGATCTGCCATGGTCTTCTCCTATGGGAGGGTTGAAATCAAATTTTTCCGGTCCGACACGCCTGGCCAGGAGTCGAGTCGTTGCCATCAAGCTTCCCGCCGCGGAACCGGCTTCGCCGGGCCGCTGGCGGACGGCCCCCTCGGGGGGTAGCGAGCGCCAGCGAGCTTGGGGGCCTCACCTCATCCGCCACAGCCGCCGAGCGTGACCTTGATTTCCTTCTGCGCATAGAGCACCTTGCCATCGGCCATCATCGCCACGGCGATGACGTTGGACGACTGGCCCATCTTCACGCGGGCGCTGAAGTTGGACTCCACCGCGTCACTGACATCGAACACCGCAGCAAGCGCGCTCGGGTTCTTCTCGACCAGCAGCAGCATGCGCTTGACGCCCGGCAGCGCGCTGGCGCAACCCACCGGCACAACGGCGCCGTTCTCGGCGATGTCGGGGCCGGTGATGGTGACGTCCTTGCTCTCGGCCGGCGCGCCGCCACCCAGCGCCTTGACGGCGTCGGCCAGGCTCTTCGCCTCGAAGGCGGCTTGCGCCCAGGCGGCTTGTGCGGCTTGCGGCAGCAGGCCTGCGGTGGCCAGCAGGCCGGCGACGGTGGCACTGCGGGCCAGCATGTCTCGACGGGTTTGCATCAGTCTCTCCAGGTCATCAGGTGGATCATCGAACGAGGGTCAGGCGCAGCGGCTCGGGAGATAACCGCTGCGGTGTCGGTGGAGTTGCGGACAGCGCGCGCGATCAGCGTTTTGCGCCGTCGGCCAGCCACTGCCCGAGCGCCTTGGCATCGGCAGCCGGCAGAGTTTGCGCCGGCATCGGAATCGTGCCCCAGACGCCACTGCCGCCAATGCGGATCTTCTCAGTCAGATACGCGGTGGCATCGGCCCGGCCACTGTACTTCTTCGCCACGTCGAGGAACGCCGGCCCGACGATCTTGCGGTCGACGCCGTGGCAGGCCAGGCAATTGTGCTGCTGCGCGAGTTTCAGTGCAGAGGCCACGGCGGATTCAGCCGGCGGCAAAGCCGAAGAGTCGGGGCTCGGCCTCGCGGCCGGCGCCGCTGCCGCCGGCCGCGAGGTGTCGGCGCCCAGCTGCGCGCCGACGAGGCGGTTCTGCTCGGCCAGGTTGCCGTGCGCGTTGCGCGCGAAGTCGGGCAGGAAGGAAGCGAGTTTCGGCTCGGCGCTGCAGTCCTTCATGCAGGCCAGCGCATTCGTGTCGGGCTTGCCGCCGTTGCCCATGCCCTTGCCTGACCACAGACCGTGGTCGGTGCTCATGCCGTTGCGGTTGGGCATCAGACCCTGCACGTCGGCGATGTTGCGGTCGTTCAGCGTGAAGTCGTCCGCCACCACGCCGCCCAGGTTGAGCAGGAAGGCGGTGACGGCATAGACCTCGTCGGAGCTCAGCGACTTGGGCGCGTTCCAGGGCATCGCACGGTGGATGTAGTCCCAGAGCGTGGAGACGGTGGCCACCTTCATCAGCGTGGTGCGGCCGGGGAAGGCGGCGTCGTTCAGACGGGCGACGCGGCCGGTCTTCACGTCGTCCCGGGTGGTGCCGCCGACCAGCGGCGAGAAGACCTCGTTGCTCTCGCCGAAGACGCCGTGGCAGGAAGCGCACCTGGCCTCCCAGATGTCCATACCCCTGGCCACCGAGCCGCTGCCGGCCGGCAACCCCTTGAAGTCGGGACGCACGTCGATGTCCCAGGCGGCCAGCTCAGGCGCCGTGGCGGCTCGGCCGATGCCGGGGAAGTTGGCGGGCTGTGCCAGCACCGCGCCGACCCCGAAACCCGCCACCGCCGCTGCCACCACGACGGCGCATCTCAGCACCGTGGTCCGCATCAAGCGCACGCCGCGGACGGGCTCCGCCCGGCCGCCAGCGTGGCCCCCCGGGGGGGGCTGAGGCCGAACACAAACGGCATGCCGTTGGTGCCTGCCGATGAGCAGGGCCCCTGGCCCTGCGTGGCCCGCAAGGCCGCCGAAGGCGCTTCGGGGGGGGACCCCTTCACACCAGCTGAACATTCTTCACCTCGCCGCTGGCCTGCACCAGCCAGGTCTGGACCGCATTGTTGTGATAGATCGAACGCGAGCCGCGCACCGCCCGCAACTGCTTTTGATTGGGTTGCACATAGCCGGTGTCGTCCATCGCGCGGCTTTGCAGCAGCGTCGGCGAGCCGTCCCAGGCCCAGTCGAGGTTGAAGCGTGTCAGGCACTTGTCCATCGCCGGGCCCTGCAGCCGCGCCACGCGCCAGTTGCGCCCGCCGTCCACCGACACGTCGACCCGCTTCACCTTGCCGCGCCCCGACCAGGCCAGCCCGCTGATGCTGTAGAAGCCTTTGTCGAGCAGCACCTGCCCGCCCGAAGGCGTGGTGATCACGCTCTTGCATTCCTGGATGCTGCTGTACTGGCGGTGCAGGCCGCCCGGCATCAGGTCCATGTAGTGCACGGCCTCGTCCTTGGTCGCGTAGGGCTCGTCACCCACCTCGATGCGCCGCAAGTACTTGACCCAGCTCACTCCCTGCACGCCGGGCACCACCAGGCGCAGCGGGTAGCCGTTCTCCGGCCTCAACATCTCGCCGTTCTGGCCGTAGGCCACCAGCACCTCGCCGCTCTCCACCATCTCCATCGGGATGGTGCGTGTCAACGACGAGCCGTCGGCGCCTTCGGCCAGCACGTAGCGGCCGCGCCGGGTGTCCACGCCCGCCATGTCGAGCAGGATCTTCAGCGGCACGCCGGTGAACTCGCTGCAGCTCAGCATGCCGTGGCTGTACTGGCAGGTCGGCACCGCGACGTTGCCCCATTCCATGCCGGTGTTGGCGCCGCATTCGATGAAGTGGAAGCGGCTCTGCGAGGGCAGGCGCATCAGTTCGTCCATCGTGAAGACCTGCGGCTTCTTCACCAACTGCGGATCGGACCCGTTGATCATCAACCGGTGCGTCGAGGGGTCGACATCCCACCAGCCCTGGTGGTGGCGCTCGAAGTGCAGGCCGCTCGGCGTGACGATGCCGAACAGGCTCTGCAGCGGCGCGAAGGACACCGAGGACTGCGTGGTCTGCGTCAGCCCCGGGCTTTGCCGGCGCTGCACGTTGGACTCGAACTTCGACGGCCGGCCATAACCGTCGGTCGCCACGCCCTGGCCGAGGCCGGTGCTGTGGGCGGGCAGATTGAGGATGTGGGGGTCGCCGCCCTCGCCGGGCACCGGATCGGCCTGCGCCAGCGCGGCAGGCGCGGCGGCGGAGACGGCGGCTGCGGCAAATGCCTGGCGGATGAAGTCACGCCGGCCGGACTTTGCTTCGCGGTGCACCGTGCGCACGCCGTCGGGCGTGAGAAAGCCCTCGGGTGCTTTCAGCACACGGCCGGGGGACCCGGCGGAACGGGCTGAAGGGTCGGTCACGGGATGGGTCTCCTTGTGCTTGGCATCCGGCATCAATCCGAATATCAGCAAACACAAATATATAGACCAAGCCACGGTCCGCGATTGGCGAAAACCCTAGGTTCCGGCGCCTCGCCCGCGCTTCGTTGATCGGGTCACGCGGCACTCAGCCCCACCGGGCGGGGTGAGCCTGGGTCTGCATCTCACGACTGCCCGACGATGGCTGCGGTCGCGACCAGTTCATCGAACAGCGACATCGACACCGCGCCCGACACCGAGTAGGGGTCTAGCGTGGCGGTCTCCGAATACTTCATCAGCAGAGACGGGTTCAGCCGCGCCATGCTGACCTGGCCCATCGACCAGCCGGCAAACCGGCGTTCGCCGATTTCCTGGTACAGCAGTATTTCCACCTGGGTGTGGCGCGCATCGTTGACGATGCGGTTGTAGAGGCGGTTCACCGAGCTGCGTCCGCCTTCCAGCACCTGCAGGAAGATACCTTCTGAAAAACACAACACGCCGGTGACGCCGTTGGCCGGGTTGTTGGCCTTGGACTTGCGCAGGATGGCGATCAGTTCATCGTGGTCGACAGCGGGGACGGCACGGCTGGCGTACATGAGGCGCACGAGCATGGGATGGGACTCCGATTCAGGCCGTTCAGGCCATTCACGCCGACTTGCGCGGCAACAACGAGAGGAATTCGCGCCGCAGATTGGCGTCTTTCAGGAAGGCGCCGCGCATCAAGCTGTTGACCATGGCGGAGTCGGTGTCCTTCACGCCGCGCCAGTGCATGCAGAAGTGATCGGCCTCCATCACGATGGCCAGGCCGTCGGGCCGCACACGCGCCTGAAGCTCGTTGGCCAGCATCGTCACCGCCTCTTCCTGGATCTGCGGCCGGCTCATGATCCAGTCGCAGATGCGGGCGTACTTGGACAGCCCGATCAGGTTGGAATGCTCGTTGGGCAGCAGGCCGATCCACACCTTGCCGAAGATCGGACACAGGTGGTGGCTGCAGGCGCTGCGCACGGTGATCGGGCCGACGATCATCAGCTCGTTCAGGCGCTCGGCGTTCGGGAACTCCGTGACTGCGGGCATCGGGTAATAACGGCCGCGAAAGACCTCCTCGACGAACATCTTGGCCACCCGCTTGGCGGTGTCATGCGTGTTGTGGTCGGCGTCGGTGTCGATCACCAGCGCTTCCAGCACCTCCTGCAGCTTGCTCTGCACTTCGGCGCGCAATTCGGTGAGCTCACCTTCGCGCACGTACGCCGAGATGTTGTCGTTGGCGTGGAAGCGGCAGTTGGCCGCCACCAGGCGGTAACGTATGCGCTCGGAGGCCGGCAGCATCGCCAACTCTTCTTCACTGCGGAAGATGCGGGCGGGTGCTTCGATCGATGATGGGGAGGTTTTGCGCATTGAAAAGGTGCAAGGCGGTGATGCCTCATTGTGCGCCGCGGGCCGGGACCTTGTCCGGGAGCGGCCGGCAGACCCTGCAACGCACTCCGTCAGACCACCACTCCGTTGCCCGCGGCCCAGTCGCGCACCGTCGTCTGCGCCGCCGTCCGCGCTTCGGCGGGCAGGAAGGAGCGTGCGGCGGCCGCCAGCGTCATGCGGGTCAGGTCGGCCAGCGTCAGACCGCATTCGCGCACCAGGTTCGCCGCCTCGGCGCCCATCGTGGTGGCCGACATCAGCCGGTTGTCGGTGTGGAACGAGAGTTCGATGCCCGCCCGCCAGAGCGCGCTGATCGGGTGCGCGGCCAGCGACGGACAGGCTCCGGTGTGCACGTTGCTCGTCGGGCACACCTCCAGGTGCAGGCCGAGCGCGCGCACCCTGTCCAGCACGCCCTCGCCACCCTGCTGCGTGAACAGGTCGGCCAGCCGCACGCCATGGCCGATGCGCGTGGCGCCATGGTCGGCGGCTTCCAGCACACGCTCCGCGGCGTCCGCCTCGCCGGCATGCAGCGTGAGGCCGAGGCCGCCGTCGCGCGCCAGCCTCAGCGCCTGGGCATGCAGTCCGGGCGGGTAGCCGCGCTCGGGGCCCGCCAGGTCGTAGGCGATCACGCCGTCGTCGCGGAACCGAAGCGCCAGCCGCGCCGCCCGGGCCGTTTCGGCGGGCGGCTCGTGGCGCATCGCGCAGACGATCAGCCCGCTGGGCAGTGCGCTGCGCCGCAGGCCGGTCAGCATGGCTTCGACCGCGGCTTCGGCGGCCACGCCGTGGGCCTCGAAGAGCAGCGGCGCGATGCGGAACTCGGCCAGCACGCAACCATCGGCCAGCGCGTCCTCGGCGGCCTCGAAGGCCACGCGCTCCAGCGCCGCCGGGCTGGCCATCGCCGCCACCGTGAGGCCGAATCCGGCCAGGTACTGCTCCAGGCTGCCGGCATGCGCCTGTTCGTCGAACCATCTCGCCAGCGCGGGCACGCTGGCACGCGGCGACGGCAGGCCGCGCCCGGCCAGCAATTCGTGCAGGGTGGCCACCCGCAGGCCGCCGTCGAGGTGTTCGTGCAGCAGCACCTTGGGCATCTGGCCGGCGAGCCGTGCCGTGGCCTCGATGTCGGAGCGATGTTCATTCATCGACAGGATGCTAGTGCAGGCGCGGCCCACCCGCGCAAGCCCCCTGCAGCCACGGCGCAAGACTTGCTATCCTGCGCCGCACCCGATCCACCCCGCGAAAGCATCCTCATGAAGATCGCCTCCACCCTCTTCGGCGCGCTCACACTGGCCGGCGGCGCCGCCTGCGCCCAGCCCGCCATCGTCTACGACATGGGCGGCAAGTTCGACAAGTCCTTCAACGAAGCCGCCTATCAGGGTGCGGAGCGCTGGAAGAAGGAGAGCGGCAAGCCCTACCTCGACTTCGAGATCGCCAACGAGGCGCAGCGTGAACAGGCGCTGCGGCGCATGGCCGAGCGCGGCGCCAACCCGGTCATCGGCATCGGCTTTTCCCAGGGCAGCAGCATCGAGAAGGTGGCAAAGGACTTCCCGAAACAGCAGTTCGCCATCATCGACTCGGTGGTGAAACTGCCGAACGTGGAGTCCATCGTCTTCAAGGAACAGGAGGGCAGCTTCCTCGTCGGCATGATGGCAGCGCTCGCCAGCAAGACCGGAAAGGTGGGCTTCATCGGCGGCATGGACATCCCGCTGATACGTCGCTTCCAGTGCGGCTATGAACAGGGCGCGAAATACGCCAACCCGAAGGTCGAAGTCAGCAGCGCGATGACCGGCACCACCTCGGCGGCCTGGAACGACCCGACCCGCGGCGGCGAACTCGCCAAGGCGCAGTTCGCACGAGGTGTCGATGTCGTCTTCGCCGCCGCCGGCGGCACCGGCGTCGGTGTCTACCAGGCGGCCAAGGACGCCGGCCGGCTGGCCATCGGTGTCGACAGCAACCAGAACCACATCCACCCCGGCACCATGCTGACCTCGATGGTCAAGCGGGTCGACGTGGCGGTGTTCAACGCGGCGAAGAAGGTGAACCCGGGTGTCACCGTGCTGGGGCTGAAGGAAGGCGGCGTGGACTATGCGATGGACACCCACAACGCGGCCCTGGTGCCGGCGGCGATGAAAGCGAAGGTCGACGCCGCCAAGGCCGACATCATCGCCGGCAAGATCAAGGTCGTGGACTACATGGCCGACAACGCCTGCAAATGAGCCCAGCCCCGAAGCGCCTTCGGCGGCCTTGCAGGCGGCGCAGGGCCCGGGGCCCAGCTCAGCGGCAGGCACAAACGGCATGCCGTTTGTGCCCGGCCTCAGCCGCCTCAAGGGGGCGACGCCAGCGGACCGGCAGCGCCGGAACCGCTGTGTTTGCTTGGGGAGGCACTGCACCATGACCGCGCGTGTTGCCGTCTGCATGCAGGGCATCCAGAAGTCCTTCGGTGCCGTGCATGCCAACCGCGCGGTGAACCTGACGGTGGCCGCCGGCACCGTGCACGGCATCGTCGGCGAGAACGGCGCCGGCAAGAGCACGCTGATGTCGATCCTCTACGGCTTCTACGAGGCCGATGCGGGCAGCATCGAGATCGACGGCAAGCCGGCGAACATCCGCAACTCGCGTCATGCCATCGCGCTGGGCATCGGCATGGTGCATCAGCACTTCATGCTCGTCGACACGCTGAGCGCGCTCGACAACATCCTGCTCGGCGCCGAGCCCGACTGGCGGCTCGGCCGCGCGCGCGCCAGGGTGCGCCCGCTGCTCGACACGCTGATGCACGACACCGGCCTGCACGTGCGGCTGGACCTGCCGGTGGAAGAGCTGCCGGTCGGTGAGCGCCAGCGGCTGGAGATCCTGAAGGCGCTGTTCCGCGGCGCCCGCGTGCTGATCCTCGACGAGCCCACCGCCGTGCTGACGCCGACTGAGGCGGCGCAGCTCTTCCGCACCCTGCGCACCCTGCGCGCGCAAGGCACGACGGTGCTGCTGATCACGCACAAGCTGCGCGAGATCATGGCGCTGTGCGACGCCGTCACCGTGATGCGTGCCGGCGCCGTGGTGCTCGACTGCGCCATCGCCGACACCAGCCTGGACGGCCTGGCGCTCGCGATGGTGGGCCGGCGCGTGCAGCTGGGCCGGAGCACGCAAGCCCGCACCGAGGCCCCGCCGGGCGCGCCGCTGCTGGTGGCAAGCGGGCTGGCCTGGCACGACGCGCTGGGCGTGGCGCGGCTGGCCGATGTCTCGCTGACGCTGCATGCCGGTGAGATCGTCGGCATCGCAGGTGTTTCGGGCAACGGCCAGGGCGAACTGCTGGAAGTGCTGAGCGGCATGCGCGCGCCCCAGCAAGGCGAACTCGCACTGGCCGACCGCCGCTACTCCCCGAGAGCCTGGCTCGACCCGGCCTCTGCGCGCGCACTCGGCCTGGCCCACGTGCCGGAAGACCGCCACAAGCGCGGCCTGGTGCTGCCCTTCCCGGCCTGGGAATCCAGCGTGCTGGGCTACGAACACCTGCCGCGCTACAGCCACGGCGGCTGGATGGACGCCGGCGCGATGCGCAGCGACTGCGCCGCGATGATGAACACCTACGACGTGCGCCCGCGCGACCCGCTCACCCGCAGCAGCCACTTCAGCGGTGGCAACCAGCAGAAGCTGGTGCTGGCGCGCGAGGCGCGGCCCGAGCCGAAGGTGCTGCTGGTGGGCCAGCCGACACGCGGCGTCGACATCGGCGCCATCGAGTTCATCCACGGCCGCCTGCGCGCCATGCGCGACGCCGGCGGCGCATTGCTGGTGGTGAGCAGCGAGCTCGACGAGATCCTGGCGCTGGCCGACCGCGTGCTGGTGATGAACGGCGGCCGCATCGTCGGCGAACTGGCCATCGCCGACTGCAGCGAAGCAGCGCTGGGGCGGCTGATGGGGGGTGCGGACAGCGTGACAGGCAGCATGACAGGCAGCGTGAAGATCGAGGCCGCGGCGTGAGCGTGGCGTCCAACGCCCTGCCACGCTGGATGGACCTCGGCCTGCTGCCGGCGCTCAATCTGGCCATCGCGCTGGCGGTCTGCGGCGTGGTGGTGAAAATCGTCGGCCACGATCCCGCGCAGGTGCTGGCGCTGCTGGTGAAGGGCGCCTTCGGCAGCCGCGCCGGCATCAGCTACACGCTGTACTACGCCACCACCTTCGTCTTCACCGGGCTGGCGGTGGCCGTGGCCTTTCATGGCGGGCTGTTCAACATCGGCGGCGAAGGGCAGGCGATGATGGGCGGGCTGGGCACGGCGCTGGTGGCGCTGTCGCTTGCGGACCATCTTCCGGCGGCCATCGTGCTGCCGCTGATGGTGCTGGCCGCCATGCTCTTCGGCATGCTGTGGGCGGCCGTGCCGGCCGCGCTGCAGGCCTACCGCGGCAGCCACGTCGTCATCACGACCATCATGTTCAATTTCATCGCCTCGGCGCTGCTGTCCTACCTGCTGGTGAACGTGCTGAAGGAGCCCGGCAACATGACGGTGGAAAGCCGCCGTTTCGCCGACAGCGCGCGCCTGCCGGGCGTGCACGACGCCCTGGCCTGGCTGGGCGTGGAATGGCCGCGCACGCCGCTCAACCTGAGCGTGCTGCTCGCCGTGGCGGCCAGCGTGGCGGTGTGGGCGCTGCTCTGGCATTCGCGGCCGGGTTATTCAATGCGCGCAGTGGGCTTCGCGCCCGAGGCCGCGCTCTACGCCGGCATCCGGCCGAAACGCCAGGTGATGCTGGCGATGGCGCTGTCGGGCGCGCTGGCCGGGCTGGTGGGCGTCAACGAGATCGCCGGCGTGCACCAGCGGCTGCTGCTCGACTTCGTCGTCGGCGCAGGCTTCGCGGGCATCGCGGTCAGCCTGATCGGGCGCAGCCACCCGGTGGGCATCGTGCTGGCGGCCGTGCTGTTCGGCGCGCTCTACCAGGGCGGCGCCGAACTGGCCTTCGAGATCCCCGGCTTCAGCCGCGACATGGTGTTCACGCTGCAGGGCCTGATCGTGCTGTTCTCGGGCGCCATGGCGCAGGTGCTGGCGCCGGCACTGCAACGCCTGCATCACGCGCTGCGGCCGGCCGCCGCCACACAAGGCGCGGCGCATGGATGAAATCGCGCTGGGCAGCCTGCTCGCCAGCACGCTGCGCGTGGCCACGCCGCTGATCCTGTGCGCGATGGCCGGCGTGCTGGCCGAACGCTCGGGCGTCATCGACCTCGGGCTCGAAGGCAAGATGCTGCTCTGCGCCTTTGCCACCGGCGCGGTCGGCGCGCTCACCGGTTCGCTGCCGCTGGCGCTGGCCAGCGCGCTGGCCGTCGGGCTGGCGCTGTCGATGCTGCACGCCTACGCCTGCGTCAGCCACCGCGGCGACCAGGTCGTGCTCGGCGTGGCCATCACGATGACGGCCGCCGGCCTGACCGTGGTGCTCGGCATCGCCTGGTTCAAGATGGGCGGCCAGACCCCGGCGCTGCCCGACAGCGTGCGGCTGTCGCCCTTGTTCAACGGCGCGGCGCCGGCCCTGAGCGCGCTGCCGTTCATCGGCCCGTTGCTGGCGCTCGGCCTGCTCGGCCACAACGCGCTGGTCTACCTGTCCTTCGTGCTGGTCTTCGCGGTGTGGTGGCTGCTCTTCCGCACCCGCTTCGGCCTGCGCCTGCGCGCCGCCGGCGAGAACCCGGCGATGGTCGACGCCGCCGGCGTCAGCGTGCTGACGCTGCGCTACCAGGCGCTGGCGCTGAACGGTGCGGTCTGTTCGCTGGCCGGCGCCTACCTGGTGCTGGCGCAGAACCCGAGCTTCGTGCCGCACATGACGGCGGGACGCGGCTACATGGCGCTGGCCGCCATGATCTTCGGCAAGTGGCACCCGGTGGGCGCGCTCTGGGCCTGCCTGCTGTTCGGTTTTCTCGACGCCCTGTCGATCCGCCTGCAGGGCCTGAGCCTGCCCGTCGTCGGCGCGGTGCCGGTGCAGGCGATCCAGGCCCTGCCATACGTGCTGACGGTGGTGCTGCTGGCCGGTTTCATCGGCCGCGCCAGAGCGCCGAAAGCACTGGGAACCCCGTATGTCAAGGAACGCTGAAATCACGCTGGACGCAGCCATCGCCGCGCGCCTGGTCGACACCGCACGCAGCGCCCGCGGCCGCGCCCACGCGCCCTACTCGAAGTTCATGGTGGGCGCCGCGTTGCTCGACGAACAGGGCCGCATCCACGCCGGCTGCAACATCGAGAACGCCGCCTACCCGCAAGGCATGTGCGCCGAAGCGGTGGCGCTGGCGCACCTGGTGCTGGCCGGCGGCACGCGCGTGCTGGCCGCCGCCGTGGTGGGCGACTCGCCGCTCGGCGTCACGCCCTGTGGCGGCTGCCGGCAGAAGCTGCGCGAGTTCGCGGCCGACGACGCGCCCGTCATCGTCGCCGGCCTGCAGTGCGAACATGCACGCTACACACTGGGCGAACTGCTGCCCGCCAGCTTCGGCCCCGAACATCTGGCACCGACGCCCCACTCCACATGACCCTGTCACCCCCTGCTACCGTCACTCTCGAATGGCGCCTGCCCCACCACGCCGAGGCGCTGTGCGTGGTGATGTGCGACACCAGCCTCCACGAGTTCGTCGACACCGTGCACCGCCCGGCCACGGTGGAAGCGCTGCACGGGCGCATCGTCGACAACGCCCGCCGGCGCTCGCCCGACGTCAGCCAGCACTGGCTGAACTGG
>Ga0209181_10010282_pt1 | contig 12180 bp, 6 predicted proteins | sample MAT05_FD_187208 | JGI IMG/M metagenome (GOLD analysis project Ga0209181, IMG submission 187208) | Freshwater microbial communities from Lake Fryxell liftoff mats and glacier meltwater in Antarctica - MAT-05 (SPAdes) (version 2) | ecosystem: Environmental > Aquatic > Freshwater > Ice > Liftoff... | reverse complement strand
CCAGGTGCAAATAGCAAGTCACCCGTTAAAAGGGATAAGTCTGTAGATAAGCGTTGGCGCATGGAGCACGCCCAACACATTGATGTACAAGATATTCCGCGCTTTGGCCAGTTGGGTGTTATCGCGTCCATGCAAGCTATCCACTGCACCAGTGATGCGCCGTTTGTGGTCAAACGCCTCGGCGTGGAGCGTGCCCGAACGGGCGCATACGCCTGGCGGAGCCTGTTGGACAGCGGCGCGCACCTAGCCAATGGTACCGATACCCCAGTAGAAGATGTAAACCCGCTGCCTTGTCTTTATGCCTCGATCACCCGAAAACCTACTAATCCGACTCCTGGAGGGGTTCAGGAGGAGGCCTTCTTTCCGGAACAAAAAATGAAGCGAGAAGAAGCCCTGCTTTCATACACGATTTGGAATGCCTGGGCAGCTTTTGAAGAAAATGAAAAAGGCTCACTGGCCCCGGGAAAGTTGGCCGATATTGTGGTGCTCTCCAAAGACCTGCTGCGTTGCGCGCCGGAAGAAATTTTGCAAGCCAAAGTGTTGAAGACCGTGGTAGGCGGAAAGGTGATGTATGATGCTGAAAAGAAATAGGTTATCCATCCCGCTTCAACAACTGCACCAACACGCCACTTTTTAGTCTTGGTTCGAAATAGGTGCTTTTGGGCGGTAGAATTTCCCCGGCATCTGCCAAAAACATCATGTCTGCAAAATAGACCGGATAGAGCGCAAAGCCCACTTTATTGCGATTATCGGCTGCTTTTCGAAGGCCTTCCAAGCCTTTGCTTCCGTCAATGTAGGTGACCCGGGTATCGCTGCGCACATCGTGTATGCCGAGGATATTGCCCAACACCCGTTCGTTGAGTAGGGTGGCATCGAGTAACGCATTTTGCTCATCCAGGCCTTGTACGATTTCGGGCCTCCAGTGCAGCGAATACCATTCTTTTCGGAGGCACATTACGATCTCGTGCTTGTCGGCTGGACGTCTAGCGGTTTCCAACATTTCTATATTGAAAACCTTGGCAATATGCGCCATGAATTGAGCCGCGCTCATGCCTTTCGGGATTTCAGCCGCGCGATTGTAGTCCAGAATATCCAGTTGGTCGGTGGCGAAAAACGCACAAAAAAGGTGGTCAAAATCGAAGGTAGGATGCGCATCACGCAGTTCGTGCAGCATGGCCATCGTAGAGGTTCGATGGTGACCGTCGGCGATATAGGTGGACTTTACATGTTGGGTGAACAGGTCTTGCAGCTCAACAATGGCTTGCTCATTCGTCACGGCCCAAACCCGGTGAAGTACTTTCCCTTGTTTGAATTTCGCAACAAACAGCGGCTTACTTTTTTGAACATACCCGTTTAGCCAGGCACTAATGCTTGGAACAGCGGGGTAGGTAAGCAGCACCGGTTTCAGAACAGCCTCCCAGCGCAGGAACAACTCCATTTGCTGTTTTTCGCGTTCGCCAAGCGTGGCCTCGTGTTTTTTGACTTTCCCATCAAAAAAATCTTCCACTTCATTGAGTGCTACCACGCCCGTATGCTCGCCCGTGATGGACTGAATTTGATATACAAAAAAAGCCGCTTGTGGCACTTTTTTGTACAATCCGTCTGCTACATATTGCTGGTACAGGTTTTTTGCTTCGTCGCAAAAGATATCGGCGGATTCTACCTTGACAAAATCAGGGTAACAGGCTCTGAGTGGTTTTAACTTCATGGTTGGACTGGTAAAGGCAGGGCGAAAAGTAGGACTTTTTTGGTTGATTCCTTATACATACCCCTTAGCCTGCAAGCGAAACAACTCCGCATACTTCCCTCCCTGAGCCAGCAGCTCCTCGTGGGTGCCCAGCTCAAGCAATTCTCCGTGCTCGAGAAACAGGATTCGATCCGCCATGCGCACGGTCGAGAAGCGGTGTGAGATCAGCACTGCCGCCTTGCCCTTCATCAATTCTGCGAAGCGCACAAACACCTCATGCTCGGCACGAGCATCGAGCGAAGCGGTAGGTTCGTCGAGGATAATTAATTGAGCTTCACGCATGTATGCGCGGGCCAGCGCTACTTTTTGCCATTGTCCGCCGCTGAGGTCTACACCACCCGCAAAACGTTTGCCTAACATTTGATCGTATTTTTTGGGCAGTGGCTCAATGACCGAATCAGCCAGGCTCTTGTGTGCTGATTCTGAGATACGGGGCTGGTTTTCTTGTTCCGAGATATTGCCAATGGCAATGTTTTCGCCAGCCGTAAACATAAATCGAACGTAGTCCTGAAAAATTACACCAATCTCACGGCGGAGGTCTTCGGGGTCGTAATCGCAAAGATCCACACCGTCAAGCAGGATTCGGCCTTCAGAGGGTTCATAAAGGTGGGCGAGGAGCTTGACTAGGGTGGTTTTGCCTGCGCCATTTTCACCAACGAGTGCGAGTTTTTCTCCGGGATGTAGGGTGAAACTCAGGTGTCGCAAAGCCCAAATATCAGTTTCGGGGTATTTAAAGCCTACGTTTTCAAATACAAAACCCTGTTTGATGGGTCTCGGAATTTTATGCCCACCGGCCCCCTCCCCCAAGAGGTGAGAAGCCGCCAGCGGTTTTAATTCCAAAAAGTCAAATAAATCCTGGAGGTACAGCGAAGTCTCGGCGATGCGCGAAAAGCGACTCACGATACCTTGCAACAAGCCTTGCAAACGGCTGAATGCCCCGGCCAGAAAAGTGAGTGTGCCAACAGTAATTTGTCCGGCAATCGTCTGCCCAATCACAAAAATGTATGCGGCGTAGTACGAAACCGTTCCGAGCGTGGAGAACAAAGCCCCCCAGGCCGCACGGCGGAGGGCCAGTTTTTGATTGACCAGAAAATAGCGGTCGGAAATGGTTTTAAAGCGCGTAGCAATGAAGTCCTCCAGTCCAAAAATCTTGATCTCCTTGGCGGTCTCGTTACTTGCGCCGATGTAGCGGAGATAGTCAATTTCGCGGCGTTCAGGCGTCCAGGAGCGCGAAAGCGAGTAGGATTCCTGATTAAATTTCGCTTCGCCGATAAATGACGGAATGACAGCAACGACCAAGATGAGCAAAAGCCAGGGATTGAACGCAATCAATCCGGCGGCAAGAAACACGACGGTGATCAGATCCTGCGCCTGGGAAAGCACCATGCTCATCAAGGCTGTGCGCCCGGAAGTCTGGGTACGAGCGCGTTCAAGCTTGTCGTAAAAAGTGGCGTCTTCAAATTGATAGAGGTCGAGCGTTGCGGCATGGCGGATGATTCGGACGGAAGAGTCGTTGTTCACCAAATCTCCCAAAAGACTGTCTGTCAGGGTAATTGCGCGATTCAACAAGCTCGAAAGCACAGCAAGGCCAAGTTCTGCGCCAACCCAAATCCAGAGTGGGTTGGAGCTTGTAAGCGCAACGGGATTTGCGATTTGGGCAATTACTTCGTCAATTATTTCCTTGCCGACATAGAGCATGGCGAGCGGCACTGCGGCCTGGATCAGGCGCAAAAGCATGTTCCAAATGGTCAGCTTCGGACTGACGGCCCAAATCATGCGAAAGAAACGAGGGACATTGCGAAGGGATTCAAATTGAGCAAAAAAGCCCTTTTTTTCTTTTTTTTCTGTCATTTTTCCTTGCGGGTTGGCTGTTCGAACTGCTCGTCTGTAGTTTTTATCTTTTGATATCATCTTGTTTTAAGTACCGATGAAAAAAGGTAGGCAGTATCTTAGCGCGAAAGTGGTGCATCAAACCTTTTTACTATGAAAAAGTTCTTCCTTTTCTATCTTGTACTCAGCTTTCTCACTGCTTGCAATCCATAAATCGCTCCGGCTTTACCGGCTAAAAGTACGAAGGAGAGCTTACCCGTTCCTTAACAAGATACTTATCCAGCAATTTCCGTCCAAGCTGCGGCCAAATCCTTTCGGCCAATCATATTGTTCCAATTCTTTTTAGGGTTTTCGACTACCTTTTTGAGCAAATTTAATTGCCGTGGCGAAAGCAATTCGTCTGGTGATTGGCGTTTGCCCACCAAGCTATTGGCACGGCAGGCTTGCAGCGAAGTCATGGGTACAAAACGATAATCCGTTTGAGCGAGGTAATATTTCGGCTCACGATCGGAGCGAAAACCCTCGTTTTTAGCGCATGCGGTCATGCTTTTTGGTTGGGTCAGTTTCTCCAATTCGGCTCGATTGGTTACCCTTGGATCGAACTGAACTTTTACCACTTCTTTGCCGTCCTGATAGCCTGGCTCTGTTTCGATCACCCCAGGAATTGCGCCAAAAGTGCCCTCTCCTGTCCAAAAACAGTACATTGAAAAAGTGGCGGTTTGCAACCCAATTTCCCGAGCTGCGATTTCTTCTTCCAAAAGTTGGAGGTAGCGCGGGGCATTGGTGCTGGTTAAATCCAGAGCGTGGCGCATTCCATTAACCAACTGAAGCGGAGCGTTGAAATTGGCCATTCTAGGCACAACATCTTGATTGTCATTATGTATAATGCGCACCACTGGATTGTTCCATGCCTGTTCGCCAAACGTGCGAAGCACATCTGCGTCTTTTCCACCTTTGTTGTTGAAAATGCAGACCGGCACAAAATAGGTCTCAATGACCTCCACGATAAGTGGGTGGGAAAGGGTGGAGTTTCCGAAGCGAGTACAATTGGAACAGCCGGGCACTTCCTGAAAAAGCAGGAGTATAGGCTTGCCTGATTTTTGAGATTCGGCTTTGCCTAAGTCGAGGTCGCGGAGCCAGTGGACTTGTCCTAGTTCTTCGGGTTCACCCGCGGTAGAGCGCAATGCGAAGGAGGTGTTGCTAATTTGTGATGGGTAGACTGGTGATGGGTGCCTGTCAGAGCACGCGCCAATGGTCGGATTGACCGTATGCTTTTCGGGCATAAAAAACAGGGCCGTTGAGGTTGAAAATGCGAGTACGAGGAACAACAAAATGGATTTCATATCAGATTTTTCTCTAGAATTAAACAATTAGGTTTATTCAAGCGTTTTGGGAGTTTTAACGAAATAACAAACTTTTTTTAAGATGGAATGGATCTCTAACCCTGACATTTGGATTGCTTTTTTGACACTTTGTGCACTTGAAATCGTACTTGGTATAGACAATATCATCTTCATTTCTATCCTTACCAGCCGACTGCCAGCCGTAGAACAAGCAAAAGCTCGCCGATTAGGCCTGGCTCTTGCCATGTTTATGCGCATTGGTCTTCTTTTTTCTATTTCGTGGCTCATGCAACTTACGAGTCCTCTTCTGAGCGTTGGAAATACGGAAATTAGTGGTCGAGATCTAATCCTGATTTTGGGTGGTCTCTTTTTGATGTACAAAAGTGTGAAAGAAATACACGCCAAAGTGGAAGAAGCTGGAAAACCTGTTGAAAATGTCCGTAAAGCGAAATTTGCCGCAGTCATTTCGCAGATCATTGTAGTAGATCTGATCTTTTCCCTTGATTCTGTCATCACTGCGGTGGGTATGGTAGATCAAATTGAAGTTATGGTAGCTGCTGTGGTAGTTTCAGTTGGCGTAATGATGTTGGCGGCCGCGCCCATCAGCAATTTCGTCCAAAAGCACCCGGCGGTGAAGGTGCTTGCATTGGCTTTCCTCATTATGATTGGGATGGCTCTCGTCAGCGAAGGGCTTGATTTTCATATCCCGAAAGGGTATATTTACTTTGCAATGGCATTCTCTGTGGGTGTAGAGTTCATTAATATTCGACTTAAGCAACGCTCAACGAACCCATAAATCCAACTTTAGTTTTCGTTGATGGGTTCTGTGAACCGTATTTCGGCGAGGCGAATTACCTTTCGCCTCGCCGATTTTTTTGTCGATAAAAAAACAATGTCAAAACATACCGCTTCCAGGCTAGGGCTCATCACAGGCCTAATCCTTTTTCTGGGTAGTCTATACGCTCAGGCACCCAAAAGTATTACCCTCGACGACTGTTTCACCTTTTACAAATTCTACCCGCAAACTGGTGGGGATTTTCAGTATTTAAAAGATGGATCGCATTACGTTGAAGCAGATTACGACGGTAAGCTTCACCTCCACGACGCAAAAAATGAGCAGTTAGATTCCATTATCACCCTCAACCTACCCGAAGAAGCCCGCGGATTTGACCAATTTGAGTTTAGCGAAGACGAAACTAAACTCCTGCTTCGTGTCGAGACGGAGCCTGTCTACCGCCATTCGGTGCTTGCCAATTATTTCGTGTATGATTTCAAAAACAACTTGGCTGAACCTGTTTTTGAAGGCGGGAAACAACAGTTTGTTACCCTATCTCCAGACAGTCGCAACCTAGCTTTTGTATTTGAAAACAATTTGTATGTCAAGGATTTAATCACCAAAAGAACCGCTCAAATTACAAGCGATGGCATCAAGAACAAAATCATCAATGGTCTGCCCGATTGGGTTTATGAAGAAGAGTTCAGTCCCGTAGATGGCAATGGAATGGTAGCCACCCGTTGGAGTCCTGATGGTTCTATGCTGGCCTTTATCCGTTTTGACGAAACAGTGGTGCCTGAAATTGCGCTCAGCTGGTATGAGGGCGGCGTGTATCCGCGTCGCAGTAGCTTCAAATACCCAAAAGTTGGTGAACTCACTTCTACGGTGAGTGTTCATATTTACGACCTGACCATGCAAAGTGTTTTGGGCAAGTTGATGGGACTCGAAGTTGACGACTATTGCCCGGGTATCAAATGGACAGAAGAAAATCAATTGGTGATGATGCGGCTGAATCGCAAACAAGACACCCTCGACCTACTGCTCGCTTTGCCTGAGCGAGCCATATATCTTCAAGAAGATCAGACCAATTGGATTCCAACCAGGTTGATTTTGGAAGAAACGGACCCGGCGTATGTAGAAGTCGAATCGGAGAATCAACTGGTTTTTCTGAAAGACAAGCGCCACTTTTTGTGGATGAGCGAGCGCAATGCATGGCAACATATTTTTCGCTATTCCATGAGCCCAGGCATTGCAGCAGAAAAAATTGAGCTAACCCAAGGCAAGTTCGATGTAACTGCTTTTTACGGCGTGGACGAAAAAAAGGGAAAGTTCTATTTCCAGGCTGCTACGCCCACGCCGCTTGACCGCCAGATTTGGGAAGGGGATTTGAATGGTGGAGCAGCGCGTTTATTGACGCCGCCAAGCGGCACACATGAGGCCGCATTCAGTCCAACTTTTGACTATTTCACCCATGTTTGGTCCAACGCAAATACGCCGCCGGTGGTGAATATTTGTGACCGAAATGATGACACGCTGCGCGTAATCAACAAGAACGAACGGGTTAGAAAATTGCGCAAAGACTATGGCTTTGTTCAAAAAGAATTTTTCCAGTTCCCACTGGTAGATGGTACGGTTTTGAATGGCTGGATGATGCGACCAGCCAAACTGGATTCACTCAAGAAATATCCTGTCCTCTTTGATATTTATGGCGGCCCTGGGGCTCAAACCGTTCAAAACCAATATGATGGATACGCCGGAAGCTGGCATCAAATGTTGGTGCAAAAAGGGTATGCAGTGGTCAGTGTAGACAATCGCGGAACCGGTGCAAGGGGGCGCGACTTCAAAAAATGTACTCAACTTCAGCTCGGAAACCTTGAAACAGAAGACCAAATTGCAGCCGCTCGATATCTGGGTGCGCAACCCTGGGTAGACTCCAGTCGAATTGGTATTTGGGGTTGGAGTTTCGGTGGATATCTCAGCACCTCTTGTATTTTGAAAGGCGCCGATGTATTCAAAATGGCTATGGCTGTAGCGCCTGTCACCAATTGGAAATGGTTCGATGCGGCTTACACCGAGCGCTATATGCACACCATGAAAGACAATGAAAAGGGGTATGAAACCTACTCCCCCATCAATTTTGCCAACCGTCTGCGCGGCGACAATTACTTAATATGTCATGGTATGGCCGACGACAATGTGCATTGGCAGCATTCGGTGGAAATGATCAATGCGCTGATAAAAGCCAACAAGCAGTTTGAGACGTATTATTACCCGAATCGCAATCACGGGATTTATGGGGATAATGCCACGATACACTTGTATACTAAGCTGACGGAATTTTTGTTGGAGAAACTTTGAGTTACTTCCAAAAAACGTCCCAGGCAAACCTGGCCACAATTCCAGCCACCACCACCAGAAAAACCTGGCGGATAAATGCATTTCCCCTCAACACGGCCATTCGGCTACCTAAATACGAACCTGCAACATTGCAGGCCATCATCGGCATAGCCAGGTGGAACAAGATGTATTTGTGCATCAGAAAAAAGATGAGCGAAGAGACATCTGCCACTACATTGATAATTTTGGAAATAGCAGAAGAGCTTAAAAAACTATATCCAATGACGCTTACAAAGCCAAACACCAGTAAACTCCCCGTACCAGGACCGATAAAACCATTGTAAAACCCCAGGGTTGCCCCGATTCCAGATGCCCACCAGTGCAGTTTTTCCGGCGGAACCTTAAACTCCTCGTTGTGCCCAAGATCCTTCTTTCGATACGTGTATATGGCGATGGCAATAATCAAAAAAAGGATGATCGGCTTCAGAACCGAGGCTGGCAACATGCTTTGCACCGTAGCCCCGAAGTAGGAAAAAAGGGATGCTGGAACTCCCGCAAACAGTACCGTTTTCCAGGGGATTTTTACCGTCCTGGCATAATTCCAGGCTGCCACCGAGGTACCCACTGCGGATGCCAGGCGGTTGGTTCCAATGATGTTTGGCACTGAAAGTTGCGGATACAAAACAAAGAAGGCAGGTATCTGCACCAGACCGCCACCCCCAACGATGCTGTCAATAAATCCGGCGAGAAAAGCGAAGGCGCAAAGCAGGTAAAGTTCCATAAGAATAGACTGCAAGAATACAGTTTAATTTTTCCCCACCACCAACTGCCCAAACCGCATATACCCCTCATTTTCAATTCGATAAGCATATACACCCGCAGGCAAGCCCGCCAATGAAAGTGTTCCGCTCCCTTCAAATTTCAAGATGCGCACTTGATTTCCCTTGGCGTCGTAAAGCCGGAAGCTGCAATTTCCTGGTGCCGTAGAGCTGAGATGCAACGTACCGCTTTCGGCCACTGGGTTGGGAAATAGGTGGAAATCCTCCGATAAGCCAACGTGTGGCACACCTCGAAGGGATGCCACACGTTCTCTCTCCACCAAACCCGGCAGTTCAAGCCAAAATTGCCCAGCAGCCTTTAATTGATTGGTCGTTGTAAAGCCTACTGTAGCATTCGGGCCTTCTTTCAATATATCGGCGTTGTCGAGATTTTGCCAGATTGGGCCAAAAGCTACTGGGCCGCGCCGCCAAAGTTTGCAGTTTGCAGCAGGTAAATCTGCGGGCATGGCACCGATTTTAGAGAACCAGATTTCCGTAGGCGCCGTGAAATTCGCATTCGTTCCATAGTTCTGCAAAATCCAGTAATCTGTTGAATTCGAGTGCACTATGCCCGGAATAGTATCTGGTCTAACACTCAAACGCGACACGACCACCTCGCCGTTGGGGAAAGTGCCTGAGGGCGGAAAAACTAGGGTTAAGCCTGTGCCATCAAAACTGTAACGTTTATTGCCTGGTGCTACATTGAGCCGTTTGCTCACTCCTTTGCCCACCGGGGCAGTTGATTTTTCGCGTTTCGCTGTTGGCCCTACGAGTGAACCATGGCGTACGCCCACCCGGTCGAGTGCAAGACCAGCGGTTTCATTAAATTGGTAGTAGCTCACTAAATTAGGGAATTCCGCTGGAGCCTTGGTCAAGTGCATGAGTTCGCGGATTTCGTTTTGTGACAAAGATTTATCAAAAACACAAACCTCATCCATCGATCCTTTCACGAAACGCCCGCCCCAGCCCTGGTAATTCCCCAGGCGAATGCCGGAATCAAAATTTACAGGCGCTACGTTGAAACTCTGCCTGGATGCCCGGCCATTCAGGTACAAAGTAACTCCAGTGGGATCTACCACCATGGCTACATGGCTCCATTCACCAGAAGGCGCGATGAGGCCGCTGTTCCACCACCATTGTCCCCCTGGCCAGTGATACCCGAGAGAGTTGTCGCCAGGCCTGAAATTGAAGCCTGCAGAAGACCCGTCATGCATAAAAATTGCGCTGTATTCCGGCTGAATGCCCTCGGGTTTTATCCAGGCCGTTATGGTAAGCGTATTCGTGTTCAGATTGAGCGGTGGTAACGCGACATAATCTTCTGAATTGTTTCCGCCGAGGTTTACGGCCGAGCCGGGAATGGTATCTGCCCGGCATCCGTCGCCAATGGTAATACTTAAGGACTTTGAATACTGTCCGTTCACCGTTAGAGTAGCCGTGTAAGCGCCAAGCTCGCCGAAAATTGCTTTTGGATTCCGGATATCGGTGTCACTTACCCATTGGGGAGTAGGACTAAAGGCCCATTCCCAGCTTGCGCCGGAGTGATTTAACACCGAATAATCATCAAAATAAATCGTGTCTCTGGCGCAGTAAGCTTCGAGCGTACTCGCCATGGGTTGAACAACGACCGCAGAAGGTTCGAATAAATCAGCCTCCCAGACACCAAAACCCCAGCAGCCATTTCTGATTTTTCCGTTTTTGTAAAATGGTTTCAGCCGGTTGGTTTCCGCCGAAAGTGGAAAGCCCATGCTATACGGTTGCCAGTCCGAGTGGCTATTGTTCCGATAAAAAACGCCTCCATCGGTACCGAGGTAAATACCTCCATCCGTACCGTATTGGGCCATGATATTGGAAATACGAAAGTTGTTCAGTGTGGCCGTGGTCAGGTTGATCCAGCTTTGGCCGCCATCAATAGTTTTGTAAATTTTCTTTCCATTGGAGCCATAGGTGACCGCCGCCCAAAGTATATTTTCGCTTTCCGCACTTAGGGCAAGCTTCACACGGTCGTTGTTGTTCGGCAAGGGCAGACTTGTCAGTTTGGTCCAGCTTTGTCCGCCGTTGGAAGTTTTCCAGATGGAATCGTCCGTGCCATCCCATTGCGAACAATAGATCACCTGCGGATTTGAACGGCTCACTTCGATGTCATAGACTGCATTGTCGACGTTTCCCGGGAACGTGTACAGCGCGGTGTATGCGCTTCCGCCATCGGTGCTTTTCCAGATCTTATTCTGGTTGCCCAGATAAACGATGTTCCAGCAGCGTGGATCCCAGACCATTTCCGAGTTGGCGTAATAAGCGTAGCTTTCATTCGGGAAAAGCCCTGCCGGGAATGATTTTACCCCATTCAGAAACCCGCCCCGAATCTCGTGTCCTCCAATGTCAGAGTGGTACATTTTTCGGTTTTCACCCGGATTCACATAGCCTGTGGGGGCTTCAGCGCCGCCCATTCTATAAAATTTCCCCGCAGGGAAAGTTTCATGCCAGGCCATATTGCCATTGTGGTAACGGCCGCCAACGAGCATGTCTTCGTTCCAGCCGGAGTCAAAGCCCCACATATCAGAGCCGGAAACCCCGTTCATACGGGCTTCAATGGTTTGGGCAAAATTGTTGGAATAGTTGATACCGCCATCGCTTGTGATCCAGAGATCATTGCCTACCGCCGCCAGTGCCTGAATGTCCGGGTGGCTCCACGCGAGCCCGCCCACATAAGCACCCAGCGCCGTCCAGGTAGCGCCACCATCTACACTTTTGAACCAGGAGCATCCGCCTGCGATCAATTGATTGTCGTTGTTCGGGTTCACCACGATCGCCATATCATAAAATCCCTGCGTAAACCAATCTACCCCGTTTGCATCCATCAGATTGGTATGTCCAGGGATCGAATAGGGTTGTCCGATTGAATTGGCGGGGTTGGTATTTGCCCAGATTCCACCGCTGTTGGTGCTTTTGAACACGCCGACATAGCCGCCCAGATTGCCCCCTTCGCCGCAGAGATAGGCGTAAACTTTAGAGGGATTGGAGGGGCAAACCGCGATCATTCCGCCGGTGACGCTCATGCCTGCTGCGGGGGTCCACCAGCCGGTATTTGAATTTACAAAACTTGCTCCTCCATCGGAAGAAACACGGAAATCAGCGCCTGTGCCACTCTTTCGAATCGCAAATACGGTGAGTGGACTGCCGGGCTTAAATTCCACGGCCCAGGTTTGCTGGGTGTGGAGTTTCGTCCAGTTTGCTCCGGCGTTGGCGCTGCGCAACAAGCCCTGGTCGCTGGCGGCCAGTACCACATCGGGTTGATCGGGCTTGATGGCCAAGTCATTTACCCAGAGGTTGCTT
>Ga0209181_10010280_pt1 | contig 12181 bp, 6 predicted proteins | sample MAT05_FD_187208 | JGI IMG/M metagenome (GOLD analysis project Ga0209181, IMG submission 187208) | Freshwater microbial communities from Lake Fryxell liftoff mats and glacier meltwater in Antarctica - MAT-05 (SPAdes) (version 2) | ecosystem: Environmental > Aquatic > Freshwater > Ice > Liftoff... | reverse complement strand
CCTTCGCGCTGCCCGCGAGGGCGTGCGGCGCGGCCGCGGCGAGGCCCGGGGCGGCGACCACGGCCCCGGCGGTGGCGGTGCGGAGGAAGTCGCGGCGGGTGGGGTCGGTCGGCATCGGGTGGCCCCGGCGGGGTGGGAACGAGCCCCATCCTACCCGCCCGCCGGCGGGATGCAACCACGCGGTTCGTGGCAAGCAGGCGAACCGGCGGCGTCAGCCGCCGGGTGGGGGCGCGTCGCACCTACGCGCCCCCACCCGGCGGCTGACGCCGCCGGTTCGCCACTAACGCGGGCCGTACTTCTCCGAGAAGCGGTTGCGGAACAGCCCCGCGGGGTCGTGCCGCGCCTTGCACGCGAAGAACGCCGCCGCCCCCGGGTACGCCGCCGCGAACTGCGCCGGCGTCGGGTGCGGCCGGTACGGCAGGTAGTACCGCCCGCCCACCGCCAGTGCCGCGTCCACCAGCTCGCGCGTCGTCGCCGCGTCCCGCGCGTCTCCGGCTTCGTCCCGCGGCTGGTTGAACAGCATCACCAGCGCTACCAACTCGCGGTCGGCGTAGCGCAGCGCCGTGTCCTTGTCCTCGTGGACCGTCCGCAGCGTCACGTTCATCAGGTCGGCGCCGTGCCGCGGAACGATCTCGCGCGCCGCCCCGAGGAACGCCTCCAGCCGGTCGGGCGGCACGAAGTACTCGTGCAGCACGTCGGTGCGGTCGGCGTTCCGCTCGCCGTACACGTCGGCCCCCTCGTTCAACAGCTGGTTCCGCGAGAAGAACGCCCCTTCGAGCCGCCCGGTGATCGCCGTCTCGGCGCGCCAGCGGGCGGCCTTGCCGGCGTCGCTGCCGATCTGCGCGCGGAACACCTGCCGCCGCAGGCCCGCGAACCCGGCCGCGTTCAGCAGCGGAATCTCCGCCCGGCCGCACGGCGCCCGCCGCCACGCCGTCAGCACGGCCTTTCGCAGGAAGTCGTCGCCGGGCGCCACGCACAGCCGACCCTGCACCATCCCCGCGTCCGCCGCCGCGCGCTGCCGCTCCACGTAGCGCTCGGTCGGAATCACCTCCGACACCGGCGTGTAGCGCTCGTTCGGCACCACGCGCAGCTCCGCCTCCAGGATGACGCCGAACAGGCCGTAGCCGCCGAGGGCGTGCGCGAACAGCTCGGCGTTCTCCGCCCGGCTGCACCGGTGGCCGGCGCCGTCCGCGGTCATCAGGCGGAACGATTCGACGGTCGAAGCGATGGGCGGCCGGTCGTGCTGCCAGCCGTGGCAATTCACGCTCAGCGACCCGCCGACGGAGAAGTCGTTGTTCGACTGCATCACCGCCACCGACAGCCCGTGCGCGTCGAGGAACGGCACCACCTCCGACCAGCGGGCGCCGGCCCCGGCGCGGAGGATGTTCCGCCCCGCGTCCAGCTCCAGCCGCTTGAACGGCAGCATGTCGATGACGACGCCGTCGGGGGCGATGGTGTGGCCGCCCATGCTGTGACGGGCGCCGGCGATCGACGCGTTCAGCTTGCGGTCGTGCGCCCGGCGGAGCACGTCGCGCAGCTGGCCCTCGGCGGCGGCGGGGTCGGCGGGGATCGGCCACACCTCCGCGACCGGGGTGCGGTTCATCCGGCTGACGTCGTCGGCGAAGCCCGGCGGCACCGGCTCGGATACGGGTTTGTCGCGGACCCACGCCCCGACCCACAGGAACGCCGGCTGCGCGCAGCAGCCGACGGCCGCGACCGCGGCCAGGAGCAGCGCCCAACGAACGACACGGCGGAGCGGACGGCGGGGGGCGGGGGTCATGGGCGGATGATGACCGATGCGCGGCGGCGCGGCAAGGGGGCTTGAGGTTCCGCCGCTCGCGGCGTTGCAAGCGCTGCACCGCCGCGAGCGGCGAAGACCCCAGTCGTTCGGCACCCGGTTTGCCTCAAGCCCCACCGGGAGGATCACACATGGGAATGCCCTACGACCTGATCTGGCTCGCCGTGCCACTGTACGTCGTCCTACAGGCGGTCGCGCTGGCACGGCCGGGCGGCCGCCTCGCCGCCGCGGTGCCGCTCGCGGTCATGGTGCCGGTGTTCGCGTTCACGGGCGTGTCCCTCGCCCTGCAGAGCAACCTGTGGCCGCTGCTGCTCCTGATGGCCAGCCCGGTCGCGGTGCTGTACCTCGCCGTGGTGCTCCTGGCGCGGCGGGCGAGCGTGCCGCACGCCGGCTGAAGCCTACAATCCACCCGGTCCCCTCACCCACTCGCACCCAACAACCGTGACTGATCCCACCGCCCGGCCCGTCCGGGCCGCCACCGGCGTCGCGGGGCTCGACGACATCCTCGGCGGCGGCCTCACCCCGAACCGGCTCTACCTCGTCGAGGGCGTGCCCGGCTCGGGTAAGACCACCCTGGCGATGCAGTTCCTCCTCGAAGGCGCCCGCCGCGGCGAGCCGGTCCTGTACGTCACGCTGTCCGAGTCGGTCGAGGAGCTGAACGGCGTCGCCGAGTCGCACGGGTGGTCGCTGGACGGCATCACCGTCCGCGAGCTCGCCCCGACCGCGGACAGCCTCCGCCCCGACGACCAGTACACGATGTTCCACCCGTCCGAGGTCGAGCTCGGCGGGACGACCCGCACCATCCTCGCCGACGTGGACCAGCTCAAGCCGACGCGGGTGGTGTTCGACTCGCTCTCCGAGCTGCGGCTCCTCTCGGGCAACGCCCTCCGCTACCGCCGGCAGATCCTGGCGCTGAAGCAGTTCTTCGCCGGCCGCAACTGCACCGTGATCCTGCTCGACGACGTGACCAGCGCCGACCACGACATCCAGGTGCAGAGCATCGCCCACGGCGTGGTTCTGCTCGAGCAGCTGAACCCGGACTACGGGTCCGAGCGGCGGCGGCTGCGGGTGGTGAAGTTCCGCGGCTCGCACTTCCGCGGCGGGTTCCACGACTACGTCATCCGCAGGGGTGGGATCGTCGCGTTCCCCCGGCTGGTGGCCAACGAGCACCGCCCGCCGGCGCAGCCCGAGAAGCTGGCCAGCGGCATTGCCGAGATCGACACCCTCCTCGGCGGCGGGATCGAGCGCGGCACCAGCACCCTCGTCGTGGGCGCGGCCGGCACCGGGAAGTCGTCGCTCGGGGCGCAGTTCGTGGCGACGGCGGCGGCCCGCGGCCAGCGCGCCGCGATGTTCGTGTTCGACGAGGCCGTCAACACCCTCCTCACCCGCCGCGCCGGGCTGGGGATCGACCTCCGGCCGCACGTCGAGTCCGGGCGGGTGACGGTCCAGCAGGTGGACCCGGCCGAGCTGTCGCCGGGCGAGCTCACCCACGCCATCCGCCGGGCGGTCGAGGACGACGGCGTCACCGTCGTGGTGGTGGACAGCCTGAACGGCTACCTGAACGCCATGCCCGGGGAGAAGTACCTGATCGTGCAGCTCCACGAGTTGCTGACGTACCTCGGCCAGGCCGGGGTGGCGACCATCCTGGTGAGCGCCCACCACGGGCTCATCGGCTCCAACATGCAGGCCCCGGTGGACGCCAGCTACCTGGCCGACGCGGTGGTGGTGATGCGCTACTTCGAGGCGAAGGGGGAGGTGCGGCAGGCCATCTCGGTCATCAAGAAGCGCGGCGGGGCGCACGAGCGCACCATCCGCGAGTTCAAGATGCAGAACGGCCGCATCCGCGTCGGCGGGCCGCTGACGGAGTTCCGCGGCGTACTCACCGGGGTGCCCGTGTTCGAGGGGGCCGACGGCACCACCGGCGGGTCGGCCGGGGGGGCGTCCTCGTGACCGACCCGGCGCGCGCGGCCGTCGAGCGGCGGGTGCTCATCCTGGCCCCGTCCGGCCGCGACGCGGCCCTGGCGCACGACGTGTTCGCCCGGGCCGGCATCGCGGCGCACGTCTGTGCCGACCTCGCGGCGGTGTGCGCCGAGCTGGACGCCGGGTCCGGGGCGCTGCTGATCGCCGAGGAGGCGGCCGGGGCGGACGGCACCGACCGCCTGACCGCGTGGCTGGGACGACAGTCGCCGTGGTCCGACCTGCCGGTGCTCCTACTGGCCCGGCCGGGGGCCGACTCCCCGGCCGTGGCGCGGGCGGTGGACGTGCTCGGGAACGTGACCGTGCTGGAGCGGCCGGCGCGGATCGCGGCGCTGGTGACGGCCGCCCGCACGGCGCTGCGCAGCCGCGACCGCCAGTACCAGGCCCGCCAGCACCTCCTCGACCGCGAGCAGACCGCGACCGAGCTGCGGACGCTCATGGACCTGCTGCCGGTCGGCGTGTTCATCGCCCACGACCCGGCCTGCCGGCGGATCACCGGGAACCGCGCCGTGAACGCCATGCTGCGGATGCCGCCCGCGTCCAACCTGTCCCGGACGGCCCCGCCGGCCGAGCGGCCGACGCACTTCCGCCCGACCCGCGACGGGGCCGAGATCCCGCCCGACCGGCTCCCCGTCCAGCGCGCGGCCCGCGGCGAGGTGGTCCGCGACGAGGAGGTCGACCAGGTGTTCGACGACGGCACCGTCGTCCACACGCTGATTTCCGCGTCCCCGCTGCTCGACGCCGCCGGGGCCGCCCGCGGGGCGGTCGCCTCGATCACCGACATCACCGCGCTGAAGCGGGCCGAGCGGGGGCTGTTGGAGGCCCAGCGGGTGGCCCGGGTGGGGAGCTGGGAGTGGGACGCGGCGACCGATCGGTGCGCCGTGTCGGACGAGCTGTGCCGCATCTACGGGCTGCCGCCGGGCGCGCCGATCCCGGACTTCGCCGACCAGCGCGGGCGGCTGTACCCGCCCGCGAGCTGGGAGCGGCTGAACGCCGCCGTGGCGGAGGCGGTGCGGACGGGCGAGGGGTACACGCTCGACGTGGCGGCGCTGCGGGCCGGCGAGCCGATCTGGGTCACCTGCCGGTCCGAGGTGGTGCGCGACGCCGCCGGCCGGGTCGTCGGCCTGCGCGGCACCGTCCAGGACATCACCGACCGGAAGCGCGCGGAGGACGCGCGGTGGGCGAGCGAGGAGCGGTTCCGGGCGGCCGTCGGGGCGACCAGCGACCTGCTCTGGACGAACGACGCCGCCGGGCAGATGACCGGGGAGCAACCCGGGTGGGGCGGGTTCACCGGCCAGTCGTTCGACGAGTACCTGGGGTACGGGTGGAGCGACGCCGTCCACCCGGACGACGCCCGGCCGACCATCGCCGCCTGGGAACGGGCGGTGGCCGAGCGGCGGCTGTTCGCGTTCGAGCACCGGGTCCGCCGCCGCGACGGGGCGTGCCGGCTGTTCACCATCCGGGCCGTCCCGCTGTTGGACCCCGACGGGGCGGTCCGGGAGTGGGTCGGGGTGCACACCGACATTACCGACCAGCGCGCGGCCGAGGAAGAAATCCGGGCGAGCGAGGCCCGGGCCCGGTTCCTCGACGCCGTCGGCGAGGCCACCCGGGCGACCGACGACCCGGCCGCGGTCATGGCCGCCGCCGCCCGAGTGCTCGGCGAGCACCTCGCCGTCACCCGCTGCGCCTACGCCGACGTGGACGCCGACGGCGACCGGTTCACCATCCGCGACGACTGGCGGCTCCCCGGCGTGGCCACCACCGCCGGGGTGTACTCGCTCGACCTGTTCGGGGCGCGCGCCGCCGCCGACCTGCGCGCCGGCCGCGTCCTGGTCGTCCGCGACGTGGACGCCGAGCTCTCCCCGGCCGACGGGGCCGACACGTTCAACGCCATCGGCATCAAGGCCGTCGTCACCTGCCCGCTGGTGAAGGAGGGGCGGCTGCGGGCGATGATGGCCGTCCACAGCGCCGCCCCGCGCGACTGGACGGCCGACGAGGTGGCGCTGGTCCGCGAGGCGGCCGAGCGGGCGTGGGCGCACATCGAGCGCGTCCGCTCCGCGGCCGAGCTGCGGGCCGGCGAGGAGCGGTTCCGCACGCTCGTCGAGCAGGTGCAGGACTACGCCATCTTCACCACCGACCCGGCGGGCCGCGCCACGAGCTGGAACGAGGGCGTCCGCCGCGTCCTCGGGTTCGACGAGGCCGACTTCGTAGGGGCCGTCGTCACCGACGCGATCTTCACCCCCGAGGACGTGGCCGCCGGGGTGCCGGAGGCCGAGCTGGCCGAGGCGGCGGCGACCGGCCGGGCCACGAACGACCGCTGGATGCGGCGGACCGACGGCACCCGGTTCTACGCCCTGGGGACGACGACCGCCCTCCACGACGCGGCCGGCCGCCTCCTCGGGTACATGAAGGTGATGCGCGACCAGACCGACCGCAAGCGGATGGAGGACGACCTCCGCCGGGCCGTGGCCGACCTGTCCGACGCCGACCGCCGCAAGAACGAGTTCCTGGCGATGCTGGCGCACGAGCTCCGCAACCCGCTGGCCCCGATCCGCAACTCGCTCCACATCCTCAAGCTGGTCGGCGCGGCGGGGCCGGAGACGGCCGGCGTCCACGACATGATCGAGCGGCAGGTGGGCCACATGGTCCGGCTGGTGGACGACCTGCTGGAGGTGTCGCGCATCACCCGCGGGAAGATCGACCTGCGCCGCGCGCCGGTCGAGCTGGCCGCCGTGCTCCGCACCGCCGTCGAGACGAGCCGGCCGCTCATCGACGCGGCGGGGCACGCCCTGACGGTGGACGCGCCGGCCGAGCTGCTGGTGGTGGACGGCGACGCGGTGCGGCTGGCGCAGGTGTTCGCCAACCTGCTGAACAACGCCGCGAAGTACACCGACCCCGGCGGCGCCGTCCGCCTCGCCGCCCGCCGGGACGGGGCCGACGCGGTGGTGACGGTGCGCGACACCGGGGCGGGCATCCCGGCGGAGATGCTGGGGCGGGTGTTCGACCTGTTCACGCAGATCGACCGCTCCGACACCCGCGCCCAGGGCGGCCTCGGCATCGGGCTGACGCTGGTGAAGAGTCTGGTGGAGCTGCACGGCGGCCGGGTGGCGGTGCGGAGCGACGGCGAGGGGAAGGGGAGCGAGTTCGAGGTGCGGCTGCCGCTGGCGGGGGGCTGATGGATTCCGCCGCTCGCGGCGTTGCACCGCGGTGCAACGCCGCAAGCGGCGGAGCCAGGTGCTAACCTACCGGCACCCCCCGGAGCCGCCGTGAGCCCGCACGACACCACCCCCGTCCTCCGCGGCGGGCCGCCGCCCGTGCCGCGGCCGCCCGCGCCCGCGCAACTCGGCCGCTACCGCCTCGTCGGCCTCCTCGGCCGCGGCGGCATGGGCGCCGTCTACGAGGCCGCGGACGCCCTCCTCGGCCGCCGCGTCGCCCTCAAGGTGATGCTCCCGGAGGTCGCCGCCGCCGACCCGCGCGGGCGCGACCGGTTCCTCCGCGAGGCGCAGGCGCAGGCCCGCGTCGAGCACGACCACGTCGTACCGGTGTTCGAGGTCGGCGAGGCCGGCGGCGTCCCGTTCCTCACCATGCCGCTGCTCCGCGGCGCCACCCTGGCGGCGGCGCTGGCCGCCAACCCGCGGCCGCCGCTGCGGGCGGCGCTGCGGATCGGCCGGCAGGTCGCCGAGGGGCTCGCCGCCGCCCACGCCGCGGGGCTCGTCCACCGCGACGTGAAGCCCGGCAACGTCTGGCTCGAAGCCCCGTCGATGCGGGTGAAGGTGCTCGACTTCGGCCTCGCCCGCGGCGTCGACCCCGAGCCCGGCGAGGCGCCGGCCGCGGCCTTCGACTCCGTCTCCGGGGCGGGCGACCTCACCGCCGCGGGGGTGGTGGTCGGCACGCCGTACTACATGAGCCCCGAGCAGGCCCGCGGCGCCCCGCTCGACCACCGGTCGGACCTGTTCGCCGTCGGCATCGTGCTGTACGAGATGCTCACCGGCCGGCCGCCGTTCCCCGGCCACTCGACCGGCGCGGTGCTCCGCGCACTCGCCGACGCCGACCCGCCGCCGCCGTCGGCCGTGGTGCCCGGACTGCCGCCGGCGCTGAACGACCTCGTGGTCCGGCTGCTGTCGAAAGACCCCGCCGCGCGCCCGCCGACGGCCGCGGCGGTGGCGGCCGAGCTGCGGGCGGTCGAGTTCGGGCTGGCGGCGGCGCTGGCCGAGCCGCCCGCCGCGCCGGCCGGGCCGTGGGCCGAGATCGTCGAGACGACGCCGCTGGAACCGGCGCCGCCGACGAAGCGGCGTGTGCCGGCCGCGGCGTGGGGCGGGCTGGTGCTGGTCGCGGCCGCCGCCGGCGGGCTGGCCGCGGCGCTGTCCGGCGGGCTGGCGGCGCGCGGCGAGGTGGTGGTCGAGGCCGACCCCGCGCTGGAGGTGGTGGTGAAGCGCGGCGACGCGGTCGTGCGCGGGCCGACCCGGGAGCGACGGTTCGCGCTGCCGCCGGGCGAGTACGCGGTCGAGCCGGCCGACCCCGCGGCGAAGGTGACCGTCCTTCCGCCGCGGGTGACGGTCGGCCGCGACGCACGGACCGTGGTCGGGGTGTGGCCGGAGCGCGCGCGGCCGGCGCCGGCCCCGCCCGCGGTCGCCGACCGGGAGCGCGACGCGGCGCTGTTCCTGCGGCAGACCGTCAAGGCCATGATGGTCCGGCTCGACACCGGCCGCGACGTGTTCGTCGACGACACCACGGCGCTGCCGAACGAGCCGTTCGCGGTGCTGGCGGTGTGGTTCCCCGCCGACGCGCCGGCCGACGCCGCCGACCGGGTGCTGCTGCCGGCGGCGGCCCGGCTGCGCGGGCTGAGCACCGTTGCCGGGCTGCGGCTGACGCCGGCGCAGCTCGACCGCCTCGCCGCCACCCCGACCCGTGACATTTTGGAGGCGCTGCCGGCGGAGCTCGACCCCGGGCCGGACACGGTCGCCGCGCTGGCGAAGTTCCCGAAGCTGTTGCAGGCGTCGTTCGCCGCCGCCGACGCGGCCCGGCTGCCGGCGCTGGCGGCTCTGCCGGCGTTGGTCAACGACCTGATCCTCTTCCGCCTCCCGGCCGGGGCCGACCTGCCGTCGGCGGCGCGGGCGGCGCTGGCCGGCTACCGCGGCGAGCACCTGCGGCTGAACCTCGGCGGGCGGTTCGACGCGCCGCTCGCGGATGCTGTGGTTGGGGTGGCGCGGCTGAAGGGCTTGTCGCTCGGCCGCACGCCCGCCGACCTCGGCGCGGTGGCGTCGCTTTCGCGCTCGGCGACGCTCGCCGAGCTGACGCTGGAGGCGGTCGGGCTGACCGACGCCGACCTGCCGCGGCTGGCGGGGTTGGTGGGGTTGCGGAAGCTCGACCTGCGCGGCAACGCGCTGTCGACGGACGCGGTGACGCGGCTGTGGTCGGGGCTGGTGCGGTGTGAGGTGCTGTGGGACGGCGGTTCGCTGGCGCCGCGGCCGTAGACGCGCTCGGGGCGGCACACCATCGGTCACGTCCGATGTGGTTTGGGGTGCGGGGGTGGGTTGTGGTCCTCGTGGGAGGTGGTTCGCCCCCTCACCCCGCGTGCTTCGCCGCGACCCTCTCCCCCGAGGGGAGAGGGTGGGAGCCTGCCGACCCCCGCCACGGGCGGGTATCGCCCCGCGGACGCCGGGGTCCACATCACCCCACGTCGGCACGTGGTTGCCCGCCCATGACAACGGTCGGGTGCGCCCACCCTCTCCCCTCGGGGGAGAGGGTCGCGGCGAAGCACGCGGGGTGAGGGGGCGAACCACCTCCCACGAGGACCACAACCCACCCCCGCACCCCGGGCCGACTACGGGACGACTCGACACGCGGCTCGCCGGCGTGGTCCGTGCCGCGCGAGGCGGGCCTACGACTCCGTGTTGCCCTGCCGCTTGACCTGGCACCCCGCTTCGACGTACCACACACCCAGGGTGTTGCCCCGGAGGTCACACGCCTCGAACGACCCCCCGCCCTTGTCGGTGACTTGCACTCCGTAACCCCGGTTGTTGTGAAACTTGCACCTTCGGACGGTCGGGTCGCCGCCTGACTTCACCTCGAACCCGGACAGCTTGTTATCGGCGACCTCGCACCCGTCGAACGTCCCCTTCCCGCTCTCGTGAACGAACACCCCGCAGCCCTCCCGGCTCCCCCGCGAGGTGCAGTTCCGCACGGCCGGGTCGCCGCCCGTCTTCACTTCGAACCCGGAGAACTTGTTGTCGGCGGCCTCGCACCCGTCGAACGTCCCCTTCCCGCCCTCATACACGAACACCCCGCATTCAGCACAGTCATGGATTCGGCAGTGCTGCACGACGGGCGCGGTCGTCGCCCCGAAGACGGCGAGTCCGGCCCACGAGTCGGACGAGATGTCGCAGTCGGTCATCTCGAGAACGCCCCGGCCGATGTTCACCGCGGCAAACTTCTTGCCGACCGTACCCGACGTGCCGCGCAGCGTCAGCCCGCGCACCGCCGCGCGATCGGTCTTCATCTCCAAGCACGGCGCGTGTGCCGATTCCACCACGATGTCCGCGAGCGGCCCGTCGCCGGACAGCGTCACGGCCTTGTCCAGCACCACCCCTTCGCGGTAGACCCCCGGGCGGATGCGAATCTCCGCCCCCGCCTTCGCCGCCTTCAATGCTTCCCCGATCGTCCGGTGCGTACCGCCGCCGCTGGCGCACACGACCAGTCCGGCGACAAGTGCCGGGGGCGGCGGCGGGGCGAGTGGAGGCGCGACCGGCTTCACCGCCCCCAGAGCCGCCAGCCGGGCGCCGAGGTCGCGGGCGTCGGCCGGGCGGCGCTCCCGCTTCCGCGCCACGCACGCCGACAGCACCTCGATCAGCGCCGCCGACGCGCCCGCGTCGCGCAGGTCGTCGGCGAGGTCCACACCCGGGGCGGCGCCCAGGTCGCCCATCAGCAACTGGTAGCCGATCACGCCGAGGGCGTGCACGTCGTCGCGCGGGTCGGGGTCGGCCCCGGCACGCTGCTCCGGGCTGCTGTACGTCGGCGTGTGCGACCCCCGCGGGTACGACTGCAACCGCCACCCGCGCGTCCCCTCGCCGCGCGTCTCCCGCAGGTTCGCCGCCCGCTGCGTCACCGCCCCGATGCCGAAGTCGGTGATTCGCAGCGCCTTCGTCCCCGGGTCGAGCAGGATGTTCGACGGCTTCAGGTCGCGGTGGACGAGGGGCGTCGGCAACCCGTGGAAAATGCCCACCCCGCGGCACAGCTGCCGGAGCGCCGTCACCACCCTCGCGGGCCGGTCCTCCCGCCCCGCGGCGGCCAGCTTGTACAGCCACGCCGCGAGGTCACCACCGGACACGTACTCGAACCCCAGCCACGGGGTGGTGCCCGTCAGCCGCACCTGCACGATCGGCACGATGTGGCGGTGCGGGTCGTCGGCCCCGCCCGCGGCCGACCGGCCGGCGGACATCGCCCGCTTCACCAGATCGGCCTCGCGGATCACGTCCCGGCCGGTCTGGTCGAAGAAGAATTTGACCGCCATCGGGTCGTGGTAGCCGTCGTCGTGCCGGGCCAGCCACACCTCGCCGAAGCCGCCCACGCCGAGCAGCTGCGCTAGCGTCCACTCGCCCTCCCGCCCCGGTACCGCCTGACCGGCCAGGAACCGCGGCGGGCGCGGCGGCAGCACCTTCAGCACGTCGTCGGGGGTGTCCAGGGCGAAGTCGAGCGACAGGGTGCGGCCGGCGGGGTCGTCGGACCGGCGGTTGGAGACGCGCACCGCCTCCGGGACGCCGGCCACCCACTCCGTTATGACTTCGACCTCGGCCGGCGGCAGGGCCAGCGCCTTGTCGCGGACGACGGCGGCGAACGCGGCGCGGGCCTCGTCGCGGGCGGCGTCGGGCGGCAGCACGATGATGCGGGCGAACTCGGCGCGGAGGTCGTCCTGGGCGCGGCGGGCCTTCCGCTTCGCCACCACGCGCTCGGCCAGGTCGCAGAACAATTTCCCGCCCGGCACCTCCGCGAGCAGGCCGCGCAGGCCGAGTTCGCACGCCGATTCGACCACATCGTAGAAGAAGCCGATCATGGGTGCCCCGGGTGGGGAGACGCGATGGAGTGCTATTCGCCGCCGACGGCCGGGTATTGCGGAGAACGTTGTAGGGCGCCGGTTCGCGGACGCAACCGCTGCGGCGCCAACAGCCTGCGCCCGTGGCGGTCGTTCGCCTCGCCGTCGATCTGGCGGCGTGACATGTTTCCGCGACCCGGTGGGGGGGGCGCCGGAAGAATCATTTCCGGGGGGCGTACAATCATTCCCACCCCCCTGCGAGCCCCGTCATGCCGCCGCCCTCGCCCGTCGTCGATCACGCCGCCGCGCTCGGCCGGCTCGTCCGCTTCCTGTCGGTCGAGGGCGTGACCGGCCGCGAGGCGGACATCGCCCGCACC
>Ga0209181_10010277_pt1 | contig 12184 bp, 8 predicted proteins | sample MAT05_FD_187208 | JGI IMG/M metagenome (GOLD analysis project Ga0209181, IMG submission 187208) | Freshwater microbial communities from Lake Fryxell liftoff mats and glacier meltwater in Antarctica - MAT-05 (SPAdes) (version 2) | ecosystem: Environmental > Aquatic > Freshwater > Ice > Liftoff... | reverse complement strand
CGCACCGTGGCGCAGGCCACCGCGCAGACGTCCGCCAGCTGCCAGGCATGCCATGCCGAGATCCATCGCGCGTGGGCCTCCACCGACCACGCATTGGCGAATCGATTGACGACCGCGATGCCCGGCGGCCCCGCGATTCTCGGGACGTTTCCCCAAGACGCTCGTCGGGACGAGGCGGTACGCGCGGCGATGATTCTCGGCCACGCGCCGGTCTGGCAGCCGCTGATTGCCCAGGAGGGCGGACGCTGGCAGGCGCACGAACAGACGTACGATCCCGCCAAGAAGGAATGGTTCAATGTTTTTGGCCAGGAGGTGCGACACGCGGGCGAGTGGGGACACTGGAGCGGGCGCGGCATGAACTGGAATTCGATGTGCGCCCACTGCCACATGACCGGGTATCAAAAAAATTACGACGCGACGAACGACCGCTTTCACTCCACCTGGGTCGAACAGGGGATTGGCTGCATTCAATGCCACGGCCCGACCAAACCGGGCCACGGTACGACTTCCGCGGCCGGGGCGGCCGCAAAACCAGCCGCCACGCCGCTTTCGATCGCGGCCGACCGGCAGCGTGCGATGCAGACCTGCGCGCCGTGTCACGCCCGTAACGAACAACTCACCCTCGATTTCCAACCCGGCGACGCCTACCATGACCACTACCGGATCACGCTACCCGTGGATCGAGGCGTCTTCTATCCCGACGGCCAGCAACGCGACGAAGATTTCAACTGGACGTCCGTTCTCACCAGCCGGATGGGCCACGCGGGCGTCACCTGCCTCGATTGTCACGATCCCCACACCAACCGGACGATTCTGCCGACGTCCAATAACGCGCTGTGCCTGCAGTGTCACGCCAGCCCGGGACGAGTCATGGCAGGGGGTGCCCGCGCGGTACCGATCGATCCGCTGGGCCACTCGCGGCATAGCGAGGGAAGTGTCGGCAACCAATGTGTGAGCTGCCACATGCCCACGACGACTTATATGCAGCGTTCGCCGCGACACGATCACGGTTGGCTCAAGCCGGATCCTCTGCTGACCCAGGAATTGGGCATCCCCAATGCCTGCAGCACGTGTCACTCCGACAAACCGGTCGCCTGGGCGATCGAAAAAACGGATACGTGGTACGGCGCGAAAATGGATTCGTTGCAGCGCCGCCGCGCCCGGGCGATCGCGGCAGCCCAGGCGACGCAACCGGAAGCCGCGGCGCCATTGTTGTCGCTGCTGAGCATCGAGGAAATTCCCGCCTGGCGCGCGACCTATCTGCAGCTCCTGGCACCTTACGCCGAATCGGCTCCCGGGGTCCTGTCGGCCGCGCAGGCGGCTCTATCGGCCAAGGATCCGCTCGAGCGGTCCGCGGCCGTGCGCGTGCTGGGACCGCATGCACCGTCGCTCCCCCTCTTGCGGCCCTTGCTGAAGGATCCGGTGCGGCTGGTGCGATTGGACGCGGCGTGGGCGTTATCGCGCGAACTGGCGGCCGGATCGCCGGAGCGGATCGAACTCGATAAGTACCTCGCTTTGTCGCTCGATCAGCCGGCGGGTCGACTGCGTCTCGGTCAGGACCTGGCCAACCGGGGGCAGTTGGCGGAGGCGGAAAAGGAAATGAAAACGGCCTCCGCCTGGGATCCGAATTCGCCGGGAATTTTCGATGCGTACGGTTACGTCCTGAGCGCGATCGGCCGCAGCGCCGAAGCCGCGGCCAAGTTTTACCGCGCCGCGTCGCTTCAGCCCATGGAGGCGGAGCCGGCGTTTCGCGCGGGGTTGGCCTATGCCGAAGCGGGCCTGCTGGCGGAAGCGGAGACCTCGTTCCGCTTGGCGCTCCAACGGAACGCGCGGTACGATCGCGCGTGGTACAATCTGGGTTTGTTACTCGCCCAGAAGGAACGGCTGCCGGAAGCGGCCGAAGCGTTGCGTCAGGCCGAAGCGTCCGCACCTCGCGTTGCGGACTACCCGTTCGCGCTGGCGACGGTGCAGCTCCGGCAGAACGACCGTGCGGCCGCCGAGGGCTCCGCGCGCCGCGCGCTGGCGAGCGATCCCAATCACCGGGGAGCGCGACAGTTCCTGGGGCGGTGAGGATAAGGACGCGCAGGGTGCGCACGGCCTCACTGCAGCTTCTTTTCCAGCTCCCGATAGTCCGTTTTTCCGGTGCCGAGCTTGGGGATGGAGGCCACGGCGCGAATCTCGCGCGGAATACTCAGATTGGGCAGACCCTTGGCTTTTGCCACGGCGCGGATCTCTTCCAAGGTCAGGCGCGGTTCGTTCGCGATGAGGATCAGTTTCTCGCCCTTGTCTTCGTCGGGCCGTGCGACCACTGCGACTTGGCAGCGGATGCCGTGTTGGGGAAACGCTCCGGCGAAAGCGTCCTCGACCGCAGTGAGGCTGACCATTTCCCCGGAGATTTTGGCGAAGCGTTTGAGACGTCCCTGAATCTTGATGAAACGCCGAGCGTCGACGGTGACGATGTCGCCGGTGTCATACCAACCGTCGAGCTCCTTGAACTTGGCGTTCGCGTCCGGATTGAGATAGCCCTTCATCACATTCGGTCCGCGCACGAAGAGACGTCCGCCTTCGGGAACGCCTTCGACCGGGGTGAGCTTGTATTCCATTCCGGGGAGGAGACGACCGGCGGATCCGTGACGGGGCGACAGCGGGGTGTTCAGGCTGATGCCGGGACTGCATTCGGTCGCCCCGTAGCCCTCGAGGATGCGCACCCCGAATCGCTGCGCCCAAAGCGTGGACGTCGCCTCCTGGACCTTCTCCGCTCCGGCGAAAAGGTAGCGCACAGAGCGAAAATCGTAGGGATGCGCTCGGCGGGCGTAGAGATTGAGAAACGTATTCGTCGCAAGCAGCATGGTGCTGTCCTGCAGGTAGGCGACCATCGGCACGATGCGGTAGTGCAGCGGGGAGGGATAAAGGAACGTGGAGAAGCCGCGCACCATCGGGAGGATCGCGCCGGCGGTGAGACCGAAGCTGTGAAAAAGAGGGAGCGCGTTGAAGACCCGATCGCTGTCCTGCAGATCGGAAATCGCGAGCAGTTGCGCCACGTTCGAAAGCAGATTGGTGTGCGTGAGCTCCACGCCCTTCGGCACTCCTTCCGAACCGCTGGTGAACAGCACCACGGCCGTTGCCGCCGGATCCGAGGTCGGCGGCAATCGGAAGCGAGTGAGGCGAAGCAACCCGGCGAGGCGAGCGCCGGAGCCGATACGTTGGCGAACGTCTTCCAAATAAACGAAACGGACGCCCGCCTCGGCGAGCGGCTCGAGTTTTAGCCGGGCCTTTTCGACGAAGGCGCGGGAGGTGACGACGTGCGTGAGGCCCGCCAAACCGGCGCAGGCCGACATGATCGCCGGGCCCGAGGTGAAGTTGAGAATCGCGGGAACTTTCCCCAGCGACCACAGGCTGAGCAGCGTCGCCGGCATGCTGTTGACGTTCGGCAAGAGTACTCCCACCCGAGTCGTTTCGGCGGGAAACAAGTGCGGCCATTGTCGCGCCAGAAGAGCGGCGCTCATAAGGAGGCGCCGGTAGGTGAGCTTGCCCGTGATATCCTCGAGCACCGGATGTGTCGGCCGAAGCCGGGCGGCGGCGAGGATCGCCGCCGGCAGGGTGCGTGGCCCCTGTTCGACGTCGGCATGGAAACGCTGCTCCACCATGCGATCGCGCGCCCATTCGGTCAGGCGGTCCCTCGCCTCGGCCGTGCTCGTATTCTCGATCCGGGGAGGGGTGAGCGCCGGGCTGAAATGCAGCGAAACGCGGGGAAACCATTTCTTGTCGTCTCGGTTTCTCGAGAAAGGGAGACGATGGGCGCCGCGCAGATAGGCGGTGATGACCTTCGCTCCGGTCTTGTGGAGGAGAAAACCGGTGCCGTCGAAAAGCTTCATGAGCGAGCCGGTGTCGGAGATCCGACCTTCGGGAAAAAGCACCAGTCGCCCACCGGTCTGGAGATATTCGGCCATGTGTTTGGCCGCATAGGGCGAAAGTGGGTCGATCGGAAAGGTCCGGCGACCGGTCATGATCCAGCGGTGGACCGGGGAGAGTTTCGCGGTGGTCGCCGAGGTCACGAAGCGCCAGTCGTCATCGAGGCAGACGCCGAGAAAGAGCCAGTCGAACCAGGAAACGTGATTGGGCAGCAGGAGGATCGGCCCCGGCGCTTTCAGGACCTCCGTGTCGAAGGATTTGAAGCCGAAAAGGAGCCGCAAAAGAAAGCGAATCGGAAAAAGCATGGCGTACCGCAAGGGATGCGCGGTCTTGAGGGTTCCGTCTATCCGAATTGTGCGGGCCCGCCCTACGACGCTTTCTACCGCACGACCCGCGGATCCGTGCGGACCGCTTGGACCACCTGACCCTCGGTCTTTTGGGTGTCCGCCCATTCGCGGCCGAGTCGGTTGTTCGATCGGTCGCGGGCGCTCTCCTGCGGCGAATTGTCGGAGCCGATCTCGTGGGCTTCGCTGACCTGCTCGGCGAAAGCGGTGCCAAAGGTGCGCGTGAGCCAGTAGCTCCAGAGGACGTGGCGCGTGGAATCCTCATTGTACGCGGCGTCGGCGGTCGCGAGGCGACGCGAGGAGCGCTCGGCGTATTCCTTGATTCTCAACAAGACGGGCGCTTTGAGCGGATGGGTCGCCAGCAGGTCGCGCTCGGTCGGGGTGAGCGGACGATCGTAGCGAAGCGAAAGCGTGTCCAAGTCGTTTCGATTGATTCGGAGCTGCGTCATGCCGTCGCGCCGGACCGTCTCCAGGCGAATGGACATGAGCACGTCGTGGAGTTTGAAATGGAGACGCGCGCTGAGATCGAGGCGGCGCGAGGTGATGCCGTCGCGGATCAATTCGTGGAGGAACGCGACTTCCTTCCGGACCGAGGATCGCAGCGTATCGGCGAGCGTCATACCGGGGAGAACCAGGCTGCCGGCGTCGATTTTTTCCAGAGGGACGTCGAATTCGTCGCTGCCGAACGGAACGTCCTCGGGAGCGTCGAGCTTCATGCCCGCATCGACGCGGATGCCGCCGAGCGTGAGGTCGAGCCGCAGCGGAAAGAGGCCGACGACGTCCGCACTGGCCCGGGCGACGCGAATGCGCAGGGGCGGCGGTTTGGGCAACCGAGCCGTCGGGGGCGGAGTCGCTTCGATCGCAAGGCCGATCCATCGGGCGGTGGCGACGGGGACGAGTTCTGTTCGGTCGAACTCCACCCGGCGCAGCGTTCCCTCGCCACCGGAGATCGCGCCCAGCAGACTGGGCAGTGCCGACGCGGTGGCTCGTGCCAGCAGCCAGTCGCCGGCGAGGTAAATTCCCACCAGGAGGATAACCGACCCCCCTGCGGTAATCGTCAGGAAACGGAAGAGACTGCGTCGCATCACGAAGGGATCTTCGAACGCCGCGCAGGATTTCCTCGCCGCAGCGGATCCGTTTCGAGCCTAAACCGCACGCTAACGCGCATACAGTTCCCCGAGAGATTTGAGATAAGCGGCGGTTCCTCCGAGGAGCGATTCCAGCTGCGGCGCGCGGTAGCGCCACTGCCAGTTTCCCTGGGGCAAGCCGGGCGTGTTCAGACGTGCTTCCGCTCCGAGGCTCAGGATGTCCTGCAAGGGCAGCACCGCGAGACGACTCACCGCGCGATAGGAGGCGCGGATGAAATCCCAGCCGATTTCATGACCGCCGACGTTGAAGTACCGCCGCGCGTGATCTTTCTCCCGCTCCGTCGCCGTCGCGTACCAACCGAGGCTGGTGTTGTTGTCGTGGGTTCCGGGATACACGACAGAATTGGCCGCCAGATTGTGCGGAAGGTAGAGATTGTCGCCCTCGGACCCGAACGCGAACTGGAGAACGGACATGCCGGGCAGGCCCGTGCGCTCGCGAAGCTCTTCGACCGAGGCGGTCAGCTCGCCGAGGTCCTCGGCGACGATGCGCGCGTCGGGGAAGGCCTTTTTCACCGCGCGGAAGAAATCGAGTCCGGGGCCGTCGGTCCAGGCACCGACCTTCGCGGTCTTCGCCGGGTAGGGGATGCTCCAATACCGGTCGAAACCGCGGAAGTGGTCGATCCGGACGACGTCGTAAAGGGCGAAGGAGGCGCTCAACCGCTCCATCCACCAGGAGTAGCCGTCCCGTCGGTGCACATCCCACCGGTAAAGGGGATTGCCCCAGAGTTGGCCGTCGTCGGAGAAGTAGTCCGGCGGTACACCGGCGACGGCGAGAGGTTCGCAGGTGTTTTCGTCGATTTCGAAAAGGCCGGGATTGGCCCAAACGTCTGCGCTGTCGTAGGCCACGAAGATCGGCAGATCCCCGACGACCTGCACGCCCCGTTGTTTTGCGACGGAGCGGAGGCGGGCCCATTGGCCGAAAAAGAGATATTGATAGAACGCGTGGGCTTCGATCTGCGTCGCGAGTGCGGCACGCAGCGGCGACTTCAGGGCGGCGGGAAAAGAGCGGGATTCGACCGGCCACTCCAACCAGGATTTGCCCCGATAGTGGTCCTTGAGGGCGCGAAAGTAGGCATAAGCGTCGAGCCAGCCCGATCGCTCGGACCGGAAGGCTCCAAAATCTCCATACGGGAGCACGATGTGTTTGTCCCGATAGGCGAGATACGCCTCAAACAGAAGCGGCCACTTCAGTTGGTAGAGAGCCCCGAAATCGATGTTATCGGGAGCGAGCCGTTGAAGAGGCGCGAGCGATTCTTCCGCCAGCAACCCGTAGCGCACCAGAGCCTTCAAATCGACGAGGTAGGGATTCCCGGCAAACGCCGAAAAACATTGGTAGGGAGAGTCTCCATACCCGGTCGGACCGAGCGGGCACAGCTGCCAATACTTCAAGCCCGCCCGTTGGAGGAACTCCAGAAAGCGATCCGCCGATTCGTCGAACGTGCCAATTCCCTGATCCCCGGGAAAAGAGGTTGGATGGAGCAGTGCGCCTGCTCCCCGCTCCTGGAGCCACGAGAAGAGCGGAAGCGAATCGTCCTCGGGTGAGGATGGAAAAGAGGAAGATGGCATGGGTGACACGTCGGCAAAAGAGACGGCATTGCGCAATCTCCATGACGAAATCTCTTTCCGGAGACAGGCCCCGGGAAATTCGCCCCCTTGGATGGCTATAAGTCCGGCCTGTTCTCCGCCGAGACGCCGCCCGGGGGGATGTAGATCGGTCGCGGCGGCCGAATCCGGTCGCGCCAAGTCTTGATGATGATCGCGTAACCCAAGCACCCTCCGATGATCCCGATGACAAAGGCTCCCAAATAAAGAGAGATCACTCCCTCGCGCGTGAAGAGGTCACGAGGAGCAGTCGAGATATGGCGCCAGACCGCGGCGGGATTGGTCCCTCGCACCAGTTCGCCGACGAAATAGCACGCCGGCAGGTGGACGGGTGCGGTCAGCGGTGTCGAAAGAAACTGCAACGCAATGCACAGAAGTAAGTTACCGCGGACGCAGAGCGCCGCGATCACTGCAAAGAGCGACTGGGCCGGGAGAAACGGCATCACCGTGATGGGAAAACCCACCAGCCACGCTCGGGCGAGAGACTCGCGCGTGGGGCTCCAAAGCTTCTTATCGAGTATGCGATCGCCCAGCCGAGAGTGAATCCACCCTCCTTTGAGGCGGCTGCGCGAAAGACGGCTGCGGTGCATCAACCGCATGGCCCAGAGCGGGAGTCTCATGATGCGGTCCGCGCCGTGGAACTCAAATCGTCCGCAGGCCTGCCCCGGGGAGAACGCGAATCGCGCCTCGGATCGATGCGGAAAATCGAGCGACGGACGGTCATGCGGTATGCTCCAAATCGTCGGAGAAACGTAACCAGCGGGAGATAGGTCATTTATTTTGGCAAGAACCACCGTCTTTCGCATGGGGCGCATCCCCTTCAAACGTGGCTCGTGCAGGTGAGAGAAGTTCTCCTCCTTGTAAGCCGGGCGCAACCTTCGGCGAACATTTCGTCCCGGCTGGTTTGCTCACGAGCGATTTCCGGCACTTGTCCACAGGTTTGTTCCGCGAACATTCTAAGGAGGGCATGAAAAGTGCTAAAGGATGTATGATTTCTAATCATGCGACCGCCCGATCTACGTTTTAGCCGGTTTTTGACACCCATCGCCGGGTGCGACGTCTTTATTTTGTCCTGGCCGCATGCGCAGACATCTTCTATTACATTGATAAATAATAGATTATGTGAGCGGAAGGAAATTTCCGTTCCTGAAGCTATCCTCACTCCAAGTCAAGGGGCAGAATGCTTGGCCGAGCCCGTTCGCTCGAAGTGCGAGATGAAAACAGCCTCCGTTGAGGGCTCCCACGCCGCGATTCGTCTCACTTTCCCTCGGAGTTTTAAACGTTTCTTGTCTACCGGGCCCGAGTCGGACGGCAGGGAGCTGTTGGATGAAGGGGTGAAAAATAACGGCCCTCCCTAGGTAGAGCCGAATGCCAGGTTCGTCGGTGGTCTCTCGTTCATCTCATCTCAATCCGTTCAGTTTCTTCTCTTCATGATTTTATTTCTAGTTCGTCCAGCCCGACTTTTGTCGAGCCTTCTTCTTTTTGCCTGCGCCGTCGCGACCAGTCATGCTCAAGCCCCCGCCGCGGCTCCCGCCGCTCCGGCGGAACCCACGCTTGAGCAGCGCGTCGCCGACATCGAAGCCTATATGAACAACGGGGCACGTACGCCCGACGTCGCGTCGAAAGTTGCCGGTCCCGGTCCCGGTCACAATGCGTGGCAAATGGTCAGCACCGCGTTGGTTCTTTTTATGACCTTGCCTGGGTTGGCGCTCTTCTACGGCGGCTTGGTTCGCCGGAAAAACGTCCTTTCGGTCCTTGCTCAATGTTTAGGCATCGCCGGCTTGGTCACCATCCTTTGGTGGGCGATCGGGTACAGCTTGTCGTTCTCCGGGGGCAACGCGTTCATTGGAGACACCGCCAATATGTTCCTCAACGGGGTCGAACCGGGCAAAGTGGGCGCGGGCTACCATTGGATCAGCGACAGCATGTGGGCGATGTTCCAGCTCACGTTCGCGATCATCACGCCAGCCCTCATCATCGGCGCTATCGCCGAGCGCATGAAGTTCATTGCGGTCCTGATGTTCGTCACGCTCTGGATGTTCGCGGTTTATTTCCCCTTCGCCCACATGGTCTGGGCGACCTCGGGTTTCATGTGTGGGCCTCTCAATCCGACCGCGGGCATCAAGGCGATCGACTTCGCCGGTGGCACCGTGGTGCATATGACCTCGGGTTGGAGCGCGCTGGTCCTTTGCATGATGTTGGGTAAACGCTCGGGTTACGGCAAAGTGCCGATGCCCCCGCATTCGATGGTCCTTTGTATGGTTGGCACGGGTATGCTCTGGGTGGGTTGGTACGGGTTCAACGCCGGTTCCGCGCTCGGCGCCGATGCGATCGCCGCCAACGCGTTCACGACGACCACGCTCGCCGCTGCGGTTGCCGGATTCGTCTGGGCGCTCGCCGAATGGGTGACCCGCAAGCGCGCCAGCGTGCTCGGTTTCTGCTCCGGTATTGTCGCGGGCTTGGTGGTGATCACGCCGGCCGCCGGTTTCGTCACCGCGACGTCCGCCGTCATCATGGGCGTTCTCGCCGGCATCGTACCGTTCTTCGCGGTCGCCTATTTGAAGAAGATGCTGGGTTACGACGACGCGCTCGACACCTTTGGTATCCACGGCGTGGGCGGCACCTTGGGTGCGATCCTCACCGGCGTCTTCGCCGACGAACGCGTCAACTCCGTGGTAGGGCCACTCAAAGCCGGCTTGCTCGGCGAGCAGCTTAAGGCCGTTGCGATTACCATCGTCTGGAGCGTGGTCGCCACCGCGGTCATCGCCCTGATCGTCAAAATCACCGTCGGTCTGCGGGTCACTCCGGAGGTCGAATCTGCCGGCCTCGACGTCAGCGAACACGGCGAAGAAGGCTACATTTCCTGACCGCTCGCTAACTCCAATCGTTTACCATGAAAATCATCATCGCCATCATCAAACCGTTCAAGCTCGAGGAAGTGAAGGAAGGGCTCACGGAAATCGGCATCGAAGGCATGACCGTGACGGAGGTCAAGGGCTTCGGCCGTCAGAAGGGTCACACCGAAATGTACCGCGGAAGCGAATACACGGTGGACTTCCTGCCCAAGGTCCAGCTCGAGATCGTCGTTGCGGACGACCTCGCGGACAAAGTCGTCAAAACCATCGTGGCGAAAGCCAAGACCGGCAAAATCGGCGACGGCAAGGTCTTCGTCCTCCCCGTTGAGCAGGCCATCCGTATCCGTACGGAAGAAACCGGCGACAACGCGATCTAGTTCCCGGCCGCGCGCGAGAGACCGCGCGACCTGGAGAAGGACCGGCCGGCGGGGATTCGATTCCATGCCGGCCGGCTTTTTTATGCCGGCGCGATCCTCCATGCTCCTGTGAAAAGATGGATCGACGCCGTTCAGCCAAGTACACCGGAGGATTTAACCGGAGTCGGCAAGAGGGCGCAGAGAGGCGGCAGAGGCGCTGCCGCGTCGGGAGGTCAGAACTCAGATGTCAGACAACTCAGTATTCCGTTTTCCGAATTCTAGATTCTATATTCCATATTCTACATCCGGCATTCTATATTCTAGGTTCTAGATTCTAGATTCTTCAATCCCGACTCCATCCGCCGCCTTTCCGTCATTCCCGCTCAGTCGGGCCGAATCCCCTGCACCTTCGTCCGGATGCGACACAAGGTGTTGTTGGAGGTGAGATAAAGGGTTTTGCCGTCGTCGCCCCAACCGCAGTTTGCCGTGGCGGCCCCGGCGAGAATCGTGCCGAGCCGCCGTCCTTCCGGCGAGATAATGAGCACTCCGCCCGGGCCCGTCGCCCAGAGGTTGCCCTTCACGTCGACTTTCAACCCGTCGGCCGAGCCTTTGCGTCCTTCGAGAAAGTGAGGGGTCATGTCGAAAAACACCTTGCCCGGACCCGCCGTGCCGTCCGCATTGAGTGCGTACGCCATAATCACGGGATTCGGCCGGTGGGAGTTGGCCACGTAGAGCGTCTTTTGATCCGGCGAAAGTGCGATCCCGTTCGGGCGCTCGAGTTCCTTGGAGAGCAGCGTAACGACGCCTTTGGGCGTGACGCGATAGACGCCGTGGAATTCGATTTCCCGCACGGAATTCGGTGCAAGACCGTAGGGAGGATCGGTGAAAAACAGGTTGCCTCGGCGATCGAAGCAAACGTCGTTGGGGCTATTGAAGCGTTTGCCTTCATAGCGGTCGGCGAGCGCGGTAAAGGTCCGACCGTCCTTGTTCAGCCGGGCGACCCGACGATCGCCATGCTGGCAGAGAACGAGATTTCCCTTGGCGTCGAGGGTGAGGCCATTGGAGCCGCGTTCCTTGCCTTCGTAAGAATCGCCGCCGAAACCGCTGGCAGCGTGGAAAACCGCGAGGCCCTTTTTGTCGTCCCAACGATAGACCCGATTCTCCGGCACGTCGCTGAAGAGAAGATAGTCGCCCGCCGAGACCCAGACCGGGCCCTCCGACCAGCGGAAGCCCTCGGCCAGTTTTTCCAAACGGGCATCGGGCGCGATCAACGCGTCCAGCGCGGGATCGATCCGTTCGACGCTTCCAAAGCGCTCGTAGGGAGCGGAGAACGATTTCACGGTCGGGGGTAGCGGGATGGAATCGGCTGCGATTGCGACTCTCGCTGCAGAGAGGAAGGAAAGAACGAGGAGGAGAGGGAGGGGAGGGCGCACGAGGAAGTGGGGGTGGACTAAAACCTTGAACGGACGACGCGACCAAAGGCAAACAAACACGACGCGAGAATGGGCATGGGCGAAAGCGATCCGCCCTCGAAAAACTTTCATCCCGTTTGCCTGGAACCGATCAAGATGTCGTGGGTCTTGGGCGACGCAGGGACCGTAAGAACAGGTTGGAGGCCAGCGGCGTGGTCGAGCCATTCCACACCGCTGGCTTTCTTCTCTGGAGTCGACGGCGAGTCGCGAAACCACGGAAGTATAAGAGTTCGAACGATGGCCCCCAACGTGAGGCGATAGACCTCGGCACACATTTCGAAATATTCGTCGGTGTGGCGCGTTCGTCGCTCGCCATCGATCGGCGCCGACGTTTTCACTGAAATGGCTCCGCCGCCATGTCATCTCCCATTCCGTTTCGTCACGTCCTGCTCGCTTTGGTGGTCGTGCTCATCTGGGGTACGAATTTTGTGGCGATCAAAGTCGCGCTGCGGGAGTTGCCGCCGTTGCTTTTGTGCGCGGTGCGGTTTGTCCTGG
>Ga0209181_10010275_pt1 | contig 12185 bp, 10 predicted proteins | sample MAT05_FD_187208 | JGI IMG/M metagenome (GOLD analysis project Ga0209181, IMG submission 187208) | Freshwater microbial communities from Lake Fryxell liftoff mats and glacier meltwater in Antarctica - MAT-05 (SPAdes) (version 2) | ecosystem: Environmental > Aquatic > Freshwater > Ice > Liftoff... | reverse complement strand
CGAGGAGCACCGCACCAACGGAGCGCTCGATCGCGCCATCGTGTGGACCTTCGACGGCGACCGCGAGCTCGTCCGCGAGGAGCAGGACGGCCGGCGCCGCGCGATCTTGCGCATCGAGCACCGCTTCGGCGAGAGCGGCCGCGAGGTCGAGACCGTCACCCAGCGCTTCGATGGCGGCTGGATCGATCGGCAGTTCTTCGACGACGACGGCCACCAGGTGCGAATGGAGGAGGACACCAACCTCGACGGCATCGCCGACTACGTCGTGGAGACCCGCTGGGTCAACGGCGCGATGGTCTTCAACGAGACGCGGTACGACGAGACGCGCGACACCACCGAGTGGAGCTACGACGCACGGGGCCGCATGATCCGCGAGGACGCGTTTCCGTCGTGGGACGAGCGCCGCCTGCGCCGCACCGACGTGGCGTGGACCGACGAGGGCATGGCCCGCGTCGTGACCCTGACCGCCGGAGCGCGGACCGTCCAGGAGACGCGGTACGACGCGCAGGATCGCGAGATCGAGGTCCGCCGCGATGATCAGGTGGAGCGCCGCGTGTTCGTCGGCCCGCTGCTCCTCGAGGAGTCGCGCGAGGCGAACGGCCGGATCGATCAGCGCACCGTTCACGATTTCGACCGCGGCAACAACGAGATCCGCCAGGCCACGGACACCGACGGCGACGGCACGGCCGACGCCCGGATCGAGCGACGCTTCCTCTGCTTGTAGGCGCCGCGAGCCTTGGTATGGTGCGCGGATGATCGCATTACCGCCCGGCGTCCGTCTCGAGACCGCCGGCCTCCCCCACCTCATCGTCGAGCGCGAGGCCTGCAGCGCGAAGCTGTACTTGCACGGCGCGACGCTCACCTCGTTCGTCCCGCGCGGGCAGACCGACGTGCTCTACGTCAGCAAGGCCGCCGTATATCAGCCGGACAAGCCGATCCGCGGCGGCATCCCGATCTGCTTGCCGTGGTTCGGTGGGCGCCCCGCTGGACAGCACGGCTTCGCCCGCACGGCGCCCTGGGATCTGGTCTCCGCGACCGAGGAGAGCGACGGCGGTGTGACGCTGGTGCTCGCGTTCTCCGCCGACGGCACCAACCCCGGCTTCCCGCACCGCTTCGCCGCGCGCTACACGCTGCGCCTCTCCGAGAAGCTCGAGTGCGCGCTCGAGGTGGAGAACCGCGGCGTCGCGCCGTTCGACTTCGAGGCCGCGCTCCACACCTATTTCGCCGTGAATGACGTGCGCCAGACGAAGCTGCGCGGGCTCGAGGGCCTGAGCTATCGCGAGAGCACGGTGGGCGGGAGCGGCGGCATGAAGACGGCCGAGCCGCTCGTCGCGGGGCCGGAGATCGGGCGGATCTACTTCGGCGCACCGGTGGCGATGGAGATCGACGACGGTGCGCGGCGGGTCTCCATCGCGCGCGATGGATCGCGCAGCACGATCGTCTGGAACCCCGGCACCGCGCGCTCATTCCCCGATCTCGGCGGCGAAGAATGGGCGGCCTTCCTGTGCGTGGAGACCGCGAACATCGAGAGCGACGCGATCACCCTCGCCCCCGGGCAGAAGCACACGCTGCGAATGAAGGCGGTCACCACTTCATATTGAGCTTCGCGGGCGCGGCGTTGGCCTTGGTGCTCACGCTCTGCTCGAGGTCCGCGAACCCGCCCTTGCGCGTGCGGACCTTGTAGCCACCCTCGTTCACGTTCTTGAAGCGATAGTTGCCCTGCTCGGTGGTGCGGGTGCTCTGCACGACCTTGCCCTGATCATCGACCAGCTCGACGATCGTGTTGCTCGACGCGAGCGCGCCGCCCTTCAGCGACAGGTTGCCCTCGACCTCGCCGAACTGCGCCTTCTGCGCGCTCTCGCTGTCGTGCGTGAACAGCGCGGACTCGCTCTGGCGCACCACGCCGCTGCTGTCGCGCGCGGCGATCTTCGCCACGTAGCGGCCACGCGGGCGGGCTACACCGTCGTCGCCGAGGCCCGCCCAGTCGAAGCTCATCGGACCGACCGACGAGGGCTTCGCGGCCGAGTAGACCTTCGCCTTCGGTGCGCCGGACTCGTCGGTGCTCCAGATCTCGACGCTCACCGCGCCGGGCTCGGGATTGATGCTGCGCAGCGTGACGATCGACTTGCCGGCCGATTCGTCGAAGTCGGCCGCGACATGGGTCAGGTGCACGTTGCCGGCGTAGACCTCGTAGCGGCGGCGGCTCTCCTGGCCCTTGGCGTTGGTGGCGACGACGTCGACGACGTGCATGCCCTCGCTCAGATCAGCGGTGTCCCAGCTGTGCGTGAGCGCGTCACCGCAGGAGGTGCGCAGCGGCAGATCGTCGACCGTGAGCTCGATCTTGGCGATGCCGCCGCTCGAGTTGTCCTCGGCCTTCACGACGATCGGCATCTTCGGATGGACGTGCTGGCCATCGACGAGGCCATCGACCTTGATGTTCGCGACATCGACGGTGACGAGGCCGAGCACGGCCCACATCGTCTCGCCCTTCTCCGCGCCGCCCTGCCCGCTGCGATACGTGCGCCACGAGCCCTCGTCGCCCTGGTGCGAGAGCAAGTAGCCGAGGCCGCGCGCGGTGCGCTCGTCGCCGTGGCCGGCGAGCTCGAGCGCGTAGATGGTCTGGCCGGTGGCGAAGGCGTCGCTGTCGCCCTTCGGATCCAAGCTCCAGCCGCCGTCGGTGTTCTGGCGGGCGTTCAGCATCTTCGTGAGCCGCACGACGCTCGCCTCGCTCGGGCCCGAGCCGGCCGCGACCAGGCCGAGCAGCGCGAAGTTGATGTCCTGGAGATCGGCGCCCTCGCCCGAGTCCTTCCACGCGGCGGCGGTGGTGAAGAGGAACGTCTCGGCGCGGCGGAGCGGCAAGAGCCACTTCTCGTCGGCGGTGCGCGCGTGCGCCTGGCGCCAGGTCTGCGCGGCCCCAAAGGTGGTCTGCATCGTCCCACCGGTGACCGGGCGGCGCGCGTCGTCGTCGACGATCGCCCCGCTCTCGGCCTGGAGCGCGACCAGCGCGTCGGCCCACTTCAGGAGGTCGGGCGTGTGATCGCTGCCCGACCAGCGATCGTAGCGGGCCCACGCCGCGCCCTGGAACGCCGCGCCGGTGACGCGACCGCCCGCGGTCACGCCCATCTCGAGCGCGCGTACCATCGCCGCGACGTCGTCGGCGCCGATGTCGAACTGGTGGTGCTGGCCCGCGGAGAGCGCCTCCATCGTGACGGCCTGGACGTGGCAGCCGAAGCACTGGTGCTGGCGGGTCCACTCGCGGCTCGCCTTGGCGAGGTAGGTGAGGCCCTTGTGGCCAGCCGCGCGCAGCTTCGGATCACCGCGCGACGCGGCGCTCGGTGTGGGGACTTTGCACTTCTCGATCTTCGGCGGCTCCTGAGGCCTCAGCGAGAGAGCGTAGGCCGTGAGTCCGAGGGCGATGAAGGCGAGGGCGAGCGTGCGGCGGGGGTGCATAGATCGTGTTTCGGCGATCGGCCCGTAGCGGTGGTCAGAAGGGTGTAAAAAATCTGTGATTTCGTGATAGCTCGGAGACATGGTCTCCCGCACCGCAGACACCGTCGACGCCTATCTCGACGCGCTCCCGCCCGAGCGGCAGGAGGACATGAAGACGATGCGCGCGCTGCTGCAGAAGAGCCTGCCGGCCGGCTACGAGGAGGGGATGGGCTTCGGGATGATCTCGTATTTCATCCCGCTGTCGCGCTATCCGACGACGTACAACGGGCAGCCGCTGTGCATCGCAGCGCTCGCGTCGCACAAGCAGCACATGTCGCTGTACCTCATGGGCGTGTACGGCGACGCAGCGCTAGCCGAGCGTTTCGAGCGTGAATACAAGGCTTCCGGGAAGAAGCTCGACGTGGGGAAGTCGTGTTTGCGCTTCAAGTCGGTGGAGGATGTCGCGACCAACGTCGTGGCGAACGCGCTGGCGAGCGTGCCGGTGGCGGCCCATATCGCGAAGTACGAGGCGGTGAAAGGGAAGCCGGCCGCGAAGAAGAAGCCCGCGCCTGCGGCGAAGAAGTCGAAGGCGCGCGCGTGAGGCACCCTCTGCTTGCGCTCTTGCTCTGCGCTGCGTGCAACCCGCCGCTGCCGTTCGAGCCCGCGGGCCCGGGCGCGGCACCCGATCCTTCGACGTTCGGCCCGTTCAAGGTCGGCGTGCGGACCATGACGTTCACCGACGTCACGCGCATCAACCCGAGGACCAACGCGCCGCGCAAGCTCGTCACCGAGATCTGGTATCCGGCCGAGGACAACGGCGGCGAAAAAGAAGAGTACGAGCTGATCGACGCTCTTCCCCCCGAGTTCGCCGCCGAGTACGGGCTGAGCGTCCTCGGCTCGCTGCCCACCGAGGCGGTGCGCGACGCCGACTTCCAGAGCGCGCGCGCGCCCTACCCGCTCGTAATGTTCAGCCACGGCAACGGCGGCGTCCGCATGCAGTCGACGTTCCTCACCGTCGCGCTGGCCAGCCATGGCTACGTCGTCGCCTCGCCCGATCACGAGGACAACACGCTCGCCGACCTGCTCGAGGGCGGCGTCGACCAGATCGCCGATCCATTCCTCAAGAGCTACATCGAGCGGCCGCAGGACATGAAGGTGCTGATCGATCGGCTCACGACGCTGGACGTCGAGGATCCGCTGCACGGCAAGATCGACTTCGCGAAGATCGGCATCGCCGGCCACTCGCTCGGCGCGGTCACGTCGCTGCGCACCGCCTCGATCGATCCGCGCATCAAGGCCGTGGTCGCCGAGGCGCCCGCGGGCTACCTGGTCACGGCGATCGATCTGCCGCGCACGTTCGACTCGCTGCGCATCCCGATCCAGGTGCAAGGTGGGCTGCAGGACAAGATCCTCCCCGGCGACGTGCACGCGCAGACGCTGTGGGATCACCTGGCGCGGCCGCGTTACGAGCTGATCCTGAAGACCGCGGGCCACTTCACGTTCTCGGATCTGTGCGTGATCGATCGCGGCGCGCTGGAGATCCTCGCAACGCAGGGGCTCGACGCGAGGAGCGCCCTCAACGACGGCTGCGGTCCGACCGATCTCGACGCCGCGACCGCGGGCCGCGTCCTGCGCCTGTACGGCATCGGCATGTTCAACGCGTACCTGCGCAGCTCGCCGGACTCGCTCGAGTACCTCGACGAAGATCGCGGCCTCGCGTTCGGCGCGGATCTCACGTTCCGCAGCGAGCGCTGAGCTCCAATCCGAGCGATCACGATCAGGCTGAGTGCGCTCGAATGGTGCACCTTGCTCTGTTCTGGGGCAGCGCCTTCACGGAGTGCGCGAGGATCGGAGCGGCACAACCCGTGCTCTCTCGCGGCGCATGGCTGAACGAGACATCCGCGAACGAGACATCCTGGTGGCGTCGAACGAGTACGCTTACGTCCAGGATCTGACCAAGGGCGACATCGTGCTCTACGTGGGGCCGACCAAGATCAGCCTCTCCAACACCGAGCGCCTGGTCGACTACAAGAACGAGCGCTTCGTCCCGGTCAAGGTCGACGACCCCACGCTCGGCGTGAGCCCCTTCGTGTCGGCGTCGTCGGCGCAATACATCATCCTCGAGAACCCGCCGCGCGACGCGACGATCAAGCCGGTGAAGGGGAGCAACACGTCGGTCGAGCTGCAGATGGGCCGCCGCGTGGTGGTGCCGGGTCCCGCGACGTTCCCGCTGTGGGCCGGCCAGCGCGCGAAGGTCGTGGCCGGGCACTCGTTGCGCGAGGACGAGTACCTCATCGTGCGCATCTACGAGAAGGTCGAGGGGCTCGACTACCCGATCGGGACCGAGCTCCTGATCGAGGGATCGAGCGTCGGCTTCTACGTGCCGCGCACCGGGTTCGAGGTGGTGCCGACCGATCGCGGCTACGTGCGCAAAGCGTGGCGATTGAAGCGCGGAACCGGGCTGCACCTGCGCGTCGTGAAGCCGTTCACGGCGAAGGAAGACGGCGCGATCCCGCCAGGGAGCTACGTCGCGGGCCAGGAGATCCTGGTCAAGGATCGCGAGGGCTTCTTCTTCCCGACCGAGAACGTGGAGATCGTGCGGCAGCTCGAGTCGATCCCGCTCGGCGAGCGCGAGGGCATCTACCTGCGGCACCTAGAGACGGGGCGCATCACGACGATCGTCGGGCCGATCAACTATCTGCCCGACCCGACGCGCGAGGAGGTGGTCACGCGCGCGCTCGACAAGGAGCGGCAGGCGCTCTACGGCCTCGCGCACCACGATCCGTTGCGCGCGATCGCGGTGCACGTGCCGCCCGGATACGCGGTGCTGGTCACCGGCAAGAAGTCGCGCCAGGTGGTGGTGGGCCCGGAGATCCGCATCCTCGCGCACGACGAGGATCTCGAGGTGCTGCGCCTGAGCACCGGGACGCCGAAGACCGACGAGAAGCTGCTCGCGACGTGTTTTCTGCAGGTCGAGGGCAACAAGATCAGCGACACCGTGCGGCTCCGCACCGCCGATCACGTCGAGATGGACGTGCGGGTCGCCTACCGCGTGAGCTTCATCCGCAAGAACGGCGAGATGGAGAAGTGGTTCAACGTCCGGAACTACGTCGATCTGCTCTGCGATCACCTGCGCTCGCTGGTGCGCGCAGCGGCTCGCGGCGCGACGATCGATCGCTTCCACCGCGAGAGCGCCGAGCTGCTGCGCGCCGCGATCCTCGGGGAAAAGAAGGCCGAAGGGCCGCGTGCCGGGCGCACCTTCGAAGAGAACGGCGCGTGGGTGCACGACGTCGAGATCCTCGACGTCACCGTGCTCGACGAGAGCGTGGAGGCGCTGCTGGCCGAGGCGGAGCAACGCGCGATCCAGGCGGAGGTCGCGCGCCGCCAAGAGAGCTTGCGCCTCGACAGCGAGCGCCTCCGCGCCGACGTCGATCGCCAGGTCGCCGACGCGCAGATCACCGCGATCACGAAGGCGGTCGAGCTCGAGGCCGCCAAGCGGGCGATGGCGCTCGCGGAGGCGGAGACGGCGGTGCTTCGCGATCGCACCGAGCGCCTCGGGAAGGCGGAGAGCGAGTCGCGCGCGACGGCGCTGATCGGCGCGACTCGGCTCGATCTCGCCGAGCGCGAGGCCCTGCTCGATCGCACCGCCCAGGAGGCGCGTGTCCTGGCGTTCGACGCGCAGATGCGGGCGATGGCGCCGGAGCTGATCGCGACGCTCAAGATGCTGGGCAACCAGCAGCTCACGACGGCGCTGACGAAGCACCTCTCGCCGCTGGCGATCCTGGGCGGGGAGTCGGTTGCGGAGGTGGTGACGCGGCTGCTCGATGGGCTGCCGATCGGGACTGGCGAAGGAGCTCGCGGGATGATCCCTTTCGCTAAAAAATGATCTCGTGTACGTGGAAAATTGCATGTCCCACCCATCCTTGGCCACGGTCACCGTCGACGGCAGCTTTGCTCTGGAACAGTCACCCTTCGACATCGTCCAGGTGGACGTCACCCATCGCTGCAACATGGCTTGTAGCAACTGCTACATCCCCAATCGCGACGTGCCGGATCTCGATGCGGAGTGGATCCTGCGCATGCTGGCGCGCCTCCCACCGCGGCGGAACATCCGCCTGGTGGGCGCCGAGCCGACGATGCGCTCGGACCTGCCGGAGCTGATCGCGAGAGTGCGCGAGCTCGGGCACCACGTCTCGATCCTCACCAACGGGCTCACCATCGCCCGCCGCGAGTACCTCCGCGAGCTCAAGGACGCCGGCCTGCGCGTGGTGTATCTCTCGATGAACGGCGGGTGCGACGATGACGCCTACGAGGTGGTCGACGGGCTACGCTGCGCCAAGAAGAAGATCCAGGCGTTCGAGAACCTGGCGGCCGAGCACATGTACTCGTCGATCGGGATCATCGTCGTTCCCGGCGTGAACGAGGCGCAGGTCGGCAATCTCTTCCGTGCCTCGGCCCAGAACCGCGGGATGCGCGAGCTCCACGTGCGCGGCGTGGGCGCGATCGGGCGGCACATGGACGCACCGAACCAGCTGAAGCTGGAGGCCCTGCGGGAGATCGTCGCGACGCAGACCGGCGTCGCTGAGCGACGTCCCCGAGCGCGGCGAAGGATCGTCGTACGTCGACTTCGACATCGGTCGCCTCCACATGCAGATCACCGAATGGCCGGATCTCGGCAGCAAGCGCCGCGGCCGCCTGACGCTCGAGGGCACCGTGGCCCCGTTCTTCGAGCACGTGATGGCCAACGAGGGCGGGTATTGAGCTTCGGCGACGCGGTCCTGGCGCTCGCCACGGCGGTCGACCCCACCCGCGAGCCGTTCTTCGTCCGCTTGGCGCGCGGTGAGTACACTCCCGCGTCGCTGGCGGTGTACGCGCTGCGAACGCAGGATCTGACCATCGCGTTCCCGAAGAACCTCCGCCGAATGATCGCGATGGCCGCTGACCCCGAGGCTGTGAAGCTGCTCACCGACAGCCTCGACGAAGAGGTCGGACGGGGCCCGGAAGGGCGCGTCGAGGCGGCGCGATCACATCTCTTCTTGGCCCGCCGCTTCGTGAACGCGGTCGGCGGGGAGGTCGAGGTCGAGCGCGCGACGGAGAATCGCTGGACGACGGAGCTGCTCGAGCAGAACCGCTGGCTGGAGGCGCTCGCCTGCTTCGGGCTGGGTTTCGAGGCCAACGTGTCGCGGTCGTACGTTCCGCTGGTGGCGGCGCTCTCGAGCCAGTACGGGCTCTCGAGCGAGGCCCTGGAGTTCTTCACGCTGCACATCACCGCCGACGCGGAGCACGGCGCGCGCACGGCTGAGGTGCTCGCGCGCTGCGCGGTGACGCCCGAGCAGCAAGCGGCGGTGTCGGTGGCGGCCCGGCGCGGCGCGGCGGCCTGGTGGCAGTTCCACCGCGCCTGCGATCGAGCGATGCGCACGTTCGCATGAGCAAGGGGCTCTACATGCGCGCCGCCTGGGCGCTGATCCGCGCGACACGATCGCTGAGCGCCGAGCAGCGCTACCAGGCGTTCGCAGCGGCGGGCCGGATCGCGTTGCGGGTGGGGCCGTTCTCTTCGCCGATGAGACACAAAAAATCGGGCGCCCTGAAGCACCTCTTCTTCGAATCCGGGTTGCCGATCGTTCTTCGCGTGCGCGTCAGCGGGCTTGCCGCGGCCTACGCTGCGCAAAGGGAGCACGGCGCGCTCTTGCTGTGCTCGGCGCACTTTCCGCTCGATATGGTGGTCCGGCCCGTGCTCGACGCCGACGGGCACCGGCTTTCGGCGATCACGGCCGGCCGGCCGGAGCAGCTCGGCATCTTCGGCTCCGATCGGGTCGTCGAGCGGATCGATCCCGGCAAGAACGCCTTCCTCAAAGCACGACGCCGGCTTGCGCAGGGGAACATCGTGCTCACCGCGCAGGACGTGAGGGGCCTTCCTCGAGGTGCGCCGCGGCTGCGGACCCTCGAGCTCACGAGAGGCTTCGCGCTGCGCCCCGACGTCTTCTACTTCGCCCACACCGTGAAGAGCGCTATCGCCTGCTACGCCTCGCGCTTGGCTCCGGACGGCGTGATCGAGCTCGACATCGGCGCGCTGCGACCGCCTCCGCAGAGCGAGGCGGAGGCCCTCGCGGCGGCGCAGGCGGCAGCGACCTACTTCCACGCGTACGCGCGCCATCTCGAGGATCGGACGCCGCGCGGCGTTCCATGGCCTCAGCGGCCCTGACGGTCGAGCTCGTTCACCACCACCGCCACCGCGTCGTCAGCGTGCACGCTCACCGGCCCGATCCGCAGCGCGGCGCCGCCGACGCGCGCGCGGGTGGCCGGGTCGAGGCCGAGATGATCGCCCAGAACGAAGATCGGATCGGGGTCGATCGTGCCCTCGCGGAGATCACGGGGGGCGGCCTCGTCGAGCACGTACAGCGCCCCCGGACCGGCGTCGGCGAGCGCGAGATCGAGGCCACCTGCGGCCACCGAGACGCCGCGGGTGGGATCGCCGAAGCCGGTCGAGCTGGCCAGCGCCTTCTGCGCGATCACCGCGAACGCGCGCTCGTCGGGGCGGAGAAACTTGGCGGTAGGGCCGTCGATGCGCAGCGTGCGCGGGCCGGCGGGGTCGCCGCCCAGGACGAGGTACACGATCGTGTCACGGCGAACGCCGTGCGAGACCAGCAGAGCAGCGCGCGCGGAGCGCAGCAACAGATCGAGGCGCCCGCTCGTGGCCGGGAGATCGTCGAGGGAGAATCCTCCGCGCGCCTTGTTGCCGACGATGACGAAGCGCCGCACCCGCGCTGTGTACCAAGCGCCGCTGATTCGAGCTAGCGTCGGCGCGTGTTCGGCTGGGGCATCCTCGGGACCGGTGACATCTCGGCGAGCTTCGTCGAGGGGCTGGCGCACGCGCCGGGCGCGGGGGTGGCGGCGGTGGCGTCGCGCGACGCGGGCCGCGCCGAGGCGTTCCGCGTGCGCAGCGGCGCGCTGCGGGCGCATGTCGAGGTGGAGGCGCTCGCAAACGACCCCGATGTCGACATCGTCTACATCGGCACGCCGCACGTCCGCCACGCGAGCGACGCGCTGACCTGCATCGAGGCTGGTAAATCCGTGCTGGTCGAGAAGCCGATGGCCACCAGCGCCGCGGACGCGGCGGCCATTTTTTCCCGTGCGCAAGCGCGCGGCGTGCTGGTGATGGAGGCGATGTGGACTCGCTTCTTCCCGGCGATGGACCAGATCTTCGAGATCGCGAAGGACGTCGAGCTGCTGCAGGCCGACTTCGGCTTCAGCGGCGATCGCAGCAGCGAGCCCCGCCTCTTCGATCCGGCCTACGCCGGCGGCGCGATCCTCGACGTCGGCGTGTACCCGCTGTGGCTGGCGATCGGCCTCCTCGGCCCACCGATCAAGCTCGCCGCCGCGGGCCACATCGGTCCCACCGGCGTCGACGAGCGCGCCGGCATGACGCTCACCCACGCCAGCGGCGCGCTCTCGGTGATCTCCTGCGCGATCACCGCCGACACCGCCAGCGAAGCGACGATCTACGGCCCGATGGGCACCATCCGCATCGACATGCCCTGGTGGAGGCCGAGTCGCTACCGAATCGGCGCGAAGACCTTCGAGGCGCCGTATCTGGGGAACGGCTACGCGCACGAGGCGATCGAGATGATGCGCTGCCTGAGCGCCGGCGAGCGCGAGAGCCCGCGACTGCCGCACGCGGTGACGCTGGACGTGCTGCGGGCGGCGGATCTCGCGCGGAAGCTGATCTAGAACACCACCGACATGCACGTCAGCGCGCCGTCCGCCTTTCGCGTCTCGGACGTGTCGACCTCGATCGTCCGGAACCCCGCCGTCTCGATGCGGCCGCGGGAGGACGCGAAGCCCGCCGGGACCACCGCGGCGTCACGGAACGCCACCACGTTCGCCGCGGCGCCCTCCACCGTGATCACCTCGCAGCCTGGGAATTGATCCGGTGCGAGCGTCCCCTCGCTCAGCAGGATGCGGCGACCGTCGAGGGGGGAGCAGACGCTCTTCAGGTGGAGCTCGGCGCCGACCTCGATCACGTGAACGGTGAGGCCGCGCGGCTCGAACACGGCGCGGGCGCGGGCGATCCCGGCGTCGTTGGTGCGCTGCGAGTGGCCGACGAAGAGGCGCTGACCGACGCGCATGCAGTCGCCGCCGTCGAGCGTCGCGGGCGCTTCCATCGACTCGAGTGGCAGGTGACGGGCGAGCGCCGCCGCAACCGCGCGCTCCTCGCCGCGCCGAGACGCAGCGCCCAGCCGAGCGATGAGCGCCACGCCGCCGGCGACCAGCGCGCAGTCCTCGACGAAGCAGGCGTCAGGGTGCTCGTGGTCGGGCGGCAGCTCGATGATCTCGAGGCCCAGCGCGCGCAGCGCCGCGACGTAGGCGGCGTGCTGCGTGCGCGCGAGGGTCACGTCGATCGCGCTCGAGGGCGCGTGGCGCACCTCGGCGCGCGCGAAGCTTTCGGAGATGCCGCGAACCAGGGCGAACATGTCGCCCCGTTATCACTGCTGCAGGGCCTGCAGGAAGGCCTGGAGCGTGCGGCGGGTGGTGTCGTGGTCTGGGAGGAGCACGCCGGGCACGAGGAACGCCGCCTCTTCTTCCATCACGAGCGGTGCCAGCCAGACCGAGCCCTCCTGGAGCAGGCGCGCGTCGCCGCAGGTGAACGCCATCGTGAAACGCCGGACCGGCGCCGGCGATCCGCGGTCGTCCGCGAGCGTCGTTTCGATCGTGACCTCGTGGTGGCCCGCCACGCTCGTCACCTCGACGACCTGGAG
>Ga0209181_10010274_pt1 | contig 12186 bp, 9 predicted proteins | sample MAT05_FD_187208 | JGI IMG/M metagenome (GOLD analysis project Ga0209181, IMG submission 187208) | Freshwater microbial communities from Lake Fryxell liftoff mats and glacier meltwater in Antarctica - MAT-05 (SPAdes) (version 2) | ecosystem: Environmental > Aquatic > Freshwater > Ice > Liftoff... | reverse complement strand
GCCGCGCCAAGTCATCCAGAAGCAACGCTGATGCTGGCGATAGCACAGGTCGCTGACGGTGCGCTCGACGCCGCGATCGACACGCTGCACGCACTGGTCGCCGCCCAACCGAACTGGGCCAAGGCGCATCTCGAACTGGGTCTGGCCCATGGCCGGGCGGGGCAGGGCGATGCGGCACTGAGCAGCCTGCGGCGCGCGGTCGAACTCAAGCCCGATACGCCGCAGGCGTGGCGCGCACTGGGCGATCATCTGGCGGCAACCGGCGATGATCAGGGGAGCGAGGCGGCCTACGCACAGCACCTGCGCTACGCCACGCGCGACCCGCAGCTGCTGCGCGCGGCCGCTGCGTTGTGCAACAACCGCATCGCCGAAGCAGAGTCGCTGCTGCGCGCCCAGCTGCGGCGCGCACCGACCGATACCGCGGCGATGCGGATGCTGGCTGAAGTCGCCGCGCGTCTTGGCCGGCACGAAGACGCCCAGGCGCTGCTGGAGCGATGTCTCGAATTGGCGCCCGAGTTCCACGCTGCGCGGCAAAACTACGCCCTGGTCCTGTATCGCGGCAACCAGCCGGCGCAGGCACTCGCGCAGATCCAGATCCTGCTCGATGTCGATCGCTACAACCCCAGCTATCGCAATCTGAAAGCGGTGATCCTCGGCCGGATCGGCGACTACGACGGCGCGATCCAGCTGTTCGCAGCCCTGCTGGCGGAGTATCCGAACAACGCCCGCATCTGGCTCAGCCACGGGCATACGTTGAAGACCGCCGGGCGCAGCGAACAGGCGATCGCTGCCTATCGGCGCAGTACCGCACTGGAACTGGGCTTTGGTGAAGCGTGGTGGAGCCTCGCGAATCTGAAGACCTTCCGCTTCGAGGATGCCGACATCCAGGTCATGCAGCGTCAGCTTGCGCGCAGCGACCTGGATATCGCGCACCGCTACCACTTCGAATTCGCGCTGGGCAAGGCGCTTGAAGACCGCGCCGAATATGCCGAGTCGTTCCGGCATTACGATCTGGGCAACATCCTGCGGCGCAAGAGCGTGCCGCACAGCGCCGACCAGGTCTCAGCGCGGGTGCGGCGCGCCATCGAACTGTTTACGCCTGAGTTCTTTGCGCAGCGCCGCGGGAGCGGCAGCCCGGCGGCCGACCCGATCTTCGTGGTCGGCCTGCCGCGTTCGGGCTCGACCCTGATCGAGCAGATCCTGTCCAGCCATCCGGCGGTCGAGGGCACCATGGAGCTGCCCGAGATCATCTCGATGACCCGCTTGCTGCGGCGTCGGGCCGGCAAGGGCGCGCAGGCGACCTACTACGACACGCTCGCCACGCTTGAGCCCGACGCATTGCGCGAACTGGGCGAGGGCTACATCGCGCACACGCGGATCCAGCGCAAGACCAGCGCGCCGCACTTCATCGACAAGATGCCGAACAACTTCCTGCACGTGGGCCTGATCCACCTCGTGTTGCCGCACGCGCGCATCATCGACGCGCGCAGGCATCCGATGGCGTGCGGATTTTCGTGCTTCAAGCAGCATTTCGCGCGCGGCCAGAACTTCACCTATTCGCTCGAGGACCTGGGGCGCTACTACCGCGACTATGTCGCGCTGATGGCGCATTTCGATCGCGTGTTGCCCGGTCGCGTGCAGCGGGTCGATTACGAGCGTCTGGTCGACGATACCGATGGACAGGTGCGCGCCCTGCTCGACTACTGTGGCCTGCCGTTCGACCCGGCGTGCCTGCGCTTTTTCGACAATGATCGGCCCGTGCGCACCGCCAGCTCCGAGCAGGTGCGACAGCCGATCTATCGCGATGGCCTCGAGCAATGGCGGCACTACGCGCCGTGGTTGGGGCCGCTGAAAACCGCGTTGGGTTCCGTGCTCGACGGTTACCCGATGCAACAACGACGCGAAGGCGATGCCCGCGCCTGAGTGCCATCTCGATCCACACCGGGTCCACTGGGAAGCAAGGAAACCGCCATGCACAAGCACCAAGACAACACGCAGGTAGCGACAGGCTGTACGCGGCCGACGCGCTTGCAGCTGGTATCGGCGATCTGGCTGGCGTTGGGTGCAAGCTCGCTTGCCCTTGCGCAGGCGCAGCCGCTCGATGCGGTTGCCGAAGCGGATCCGGATGCAAGCGCCCAGGGTCCCGATGCGGCCACCAATGCGCAAGAATCCGGCGCGCAGTCCGACGGTGGTACGCGCACCCTCGAGTCGGTGACGGTCACCGCGCAGAAGCGCACCGAGAACCTGCAGGAAGTGCCGATCAGCATCCAGGTGCTGGGTGCCGATAAGCTCAGCGAACTCCAGGTCGCGGACTTTGAGGACTTCGCGCGTTACCTGCCCTCGGTGTCGGTCGAGACCGGTGGCCCGGGCTTTGGCCAGGTCTACATGCGCGGCGTGGCCAGCGGCAGCAATGGCAATCACTCCGGCCCGCTGCCCAGCGTCGGCCAGTACGTCGACGAGCAGCCGATCACCACCATCCAGGGCGCGCTCGACCTGCACATCTACGACATCGAACGTGTCGAGGCGCTGGCCGGTCCACAGGGCACGCTGTATGGCGCCAGTTCGCAGTCGGGCACGATCCGGATCATTAGCAACAAGCCCGATCCAACCGCGTTCTCCGCCGGCTACGGCGTGGAAGGCAACAAAGTCAGCGGCGGCGATTCAGGCTATGTGACCGAGGGCTACGTGAACGTGCCGATCGCGGAAAACATGGCAGTGCGCCTGGTCGCCTGGGACAAGCGCGATGCCGGCTACATCGACAACGTACGCGGCACGCGCACCTTTCCAACCTCGGCGATCACGATCGACAACGCCAGCGAGGCCGAGGACGACTACAACAGCGTCGATACCACGGGCCTGCGCGCAGCATTGCGCATCGACCTCAACGACAACTGGTCGGTCACGCCCACGGTGATGAGCCAGCGCACCACTTCCGGCGGCATTTTCGCCTTCGATCCCGACGTCGGCGATCTCGAGCTGACCCACTTCTACCCCGAGAGTGCACAGGACACCTGGACCCAGGCCGCGCTGACCGTGCAGGGCAAGATCGGCAACTTCGACATCGTCTATGCCTTCTCCAACCTCAATCGCGATACCGACCTCGAGTCCGACTACAGCGACTACTCGTTCTGGTACGACACCCTGTATGCCTATGGTGCCTACATCACCGACGACAATGGCGATCTGATCAACCCCTCGCAGTACATCCAGGGCCGCGACATCTACCGCAAGCGCAGTCACGAACTGCGCATCGCCTCGCCCGCCGAGGACCGCCTGCGCTTCACCGCCGGTGTGTTCTGGCAGAACCAGTCGCACGATATCCAGCAGCGCTACAGAATCGACGACCTGGCCGATGAGATCTCGGTGACCAATTGGTCCGACACGCTGTGGCTGACCAAACAGGATCGCCGCGATCGCGATCGCGCGGTGTTCGGCGAGATCGCCTACGACATCACCGATCAGCTCACGCTCAACGGCGGCATCCGCTTCTTCAACGCCAGGAATTCGCTGCGCGGATTCTTTGGATTCAGCGAGAACTTCAGCTCGCGTACCGGCGAGGCCGCCTGCTTCGACCAGAACGACTTCAACGGCGCCCCTTGCCTTAACCTCGACAAGGAGGTCGACGAGGACGATCAGATCGGGCGGGTCAACCTGACCTACCAGATCGACGCTGAGAAAATGATCTATGCGACGTGGTCGGAAGGCTATCGGCCGGGCGGCATCAATCGACGCGGCACCCTGCCGCCTTACCTGTCGGACATCCTGACCAACTACGAGGCCGGCTGGAAAACCACCTGGATGGACAACACCCTGTCGTTCAACGGGGCGGTATTCCTGCAACGCTGGGACGACTTCCAGTTCGCGCTGCTGGGTGCCAATGGTCTGACCGAGATCAAGAACGCCAATCAGGCCGAGATCAGTGGCATCGAGATGGACGTGCAGTGGGCGGTGAATTACAACTTCACCCTCATCGGTTCGGTTGCGTTCTACGACGCCCAGTTGACCGCCAATTACTGCGGATTCACCGACGACAACGGCGTGCCCGTCACCGAGTGCGACGAGCCGCAGGCCCCTGATGGCACCCAGCTGCCGATCACGGCCAAGGTCAAGGGCAATCTGATCGGGCGCTATGCGTTCGACTGGGGCGACTACCAGGCATTTTTCCAGGGTGCGGTGGTCCACGAGGGCGAACGCAAGTCCGACCTGCGGCTGGTTGAGCGCGATATCCTGGGCGATCTTCCGGCTTACACCACGCTGGATCTGGCGGCCGGTATCGGCAAGGACAACTGGAAGGTCGACCTGTACGTGCGCAATGCCGGCGACAAGCGAGGCGAGAGCTCGCGTTTCGCCCAATGCGCCGAGGCGGTATGCGGCGAACAGACCTACATCATCCCGATCCAGCCGCGTACCTTTGGCGTGCGCTTCTCGCAGCAGTTCTGAACCACGGCGGTTTGCGGCGTTTACGACGACGGCCCTTCGGGGCCGTCGTACTTGGTGCCTATGGCGAGAGGCCTGCGATGCACGACAGCGATGATGGTCCAACTCCCGGAATCGCACTCGACGCCGCACATGCGCTGGCGGTGCAGTTCTACGTCGATGCCTCCCATCTCGCCACTGAGCGTGAATCGGTGTTCGCGCGCAGCTGGCAGCTGGCCGCCCATCGGGGCGAATTGGTCGACGCTGGCGACCATGTGCTGGCCGAGGTTGCCGGGCGCCAGATCCTGATCCTGCGCCACCCCGACGGGAAGCTGCGCGCTTTTCACAATGTATGCCGGCATCGTGCGGGACCGCTGGCCTGGTGCAATGGGCACGGTGCGCGGGTTTTGACCTGCAAGTACCACGGCTGGACCTACACCCTGGATGGACAGCTGCGCGGCGCGCCGGAAATGCAGGACGCAGTGGGCTTCGATCCTTCCGGCATCGCACTTGCAGCCGTCGGCGTGCACGAGTGGCAGGGCCTGGTGTTCATCGCGTTATCCAGCAAGGTGCCGCCGTTCGACACCGTGTATGCCGGCATCGAACGCCATATTGACCCGTTGGACCTCGCGCGGTTGCGCTTCTTCCGCCGGATCGGCTACGAGGTGGCTTGCCACTGGAAAGTGTATGTCGACAATTTCCTCGAGGGCTACCACCTGCCGCACGTGCACCCAGGCCTGAGCCGGATGCTCGACTATCGCGCCTACGATACCCAACTCGCGCCGTGGTACTCGCTGCAGCACGCGCCGCTGCGCAACAGCGAGGGCATCTACGGCGACGGCGAGGCGTGGTACTACTTCGTGTATCCCAACATCATGCTCAACATCATGCCCGGACGCCTGCAAACCAATCGCGTATTGCCGCTGGGGCCGGACCGCTGCCGGATCGAGTTCGACTACTACTATGCGGATGATGCGCAGGCCTTGGCGCGTGCCGACAACGATCAGCGTTTCTCCGAGGAGATCCAGGCCGAGGACGCGAGGATCTGCGAGGCAGTGCAGCGCGGCCTGGTCTCGGGTGTGTACACGGCCGGTCGTTTGTGCCCGCGTCGCGAGAGCGGCGTGTGGCACTTCCACGAGCTTTTGCGTGCGGCCTACGCCGCGCACGGCGGTGCGCCATGAGCCGGTCCGGATTTACAGGCAGTCTGCTCGCGATACTTGTCGCCTGCGCGCCAGTGCAGGCACAGACCGTATGGCTGCGCGCCGGACAGATGCTCGATGTCGAGCGTGGCGTGATGCTGCGCGACCAGGCAATCGGTATCCTCGATGGACGCATCACGCAACTGGGCCCTGCCGACACCACGCTGCCGGCCGGGGTCGCTGTGATCGACTGGTCGGAGCACACGGTGTTGCCGGGTCTGATCGACCTGCACACGCATCTGGTCGGCGATATCCAGTCGGCGAACATCGCAGCCCCGCTGATGAGTTCGGCCGCGCGCGATGCGCTGGTGGGAGCTGCCAATGCGCGCGCGACCCTGCATGCCGGGTTCACCACGGTGCGCGACGTGGGCTGCTATCGCGCATTCACCGACGTGGCGCTGCGCGACGCGATCGCCGATGGTCTGGTCGAGGGACCGCGCATGTTCGTGGCCGGCGCTTATCTCACGGTCAGCCAGGGCGGTGGCGAGGTGACCGGCCTGGCGCCGGACGTGCGGGTGCCCGACGAGATGCGCCGCGGCGTGGCCGACAGCGCGCTGCAGGTGCGTCGCCGCGTACGCGAGCTGCTCGCAGGCGGCGCGGATTTCATCAAGGTGATCGCGACCGGTGCGGTGCTGACCAGCGGCACCACGCCATCGGCGCCCGAGTACAGCCAAGCGCAGCTGCGTGCCGCGGTCGAAGAAGCGACTCAGGCCGGCAGCTTCGTCGTCGCCCACGCGCACGGCGTCGAGGGCATCCAGCGCGCCGTGCGCGCCGGCGTGCGGTCGATCGAACACGGCTCCTACATCGACGATGCTTCGATCGCACTGATGCGCAAGCACGGCACCTGGCTGGTCGCGGATGTCTACAACGGCGACTACATCGATGAAGTGGGCACTCGCGACGGCTGGTCGGCGGAGATCCTGCGCAAGAATCGCGAGACCACCCAGACCCAGCGCGATGGTTTCGCGCGCGCGGTGCGTGCCGGCGTGGCGATCGGCTTCGGTACCGATGCAGGTGTGTTTCCGCATGGCGAGAACGCGCGTCAGTTCGCGTACATGGTGCGGCTCGGGATGACGCCGCTGGCGGCGATCCGCGCGGCAACCATCGATGCCGCGCGCTCGCTCGGGCGCGAGCAGGAATTCGGATCGATCGCGATCGGGCGCTCGGCGGACCTGATTGCGGTCAGCGGCGATCCGCTGACCGATATCGAGCGCCTGCGCGACGTGCGCGCGGTGATCAAGCAAGGTCGGGTCGTGGTGGCGCTGCGCGAAACGCCCGTCGAGGCCGCGGCCCCAGCGCCATCCCGATGACATCCGGGGCCGGCACCCAGGCTGTCGCTGCCGACGCTGCCGACGCGGCCGAGGCGACCCCGACCGGCGCCCGCCCGCGGGTACTCGGCTTCTGGATGTGCACCGCGCTGGTGGTCGGCAATACCATCGGCATGGGGATATTCGTGCTGCCGGCAGGCCTGGCACCTTACGGATTCAACGCAACGCTGGGGTGGATCGTCACGCTGGCCGGATGCATCGCCCTGGCGCGTGTATTCGCCCGACTCGCCAGCGAGTTTCCGCGTGCCGACGGGCCGTTCGGCTACATCCGCAATACGCTGGGCGAAACTGCTGCGTTCGTCACCATCTGGTGCTACTGGGTGTCGGTATGGGTCACCAATGCCGCGCTCGCGGTCGCGGTGGTGGGTTATCTGCTCGCACTTGTTCCTGCGGCCGCGCCGATACCGCCGGTCGCCATCGCGCTAACGCTGGTGTGGCTTTTCGTCGGGGTTTCGATGCTCGGTGCGCGCACCGGCGGCGCCGTGCAGGTGCTCACGACCGTGTTGAAGCTGGTTCCGATGCTGGCCGTGATCGGACTCGGAGCCTGGCTGCTGGTGACCGATCCTGGTGCGCTCGACGTAAGCCTGCCGAGCGCTCCGCTGAGCGTTACTGCGACCATGGCGGCCTCGACCATCGCGCTGTTCGCGATGCTCGGGTTCGAGTCGGCGACCCTGCCGGCAGGCCAGGTGCGCGATCCTGCGCGCACCATCCCGCGCGCGACCCTGGTGGGGACCTTGCTGGTCGCGGCGATCTATGTTGCGGTGTGCACGATACCCATGCTGCTGCTCGCACCGGATGTACTGGCAAAATCAACGGCGCCGTTCGTCGACGTGATCGATCGTGTGCTCGGCGAAGGCAGCGGGCGCTGGTTGGCCCTGTTCGTGGTGGTCAGCGGGATCGGTGCGCTCAACGGCTGGACCCTGCTGGTCGGCGAATTGACCCGCACGATGGCCGCACACGGTGTGCTGCCCGCACTGCTGGCGCGCTCCAATCGACGCGGTGCGCCGGTGCTTGCGTTGCTGCTGACCGGGTTGCTCGCCAGCGCCATGGTGACGATGAGCTACAGCAAATCGATGGTGCAGGGCTTCGTGTTCCTGAGCACGGTGGTGACCGCGGCGAACCTGCCGCTGTACCTGTTCTGTTCGATCGCACTGGTGGTGGTGTGGCGTCGTGGTGGGCCGGCGGCGCCGCCCGGCGTGCTGTTGATCGCCATCCTCGGCGCTGCGTTCGCGGTGTTCGCATTCATCGGAGTCGGCAGCGAGCCGTTCAAGTGGGCCCTGGCGCTCGCTGCCGCCGGTATTCCGGTTTACGTCGTGATGAGGCTGCGGCGTCGCGCCGCCACGTCGGCATAGACCAGACCGCTCGCCACGCGCGACGACTCCGAGCAGCCTGCGGTTGCATGCTCGCCGCTACGTCGCGCACGCAGCTCAGGCCGGCTGCAGTGGGCGACGCTTGAACACCCGTTTGGCCAGCAGTACCAGTCCGAGGGCGGCGATTCCTGCGATGACGCCGAATATCGCAGCGAGTGCGATCGGCGCGATGGCGGCCAGCGCGCCGCCGATCGCCGGCACCGGTGCCAGGGTTGCCGACCACGCCTGAAAGGTCTCGCTCACTACATGGATGCCGTGGGTCAGGATGCTGCCGCCGACCATGAACATGGCTGCAGTACCGACCACCGACAGGATTTTCATGAACCAGGGCGCGACCCGCAGGATGGCCGCTCCGATCGCGCGCTGGAATCGTGCAGCCGCGCGGTTGCCGGACTTGGAATTCAGATGCAGGCCGGCGTCATCGAGCTTGACGATGCCTGCGACCAGTCCGTACACGCCAACCGTCATGATCGCCGCGATCGCCACCAGGGTCAGCAATCGGTTGCTGAGCGACGCGGCCGCCACGGTGCCGAGGGTGATCACGATGATCTCGGCCGACAGGATGAAGTCGGTGCGGATCGCGCCCTTGATCTTGTCCTTCTCGAAGGCAACGATGTCGACCTGCGGATCGGCCACGGCCTTGACCAGCGCCACGCGCTGGGCGTGGACTTCTTCCGGGGCGTGCAGGAACCTGTGGGCGAGTTTCTCCACGCCCTCGTAGCACAGGTACAAACCACCCAGCATCATCAGCGGCAGCACCGCCCACGGCGCGACCGCGCTGATCAGCAGGGCGGCGGGAACCAGGATGAGCTTGTTGATCGCCGATCCCTTGGCTACCGCCCATACCACCGGCAGTTCGCGGTCGGCCCTGACGCCTGAGACCTGCTGTGCGTTGAGTGCGAGGTCGTCGCCGAGCACGCCAGCGGTTTTCTTGGCCGCAACCTTGGTCATGACGGACACGTCATCGAGCAGGGTGGCGATGTCGTCGATCAAGGCAAACAGGCTGGAGCCGGCCATCGGGTAATGTCGTGAGGATGAAGAACGCGAGTGTACGAAAACCGCGGGTCGAGCGGATGCCGGAGCCGCGCGCGCGTGAAACGCAACTCAGTACCGCGCCGGGTGCCGCGTGAGTCCGGTGCGGTCGCGGCGCGTGGTGCTGGACACCAACGTGCGACTTGACCTGTTCGTGTTCGCGGCCCCGCGCGCGGCTGGATTGCGTGCCGCACTCGAGGCCGGCCGGCTGCGCGCGATCTGCAATGCCGCGTGTCGCGCGGAGTGGCAGGCGGTATTGGCCTATCCAAAGCTGCGTCTGGATATCGACCAGCAGGCTGCGGCACGCACCGCGCACGATCGCCTGGTGTGCGTCGATCCGTCTGCAGGCCCGCCGTGCTCGGCGATCGCAGCGCTACCGCGCTGCCGCGATCCAGACGATCAGAAGTTCGTGCAGCTGGCTTACGACATCGGTGCGGCGGGATTGCTCACCCGCGACGCTGAGCTGTTGCGTCTCGCGCGCCGGCTTGCGACGGAATTCGGCATAGCGGTACTGCAACCGCATGAGTTCGAGCGACTTCTTGCCGACTGAGAGATTCAGCGGTGGGCAGCCGCGTACTCCTGCTGCACCTGAGCGAAGGTTTGCCGCACGGCAGCCGATGGCGCGGCACCAAGCCGCGAGACCACCACGATCGCAAGCGTCGCCAGCAGCACCCCGGCACCATCTCGTAGAGCCCGAACGGTGTGTATTGTTTCCACACCAGTACTACCGCGGCACCCACCAGCATGCCGGCCAGCGCGCCGTTGCGGGTCATGCGCGGCCACAGCAGTGACAACACCACCATCGGCGCGATCAGCAGCGCGAAGATCACCAGGCTCGCCTGCACGGTGTCGGTGCAGCGCACGGCGAGGAATCCGCGCAGCGCGGTATCGAGGATGGTGGCGGCCGCGCCCGCCACCAGTGCGGTCGGGTAGCTCACGGCGAACAGGTTCTCGAACAGGCGCGCGCCGGCAACGATGCCGGAAGCAGAATAGATCGCGAAGAAAACCAGGATCACCAGCGCCGACAGGATCCGCAGGAGGCCGCTGCGATCCTCGAAGCGATGGGTGAAGTAGTCGGGCAGGGTGAGCGCGTTGTTCGCGCGTTCGGTTTACACCCGCAGGCGGCCAGCGACGAAGCGCCAGTTGGCCCACGCGCCCAGCACCAGGCCGATCGCAATCCACGCTTCGGAGGCGCCACTGGCATACAGCGCGCCCGGCAGGCCCATCAGCAGCCAGCCGCTCATGTCGGAGGCGCCGGCTGCCAGCGCGGTGACCAGTGGACTCAGGCTGCGGCCGCCCAGAATGAAGTCGTTGAAGCTTCGCGTGCGCCACCAGGCCCCAAGCCGATCGCCACCATGCCGAGGATGCAGGCCGCAAACGTGACCAGGGTGGGCGTGCTGGCGGTCATCAAGTCCCGAACGCGGTGTAAAGTCGATGCGGATCAGAAACGATGCCCGCCGCGCCGTTGATCGTGGGTGCCCGGGCCGGCGCCGGTGGCGACCCTACGCGGGCTCCGGCCACTGCAGGGTGCCATCGATGATGGTGTGGGTCATGCCACCCACCCACACCGCGCCATCCGCATCGATCTCGATATCCAGCGTTGCATCGTGTCCGATCTCGCGCCCCTGGCTGACCCGGTAACCATCGGCCAACGGGCCTTGCGGTTCGCACGCGCGAATGCGTGCAGCAATCAGTCCATTGGCCGCACCCGATGCGGGGTCTTCGGCGATGCCGACACCGCAGGGAAACGCGCGCACCACGATGCCGCGCGCGGTATTGGTAGAGCGCGCAAAAAGTGCGAGGCCGAGACTGTCGCTCGCGGCTGCGAGTGCGGCGATCTGCGCGTGCGGCGGGGTCCAGAGGCGCAGCTGTGCTTCGTGCGCCAATTCGGCGATCCACCAGCGCCGCCCGCCCTCCACCAGTGCGGGCGCGATCTGGCCCAACGGCAAGCCGGTCAGGATTTGCTCGAGTTCCGCAGCGATATCGGGCGCGACGCGCAGTGCGCGAGCCGTCGGCGCCTGCACCGCGATGCGGCGCATGTCTGCCTCACCGGCGACCCGCAGCGGCAGCAGTCCGCTGGCGCATTCCTGCATCAGCAAGCCGTCGCACGGCTGCGCGAGATGCAACGTCAGGGCCGCGTGCGCGGTGCCGACGCTGGGGTGGCCGGCGAATGCGATCTCGCGCGATGGGGTGAAGATGCGCAGGCGATAGTCCGCGCGCGGGTCGGTTGCGGGCAGAATGTACGTCGTCTCCACCAGTTGCGTCCACGCGGCAAACGCCTGCATGCGGCCGCTGCTCCAGCCATCGGCGCCAATCACCACGCCAAGTGGATTGCCGCCACCGGGGCGCTCGCAGAACACGTCGAGTTGCAGAAAGCGCAGGCTTCGCATCGGCGCAGGATACCGGAGTGCTCACGCTGAGTCGAAATCGCCGAAGCCCTGTAGTGGCGTGACACAATCGGGCGATTCGCGTCGAGCATTTCCGATGTTTAACCCCGGCGACGGTCTGCGCACTTCGCGCCTGCCGTTGCGCCGCTTCACCGGCGACGACCTGGATACCCTGTATCGGATGTATGCCGATCCCGCTGTAATGCGTCACGCCGGCGGGGTGCTCGATCACGGCAAGGCCAGCCTGATGATCCGCGAGCGCATCCTCGACTACTACGCGCTGCATCCGGGGCTCGGCATCTGGGCCACCATCGAAAGTGCTTCCGGTGCATGCGTGGGCTTGCATCTGCTCAACCACATCCGCGGTGCGCAACACATCCAGATCGGCTATCTGCTGTTCCCGCGGTTCTGGTCGCTCGGCTATGCCACCGAGATGGCGCGCGAGGTGCTGCAC
>Ga0209181_10010273_pt1 | contig 12186 bp, 11 predicted proteins | sample MAT05_FD_187208 | JGI IMG/M metagenome (GOLD analysis project Ga0209181, IMG submission 187208) | Freshwater microbial communities from Lake Fryxell liftoff mats and glacier meltwater in Antarctica - MAT-05 (SPAdes) (version 2) | ecosystem: Environmental > Aquatic > Freshwater > Ice > Liftoff... | reverse complement strand
CCATTAAAATCAAACAGAATGGCTTTCAGCATCTTCAGCAACAGTACTACCCTTCCATGATGCAACCTATCACATTGCAGAGGCTCAATTTCATTACCAATCAACCGCACTTCGCACTCTTCTGCTATTTAGGGCTGCGATGTTTCGGTTTCAACACTCTCGACTCGATCGCAAATGGTGGAATGTCCTCTAGTTCTGCATCTACCAGGTTATATTGCTCACACACCAGACTGAGACGACTTCCAGGCGTTTTCACAGCATTCACCGAATGAGTTAAGTCGCCTTGAAACCATAGAAGCATACTAAGCTGCGGCTTAATCTGCCCCACTTGCTGCCGATGGTTTCGCAGCACCAGTTCACCGCCCTGAAGCGCGTCCGGCACCTGCACATACAGCACACTGACGATCGCAGGCGGATCAATGGTTTTGCAATAGGAGCGCAAGGAGCGATCGATATGCGGATCAACGCGGGAGCCTTCGTTAAGTAAGAGCGGATTTAGGTAAAACGCATTGCAGCTTGGCTCAAGCGCTAGATTCAGGTAAGAACTGAAAAACGGAAACTGGCGTTCTACTTCGGCAAGCTGCGATCTCTGAAACGCGATCGAAAATCCCTTGGTGCCCACAAAATCGCGGTTGAGATTATTCACTGCAAAGTAAGGGCACGCCAAAATCTCGCCCGTCAAATCGTGAAGATAAGCGGCAGAAAACGCATTTGACTGTTGACGGTAGTAGCTCACGGTTGGGAGGGTTCAGGGGAAAGGGGAAAGGGGAAAGGGAAAAGGGAAAAGGAAGAGGATATATCTTACAGCGATTTTTAGGCGAGTAGACCCCTGTGGGCTGGCGACGGGACAATTGAAGAAAGGGATCACAAAACTCAAAAGGCTGGTTTTCCGGGTCATTTCGGGTAATCATTGATCCAGCATAGCCATTGACTCAGGAGCATAGTGTCATGAACCTCTGGGATATTGGGGTGGGGGCGATTTCGTTAAATCCAGAAACGTATCGGCAATTGGTACAATCGCCTTCTGGTGGACTCATATCCCTAGGAGTGCTGCTGTTAGCTGGCTTATCTGAAGCGATCGCTCAAGGAATTGTGCTGTTTGTCAACCGAGTGAAACCGCTGCGGTTTGTGCTGAGCTTGGCGATCGCGTCGATTTTGGTCGTCTTCGGCTTTTTGTTTTGGGCAGGTAGCACCTGGATTGTGCTCAAACTCTTTTTTAACACCCCTGCCCCCTTCGCCCAACTCCTGATTACGCTTGCCGTCTCCTTTGCGCCCAAAGTCTTTAGCATCTTTATTGCGCTGCCCTATCTGGGGGTGCCCATCTCTATCATCCTTTCCATTTGGAGCTTTCTTGCATTCTTGGTCGGCATTCGAGCCACACTCGGCTTAGATTTGTGGCAAGGATTTTGGTGTGGCGTATTGGGTTGGACAGTGCTGCAACTGTTGCAACGAACCGTAGGGCGACCCGTTGCCAATATCGGAAAATGGATTCGCAACTCAGTAGCAGGAGTGCCGCTGGTGACTGACTTAAAAGATCTAGAGCGGATCATTGCACAGGGGCGGCGATCGTGAGCAACCGTAAAATCTCTCGCTGGATTGGGCTAGGTTTCTTTGCCCTCGTCCTCACTTTGGTGATAGGGTTCAGTACCGTGATTCAGGGCGTTTGGCTAGCAATCACCCTAACCCTAGCGGGCTTAGCCGCAACCTGGAACTTTTCCTTACAAATTATTTTCATCCTATTCATCACCCTAATGTTTGCCGGATTGCTGATTCCCTTGGAAGCATTGGGTTGGTGGGCAGGCTGGTATGACGATGACTTAGATACCGCAAGCTACCCCGGCACGTTAGAAGAGCCAATTCCTGAAAATACTGACATCCGCAAATATGTGATTTATCTGGATGGGATCTGTCAATCTCATTCCCAATATTTGCCCGAAGTGGAGATTTTTTTGAATGAGTTAGCCGCTGCTTTACCCGATGACATTGCTCTAATTCGCGGTCTGATGCCTTACAGCGTCCTTAACAAGCCCCTGACTGAAGATCGCTGGCTATCCTTCCTCTGGCGCAAAGCTGACCATTATCAAATGACCGCTTCCGGGGGCATTTTTGGTCTCTTAATTGGAGTCACAATCAACATTCGTAACACGTTGATTGTAGGCGTAGCAGCCGATCAGCGCTATGGACCGATCTACAACCAGGCAACGGCTCAAATGATTTACGATAGCCTGATTCATCATGGCTATTGGCGAGGATGTGGCATCCCCATCACAATTTTGGGCTACAGCGGCGGTGGACAAATGGCTGCGGGAGCGGCTCCTTATGTGAAACGGGCACTAGCCGCCCCAATCGATTTGGTGTCTTTGGCAGGAGTGATTAGCGGTAATCATAATCTGCTGGCTGTGGAGCATCTCTATCACATCGTTGGCGACAATGATTTGGTCGAGAAACAGGGTCCAGTGGTCTTTCCGCGCCGTTGGAAGTTGCTGTTTTTGTCTTACTGGAATCGGGCAAAGGCACGGGGCAAAATTAGTTTTATTTCACTCGGACCTGTGGGGCACAACGCCGCCAACGGTCCCTATGGGGCAGAGGCACGACTGCCAGACGGACGAACGCATCTACAGCAAACAGTGGAAGTGATTTCTGGCATTCTCCAGGGAACTTCGGCGGTGGTGTCGGCGGCTAGGGCAACCACGCCTAGTCACTACGATTTATATCAGCAAGCTGCTTTTAATCGACCAGAGTTTTACCCACTGGATCAAACAGTTGATCCTGATTTATACCAGGCGATCGCGCCCTGGATGGGACGATTAATTCTTCCCACTCCTCAAGAGCGTTACAGCCTGCGAGGAGTCTGGTTTGAAGTGCATCACGCTCCAATGGAATATCAGCATTTGATCGGAAAAGTGATTCCCCTCTGCTGGAGCAGCGATGCCGCAACTCAGCGATTTGTGAAGACAACAACCAAAGCCGTGCATTTTAGCCAAGAAGCCGAAGATAGCCAGCGGCAAGGCGTAATTCACCCCAATCGCCTTAATCATTGGCAGCAGGTTGATCCATTAGAATCGCTGGCAGGCGCACGACCCAACGATGATGTAATCGTAGCGTTGACCGACTTTGTAGACGTGCAATCCGCAGATCATAGTCAAGAGCATCACCCTGCTTATGGGCTGCGGATTAACCGAGAACCATTGCAAATCACTGGGCGCTATTATGGTTTAGTCAAAATTCTTCAGGTTGCCGAACTTCAATCTCAGACAGCAGTAGAAACCTTAACAATCACCAACGCAGCTTCAACGCCGATCCCTGCTGCTCCTGCAATTCAAACCTCTCGACTATTTCGGGTGGCTCACTACGATCGCGCCACTCAGCAATTTGACGGCGTTGAAGAAATCGTTTCCTTTCCCCAAGTTGTTTTGTCCAAATATGGCAGCTATCCATCCACAACTCGCGATATTGAAAGAATGTCGCTGAATGAGACGGGATGGTACATCTATGGCGCGAAAGATGCCAATGGAATGTTTGTCGTGCAGGCGATCGCACCCCGCGCCCTTTTCCGTCTCTTGCCAGATAAAGTCATCATCGGCAAACAAGAATCTTGGCGTTACCTCAAAAAACAAGCATGGCAAGTCAAAGGTGAAAAGGGACAAATTAAATCCGTAATGTTGGTAGGGGAGGAGGAAACAGGGAACAGGCAACAGGGAACAGAGGATGCAATACCTGACCACACCCTGAAACCTGTTCGCGTAGCGTCTCCGCAGGAGTTAACCCGAAGTCTGGAACCTCTATCTTCTGCTTCACAATTTTGGAATGAAGGCGATCGCGCCCTTGTTCTGCATGTGTACGGGGGCATTGGTGGCAAAAACCGAGAACCTGCCGCCAGAACTCCCATTTTCTTTGGACATTCTTCTTATGGGATAGCGACGGTGATTCGGGAGCCGCTGGCGGATGAATTAAAGTTTGACATTCAATACCATCAGGTTTACACCCATAACATTGACGGCATTATCGCTGGACGATTTGCGTGGAATCGATTTATGGGCGATCGCCAGATAGGCTGGCTGGGCAACCGTCCCGTGTGCGATGTGCTGATCAAATTGGAGTCGTTTACAGGCGCATTCGATGTCTATGGCAAGAAATATTCTGTGCTAAATGTGCTGCTTTATGAGCTTGAAGTGATGATTGCACGATACCGAATTGGCGATGGCACGGGCGGCACCTATGTGGGACCGGCTCACAATTGCTGTCAGGATTCTAATCAGGCATTGTATGCGGCACTTAAGCGAGTTCGTAATGCGATCGAATCTGATCCTAAATTTGTGGAAGAACTGCAAGACGACCCCGGTGAGGCAGAGCGGTTTGAGCAACTGGTGAAGCTGACGGAAGGAATGCGGCGAAAACTGTTGCCGTTTGGTGCTGCGCGGGCTGATTGGTCTAATAATGAATTTAACTTGGGGATTAGCCCGGAGGAAGACTTTTTTCAAGGAATGTCCGTGGGTTTGCGAAGCTGGCGAACTCTATTGCCGCGCGTTGCCAGTGAGGCGATCGCGAAACAGTTCCTAGATCAAGGTGCCACTCTATGGGTTTTGCGAACCAACCAAATCGGCGGCAATGATCCCGATATTGAACCGATCGCCCCAACGCAATTTGGCTGGTAAAACGTTTAATCTATCAAAGGTTCAGTTTTATTCGGTCATGGTTCACCATTCTCCTCTAAACGAAATCGTTTCTGAAGAATTGGATTCAGAATAATCAACTTCACCCCAAATCCCTCTCCTGTTCGAGAGGAGCTTTTAGCGGTTTTGCTGCCCTTGTCCACAGGAGAGGGCGTTGCGTCACTAGACCTCTTGCGCGAATCTTTGCCCTCACCCAAATCTTGCAGACGAAGGGTTGGGGGATATAGCTTGCTTCCTGTAGGGTGGGCTGCGTTTGTATTTATGCAAGAGATCTACAAAATTCCAACAAAAAACCGACAGTTTCGTAAGAAATCTGCCGGCTAGTCGTGTGTTCCCTGTTGATGACTCGGCTTTAAAAGTTGAGTCTTCATAAGTATGTCTTTGGAATTAGACGGGGCAAGCGATCGCGATCATTTACCTCTGTGATCATTATCACAACCTAAACTAAACTTCGAGCTGACAAATACGAAAGATTGCCGTTAATCACTCACCCGATTGCGACTCCTGCTAATAATACGAGTGTTCCAAGCAACATGAGACTCCGGGTATTTGCGTAAACAAGAGATAGCCTAATATGCTGGCGAAAATAGGCTCCAGCAGAATGACTGAAGTTTAGACTAAAGGGCAGATGAGTTGTAAAAGAGCGATCGCACCTTTCGTAAGAGCGATCGCCCATTCGGTTTGCTACAGTAACACCATCCCGGCAGCGTTATGCAAAACTCATGGTACAAGCCATTCAAGCTAGCAGCCTCAGTTTGTTTGAGGTGGAAGAAAAATTTAAACTCCAGCGAGTTTTCGATCCAGCACTTTTCTTGGAGTGGCAAGAAAATTTACCCTCTGTGACCGAGGCTGAAAAGCAATGGTTGGATCAGGTCAAAGCCGACTTCCTGTCGCTAGAGAAGTATCCACTCCATGAAGAGATTATTAAAATGGCGGTTCTTTCACCGCTGTTATTTTTTGCTAGATTTTTCCACTATCCTTTTTATCCACGGGCAGAAGTAGAGGTCAAGATTTTTGCTGAGGATGAGGGTGAAGTGATTAACGGCAGAGTTGATATATTGATCGTTCGGCAGCAACTTTGGGTGACAGTGATTGAGGCAAAAAACAAAGACTTTAGTCTGCTGAAGGCAATGCCTCAAGCTTTGTTTTATATGATGAGTAGCCCAACCATCGACAAGCCGATTTTTGGATTTGTCACCAATGGGAGTCACTTTGCGTTCATTAAATTACTCAAAAGGAACGTTCCTCAATACATACTGTCAGATGAATTTTCGCTGAATCGTCAAGGCAATGAACTCTACACCGTGCTGAGTATTCTCAGGCGTTTAGGAGAATTAGTCACGGAATAGCGATCGCCCCTTTTGCAAGCGAGATCGCCCCCATTCCTCCAAAATCATTCTTCCAGGTAGAGGCTCCGAAGTTGTCGAATAATCGCTTGCACGAGAACCCAATCCTCTGCGGTCAGCCGTCCGAATAGACGTTCTATTAAGCTCTTTTACAGAGTTGCCAGCTTATCAAGTCTCACGATTGACGGCAGGTCTAGCCCTGCGGCAAGCCATTCTTTGAGGTCAACATCAAATTTAGTCTGCTGAGGTTGACTGGCGATTCGAGCCAGCACAATGTCATCATCACCTGTATTTAGCAGTACCAAAGCGGGTCGCCGTTTTGAGCCTGTCAAATTAGAAAAAGGAAAATTTAGCCAGGACATCTCCAGGTTTGTAGTCCATATCCTAGAGCCTGTCGTAAATCGAATTTGCTTCGTTATAGCCGTTGAAAAACTGTTCAGTTACCACTTGCGACCAGTCTGAAGTTTCAGACCTATCGCTGTCATCGTCAACCAGAACGATTGCCCGGACTCGACGCTGACTCAGGGGCAAGGGGCGATCGCTAAGATGCCTTGGTCAATGCACCGTCATCAGCTAATCGCCATCGATGATGGCGATTAGCTGTGGAGTCCCCACGAAATACTCGTCCCCGGAAGCTGAAGCAGTTGCTCTGTCAAGGTTAAGGCTGAATTAAGTTGCGAAAATTGTGGTTAGAACTTTGATCGCTGGGGCACTTTATTAAGAGTAACCAAAGGTCAAAACTATGAAACGGCGTTATTTCCTGTTGAGTACTTCATTATTTGTTGCAGGCTGTACTGCTGCAACCAACAACTCAACGAAACAACCTCAGACAGAAACAGATCGCCAGCCTAAAAAGCTGCGGTTTGCTGTATCTGATGCTAAAGGCTCAGAAGACTTAGAAAAAGAGTATGGAGCCTTGCGAACGGTTCTAGAGAAAATTTTGGAGACAAAGGTTGAGTTTTTCCCAGTCGAGAGCTATATTGCTGCTGCCTCGGCACTTCAACTGGATCAAGTTGATTTAGTGTTCACTGGTCCATCAGAATACGTTGTGATGCGCGCGCGGACAGCGGCGGTTCCGGTTGTGGCAATCCAACGCCAGAAATACTATTCAGTTATTGTGACGAGAGCGGACAGCCAGATTAAGTCAGTCACAGATTTGAAGGGTAAAACGATCGCAATGTGGGAGGTTGGTTCAACCAGTGGTCATCTAGGTCCGACCAAGCTGCTGATTGATGCCAAGCTAGATCCAAAAACAGATGTCAAGATTCAGTTGATGGGTAAAAAGGGATTGGCTGCACTGAAAGACGGTAAGGTCGATGCTTGGGGTGGATCAGTCGCGCGATACGACAGGTTTTTGAAAGACCAGGAGACTTCTACCAGCGCTCTACCCATCATCGCCAAAGGTCCGACTCTGCCCTCTGACCCGTTTGTAGCAAGCAGTAAATTGGACCCCGCATTTGTGGCTCAAATTCAAGAGCGATTGATTCAAAACCAGGATCAGGTGTTGCAAGCGATTTCTTCTGCGGATGGTAAGAAGTTTGAAGGAGCCAAAATGGTAACAGTAGATGATGCAAACTACAACACTGTTCGTGAAGTTTATAAAGCCATTGGACAGGGAGATTTTGTCTCATAGCAGATTTCCACTAATTGCCCCTATTGTCTACTAATCATCCTCATACCATAGGCTTAATTCAATGGCTAATTCTACAATACTTCAACGAGCGATCGTGTTTTATGCTGCCTTTCAACGTTGAAATTTCTGCCCGATCAGCCGAAGGTGATGCTGTTACAGATGTGCCGAAGGCATTCAAGCGGCAACACCGTCTTAGCCGAGTTGCCGGCTGGCTAAATCACACCACTCGAAATTGGAGTATTGCTAAAAAAATTGGGTTTGGCTACACATTGTCCGTTAGCGTTGCTGTTTTAGGAACAACTGTGGGGTTGGTCATTGGAGATTATCATCACGGTAAAGCTCAAAAACAGCAGGCAATTACGAATCAACAGCATCAACTTCTGAGTCAGATAGAAAATGCTGTAGGAAGTGTCAGAGCACATCCGCAACGACTGGTTGCAGTGCTGGGTGAATCTATCTGGTTTGACTACGAAAAAACTAAATTTTTAGGTGGTGTCAATCAGATTAATAATCTGCTGACAGAGTTTGATCAATTTATCGAAACTTACCCAACCAGTCTCGCAGCAGATACTCAAGCTTCAAAGCAGTTGCTGAAGCGTTACAGAGCAAATACTGTAGCTTATGCAGCATCCACTAAAACTCTATGGCAGCAACTTAATCCTGCAAATCTACAAGCAACAGATGTTCCATCCGCTCAACGCCAACTTCTGACCGCTCTTACCGAAAAAAAATATTTAGTAATTAATGTTGAATTCGATCGCCTCTCAGAAAATTTAGCCCGGTTAAAACAGGTCGCTGAAGTACAACAGGCTCAAGCTACGAATGGACTAAGGGATGCAGAGAGTCTGCGGTTGAAAATTATTGTGGGGAGTATGCTGCTATCAGTTGCGATCGCCGTACTGTTGGCAATAGCAACCTCGCAAGCCATTGTCAAACCGCTTCAAGCGCTAAATCAAGTTGCAAGAGCAGTCGTTAGTGAATCCAACTTTAATTTACGAAGCTCCATTACTACATTGGATGAGGTTGGCTCCCTTGCTACTTCGTTAAATCAATTAGTGGAATGGGTTGGAGAATATACCCATGAACTTGAACTCGCTCGGCAGACTTTAGAGCAGCGAGTAGTGGAACGAACACAAGCCTTGACTGAGGCGTTAAATGAAATTAAACAAACACAAACTCAACTCATTCAAAGCGAGAAAATGTCGAGTTTAGGTCAACTAGTTTCTGGCATTGCCCATGAGATTAATAATCCAGTTAACTTCATTTATGGCAATCTTAAACACACTGATACCTACATCCACGACTTACTACAGTTAATTCAAAGTTATCGTCAGCACTATCCACAACCAGTTCTACCCGTTCAAGAGGAAATTGAGGCGATCGACCTAGATTTTTTAATAGAGGATGTGCCCAAACTAATATCCTCAATGCAGATGGGAGCAGAGCGAATTCGGCAAATTGTCCTGTCTTTACGGAATTTTTCTCGCCTAGATGAAGCAGAAATGAAGCCCGTCGATATTCATGAAGGGTTAGACAACACGCTACTCATTCTAAACAATCGGCTAACTCGTGAGGTTCAGGTGATTAAGCAGTACGGAGATTTGGCGCTTGTATACTGCTATCCAGCGCAACTGAATCAAGTATTTATGAACATTTTGGCGAATGCAATTGATGCCTTACATGAGGTCAAGAAAGCAGCCCCCAACTTTTCACCACAAATTAGAATTCAAACTGAGCAGGTTGATGCAGGCACGATTCGAGTTGCAATTCAAGACAACGGTTTAGGTATTTCACCAGAAATTAAAGCTAAGCTCTTTGATCCTTTCTTCACAACTAAAGCTGTGGGCAAAGGAACTGGTTTAGGTCTCTCTATTTGCTATCAAATCGTTGAGAAGCACCAGGGTAGGATTGAGGTAATTTCAGAACCGGGACAAGGGGCAGAGTTTGTCATCCTCTTACCGATCCCAGATCTCTATACTGCTGAATAATTTCTCAGAGAGCGATCGCAAGGATGTGATTGAATTCAAAGTGGATAATGGACCGGAAAGCAGTGGTGTTCGTACCCAATTTCTCAAGCGGATGGTGGAGTTTTGTGACCAAATTGGTAAGCCGATTCAACTGCTCTACTATCCTCCGTACCATAGCAAGTACAATCCAAGGCATCACTGGGTTAGTGCGTGTGATGCCCATTTTGCCAGCGCGATCGCTCCTATATTTGGTCATCATCAGCATTTACAAGCTGCTAGTCATCACCATCGGACCTTGAGGGAAAGAGGGGTAGGCGATGCTTCGATCGTGACAACGAGATTGGTGACGCGATCGCTGCTGAAGTTGCGTCCCTACAGTGCGGCACTCCAGCGGCTTGGTGGCGGATTGGTCGCAGCAACCGCGATCGCTATTTTGCTGGGATGGGATGTGCAAGTGCAGCTTTGGCTAGCACCTCTGTTTCCCGCCGCGCCTTTGTAAATAGTTCAGATATTCAAGTAGATCAATTATTTAAGGAGTTTGATTATGAAATTGCAACGCTTTTTTAGCCTAATTTCTCTGATTGCAATCACTACGGTTGTCACAGTTGCAGAGTATCAATCTGTTCGTTCTCAAAATGCTCCCGCTATGAAGCCAGAAGGCAGCATGATGAAGCCAGGAACGATGGCAATGCGATCGGGCAAGTTCGTCAAAGCCGAGCATCCCACTCAGGGAACCGTCATGCTAGTTAACGAAGGTGGTAAATCCTATCTGGCGTTTGACCAAACCTTTAAGACTGATGCGGGTCCCGATCTATATGTGATTTTGTATCGCACGGGGCAACCTCCCATCAGTGGCATTAAAGAAAAAGATTATGTGTCGGTGGCAAAACTGCAAAAGGTTTCCGGCGCTCAACGCTACGCGATTCCTCAAACGGTGAAGCCAGAAAATTTCTCTAGCGTGGCGATTTGGTGCCGCAAATTTAATGCAACATTCGGCTACGCTAGCCTTGGCAAGTAGAGAATCACTATGACAACTCCCCAACCTGCCCAATCACCGAAAAAAGCGGTTGTACCCAAACAGGCAATCTTTGCGAAAGCCTTTCACTGGGTCAACATTATCAGCCTGTTGGTGATGATGAGCAGCGGCTTGCAAATTTACAACGCTAATCCAGTGTTTGGCGGACGAGCGGGATGGCATTTTCCCAAAGGGTTGCTGCTGGGCGGCTGGTTGGCAGGGGGGCGAGATTGGCACTTTACCTTTATGTGGGTGTATTCGCTCAACCTGCTGGCGTATGGGCTATTCATTCTTATATCTCGTCGCTGGCAGCAGCGCTATGTGTCTAGCAGTGATTTGAAGGCGCTGCAAGTGTCACAAAACGCCAAGCGTAAAACCTACGCATGGCATCGGATCGTATATACGGCGGTTATTCCAATCCTGCTGCTGGCGATCGCCAGTGGGCTGGCAATGTATAAACCCGCTCAACTTCCTTGGCTGGCAAGTCTGTTTGGCAGTTGGCAAACCCTACGCACCGTTCACTTTATCACCGTGCCGATTGTGCTTGGGTTCACGCTGATCCATTCCTTGCTAGCGTTTAGGGTTGGCAGTATGCGCCTGATCCGCTCGATCTTTGTCCGTTAAGTCTTCCATTCTCTAGGGCTACTGCTATGCCAATTATTCAAACCCCTCGCCCAGTGCTAACCCGTCGGAGATTGCTACAGCTTTCTGGATTATCAGGCATGGGTTTGCTGCTGGGCAGTTGCGCGTCTACCTCGATCGCCGAACGAGTTGGAGCCACGATTGATCCGCTCAACCAACGGGTGGAAGAATTGCTGCTCAACCCACAAGGATTGGTGCCAGAGTTTCCAGTCAGCGCAATTGAGCCAGAAGCTCTGCTGATTAACACGTTTGATACAACACCGAACCTCGATCGCGCCAGCTTTCGCCTGATCGTGGATGGGGATGTGGCGCAACCTCTGAGCCTAAGTCTGGCAGAAATCCAGTCAATGCCCCTGACCTCAATGGTGATTCGGCATGTGTGCGTGGAAGGCTGGGCGGCGATCGTCCAGTGGGGCGGGGTGAGTTTGCGTGAACTCGTGCGCCGCGCTCAACCTAAATCCACGGTGCGCTACGCCTATTTTGAGTCTGCGGATGGCTACTACGAAAGCTGGGATCTTGCTTCTACAATCCATCCCCAAACGATGTTGGCGTATCAAAAAAATGGTCGGCAATTGCCCATTGAAAACGGCGCACCGTTGAGACTGGCAGCCCCGATCAAGCTGGGCTATAAACAATCTAAGTGGGTGACACGGGTGACGCTGCTGAGTCAACTGCCATCGAAACTGGGCTATTGGGAAGATTTTGGCTATGAGTGGTTTGCAGGGCTGTAGACCTGTAAGATTATCGGGTGGTTAATTGGAGCGATCGCCCTGTGTTAGCTGCCTTACTGTATGGCAAAGAAGACTTACGGCTGGAGCAGGTTGCAGACCCAACCCCTGCTGCTGGAGAAGTCGTGATTCGCGTGAAAGCGGCGACCACCTGCGGCACCGATTTGAAAGTGTGGCGCAGA
>Ga0209181_10010264_pt1 | contig 12190 bp, 10 predicted proteins | sample MAT05_FD_187208 | JGI IMG/M metagenome (GOLD analysis project Ga0209181, IMG submission 187208) | Freshwater microbial communities from Lake Fryxell liftoff mats and glacier meltwater in Antarctica - MAT-05 (SPAdes) (version 2) | ecosystem: Environmental > Aquatic > Freshwater > Ice > Liftoff... | reverse complement strand
CGTAGCCGGCGGCGAGTTCGTGGAGTACTAAGTAAGTGGCGGCGGCGTTGTTATTGACGGCGATGGCGGGGGCGTGGAGTAAGTGCTGGAGTAAGTGGGTGAAATGTAAGTCGCGTTTGCCACGGCGGCCTTGAGTTAAGTCGTATTCGAGGTTGGAGTAACCATCGATGGGGGTGAAGTCGGCGAGCGGGGCGCGGCCGAGATTGGTGTGGAGGACGACGCCGGTGGCATTGATGACTTTCTTGAGGGATGGCTGGGCGAGGGTTTGGAGCGTGCTGAGGATGGTTTCAATGAGGGGGGCTGGTTCGGAGCCATTGCGGATGGTGTCGCGGGCGGTTTGGAGGGTGCGGCGGATTTCCTGGACGATGAGGGCGTGGGGGTAGGTGCCGGGCGGAATTCGCGCGAGGAGTTGGTCGACGGAGGGGAGGGCGGAGAGGTCCATTTAGTGGGATGTGATTGGGCGTTGAAATTCGCCGTCTATACGGCCGCGCCAGATCCATGACTTCCCCTCCCTGACGGTCGGGGTTCTGCTTGGGTGTAAGGGGTTAAAAACAGAATTGGCACCGGGTCCGTCGGCAGCAGGTGGGGGGAGCCAAGGTGCCCCGTCGCAGTGCCGCACGGGAGTGCCCCGGCTGACGCCGGGGGCGCGGAGGTTTTGGGGTGGGAGGAGAGAAAGAATAAGCAAGCGCGGCTCTTAGACTTTGGGTTTGGGGGGCGGTAACTCGCGGGCGGGGCAGACGGATTGCCAGGCTTGTTTGGCGTGGCTGCCGTCGCAGAAGGGTTTGTTTTCGCTCAAGCCGCAACGGCAGAGGCCGATGGTGGTGCGGCCGCCGAGGCCAAATTCTTTGCCTTCGGCATCGACCATGGTGAAATCGCCTTCGATGCGAAGGGGACCGTTATTGAATACAGATACTTTAGCTGCCATATTCTTCTTAGGATGACAGATTGCGGGGGCGCAGGGTCAGTTGAGCTTGCGGACGGCGGCTACTTTTTTGCGCAAGGTGGATTCAAACGAGACGCGGGGAACCGCCAGTATTTGGCGGAAGGCGGCCTCGCGCATGAGCTTCTGGACGGTGGTCGACGCATTTTCGGCGGCGACGTCGAAGGAGCGTTGGGCAGCATCGCGCCATCCGGCCAAGGCGCGGAAGTAGCCTTGCTGGTTGGGGACTTTTTTGCAGCCGGTGACGAGGGCGGAGAGAATTTCGACGCGATCGGCGGGGGTGAGCGAGGGGTGACGGCCAATGAGAGCGCCCCAGTCGTCGAGGCAGGGGCCGAGGGGGAGTAGGAGGTCCGGCGATTGGCGGAGGGCGCGGATGGGGCGGAGGGGGTAGTGGCGATGGCCTTCGGCGGCGAGGGCGGTTTTGTAGATGGCGGCGGCGGCGGCGAAGGTGCCCTGGTAGGGGCGGGTGTTTTCGTGGGCGAGGCGATGGAAGCGGAGTTGGGTGGGATGGTCGGCGGGGATGCCGTCCCAGAAGCTGATGCCTTGGTCGAGGTCGCCGACGTTGTGAGTGAGGCTCATGGCGAGGCGGAGGGCGAGGAGTTCGTGGCCGGGTTCGTGGAGGGCGATGCGGAAGGCGACGGCTTCGCGGTCGAGCTCTTCGTCGATGGCGGTTTCGGCTTGTTGGGCGAGCTCAAGTTGTTGGAGGCCGAGGAAGCGGCCGAGCGAACCGGCGAGGGCGCCGAGGCGTTCGCCGTCGTGACCGGAGACGGGGCCGCTGTTGGCGACTTCGTCGACGCGGGTGGAGATGCCGTGGAGGGTCCAGCGGGCCATTTGGAGGGTGAGTTCGAGGAGGTGGCCGAGCACGGCGGGGTCTCGAGTTTCGCGCCAGAGAAGTCCGCGGATTTTAGTGTCGACGTCGGTGGGGACGAAGGTGGCGACGGTGGCGTGGTGGGCGGAAAGGCAGAGGGCGAAGTAGTCTTCGAGCTGTTGGGCGCGGAGATCGGGCAGGTTAATGAGCTGGCTGTTCTGAAGGATGGTGAGGAAGCCGAGGGGGTCGTCGCCGAGTTGGATGAGCCGGGCACCGGGCGGGGCAGGTGGGGCCTGACGGTGCTTCAGAAAGGGAGCAGTGTTCCAGACCTGTTCGAGGATCACGGCGGGCTTGATCCAGGGTTGCCATAAAGGGGATTCAGCAGACAAGCCTCTATTGTAGGCGCGGCGACTAAAGGCCCGAGGCGGGCGAACCGATAGGAGCTTAGTGGACGGCTCGCTCGATCCGCTTTTGCGATGCGAAAAAACCTGATTCCTTTACTTGCAATTGCCTTGGTGGTCGCCGTTCTTTCGACGGCTGTCTTTTACGGGTTGATTGCCGACCGGCTGGCGCCGGACAAGACGGCGTCGGCCAATGTGGGTCCGCCACCGACAGCGATGCTGGTGGCGGCGCGGAATCTGGACCGGGGTAAGCTACTTGAATCGGCTGACCTGCGCGTGTCGGAGATGAGTTGTCCGGCGGGGCAGAATTGCGTGAAGGAAGTGGGGGCGGCGCTGGGCCGGGCGACGCTGGATCCTTTGGTGGAGGGGCAGACGATTACCGAAGGCACGTTGAGTCAACCGGCGGGGAGGGCGCCTTCGTCCGTGATTCCGGTGGGGATGCGGGCGGTGACGATGCATGTGGCCGATTCGTGGGGCGTGGTGCAGATGCTGCGGGTGGGCGACCGGGTGGATGTGCAGATCATCACGGGGCGGGCTGGGAATCCGGGAGCGCTGGAGATTCGGGGGGTGATGGCGGGCGTGGAAGTGTTGAATGTGGGTCCGCCGGAGTTGGGTTCGCCGCTGACGGGGCGGCCGGTGTTGACCGTGCTGCTGTCGCCGACCGACGCGGACCGAGTCAGCTTGGCCGATACGGTGGGGCGGCTGCGGATTGTGCTACGGAATCGAGCGGATACCGGGCAGAAGCTGGTGAGCGCGGTGAAGGCGATGAAACCGATGATGGCCGCGGCGGTTGTCTCTGAGCCAATGGCCAAGGTGGATATGGGGGCGCAGGGGCCGGACATTCACTTCGATGTGCAGTGGATCAGCCCGAAGCGGTCGGATACGCTCGATGTGTTGGGCGGTCATTTCTCTCCCAACGGGAATGCGCTGCAGGTGACGCCGGTGGTGGGGGAGAAGAACTGGACAACGCTTGAGGCGGAGGGGCGGCTGGCGATTGTGGCGAAGAGCCAAGTGGTGACGCGGGACGCGGGAGAGGTGAGCCTGGAGCGGGAGAATCAGCCAGGGCTGAGCATTCGATTGACGCCGCGGATGCGGGGCGATGGCCGTTTGTCGGTGCGGATTGAGCCTTCGGTAAAGGCGATGGCGGGCAAGGCGGGAACGGAGCGACGGGTGCGGTCGGAACTGGCATTCTCGCCGGGGGAGAGCTTTTTGGTGACGGGCCTGGACGGTCCGGAGGGAATCATCGCCGTGGTGACGCCGCGGGTGGCGGCGCGCGCGAAAAAGTAACTCCCCATGCTGGTTGCCTCTTTGCTGGCCTTCTTCGTCGTCGTGTTCGGTGTAACGGGCGCGGCGGTATATTTGCTGACGCAGCGGCCGGCACCGGCGGTGGCCGCTGCGCCCGTTGACGAGTTTGCGGCCGAGGTGAACTCGCCCAACTTGTTGCTCTCGGACCGGGTGAGCAGCATTGGCTTCTGGGAGTCGATGTTGCAGCGCTTCCACTTTGCGCGCGACTGGAAGTCAGTGTTGGCGGAGGCGGACATTAGTTGGTCAGTGGGGCGATTGGCGGCGATGATGCTGCTGAGCGGGACGCTGGTGACGGTGGCCTTGTGGCGGCTGCCCTGGGTGCCGATGCTGGTGGCGTTGGGGTGCGGCTTGCTGGCGTCGTTGATTCCCTACTTCCGCGTGAGCCAGAAGCGGCAGGCGCGGCTCGATCAGTTTGAGCAGGCGTTTCCGGATGCACTCGATTCTTTAGCGCGGGCCTTGCGGGCGGGGCATCCGCTGGCGGTGGGGCTGGATCTTTTGGCGAGCGAGAGCCCGGCGCCGATTTCGACGGAGATGCGCCGGACGCTGGATGAATGGAAGCTGGGGCGGACGTGGGACCAGTCGCTCGACCATTTGGCGCGGCGGGTACCGACGATCAACATGAAGATTTTTGTCGCGGCGGTGAGGTTGCAGAGCCGCTCGGGGGGCAAGTTGACGGAGGTGCTGGGGACGTTGTCGGAGTCGATGCGGGAGAGCTTGTCGTTGGAGGGGGAAGTGAAGTCGATCTCGGCGCACGGGCGAATGACGGGCGCGGTATTGACTCTGTTACCGGTCGGCATCGCGGCGATGATGTTCTATGTGAATCCGCCTTACTTGTACACGCTGATGGACCATCCTTGGGGCAAGCCGATGCTGGGGGCGGCGGCGGGATGCCTAGTGCTGGCGCACTTCGTGATTCGTCGCATTCTGGATATTCGCCTATGATTCTGTTGCTGGTGGCGTGCTTTCTTTCGGTGTTGCTGATGGTGGGTGGGGTTGGTTATTGGTTTGTGACCAGTCCGGCGAAGGCGGAGCCCAAGGCGGAGGAAGAGGACGTGCCGAGCGTCCTGCGGGAAACGCCGAAGGAGATCGCCGAAGAGCCCGGGTTGCTGCGCGAACTGGGGCGGTATTGGACGCCCAAGACGGCGGCACGGAATGACACGGAGCGCAAGCTGCGGACGGCGGGCTTCCGGCATCCGCGGGCGATCGAGACGCTGCAGGGCATCAAGCTGCTGAGTGCGGCCTTGATGGCACTGGGGGTGGCGGCGGCGGCCGGGATCAACGGGCATGACTTGAAGGGCATGATCATCGCGGCCATCTGCGCGGGCGGATTCGTGTCGATGCTGCCGGAGCGGTTTCTTGAGTACCGGGCCCGTTCGCGGTCCTTCGCAATCCGGCGGGGACTGCCGCCGGCGCTCGACCTGATTGTGCTGGGGTTGGAAGCGGGACAAACCTTGGACCAGTCGTTGTCGGAAGCGAGCCGCGAACTGCGTGATGCGTATCCGGAACTGAGTACGGAACTGGCCGTGGTGCCGCTGGAACTGCGGGCCGGCTATCCGCGGGCGCAGGTGCTTATCAATCTGGCGCGTCGTAATGAGGAGCCGGAACTGACGAAGTTGGTGAACTTGTTAGTGGACTCGGACCGGTTTGGCACCAGTTTGGCGCCCGCGCTCAAAATGCATGCCCGCTATATGCGGACTCGGCGCCGGCAGTTGGCGCAGGAGCAGGCGCGGAAGACGACCGTGAAGCTGGTGTTTCCGGTTTTCTTTCTGATCTTTCCCTCGGTGCTGGTGGTGACCTTGGGGCCCGCGGTGATCAGTTTGTATTCGTCACTGATTCCGATGTTGGAGAAGTGAGATTAGTCGAGGGTGTCTTCGAGCGAGGTGCTGCGAAGAATGCGGCGGGCCCAACGGTCAAGCTGCTCGGCGGAGGCGCGATGCACCTGATCGAGAGTTGACTGCGGCAATGCGCCAAACTTTTCGGCGAGAAGAGCGAGCAGAAGCTCCTGGCGCCCGGCTTCACGCCCTTCCTGACGCCCTTCCTGACGCCCTTCCTGGCGCCCTTCCTGACGCCCTTCTTCGATCAAGGGGCGAACGACGGCATTTTCTTTGAGGTCAATGGCGAGCATAGGAAACTCCTTCAACTGTTGACTCAGCACTTCGTCTAACTTCAGTATGCCCGAAAATGCCGTCAATTCGGCGAGGGCAGATTCCTGGTCGGCTCGATTCAGGGTGTTTAGCTTGCCGAGTAGCGCTTGGAGGACGACGGGCCGGTCGCCTTGGGCACCGAGGGCCCAGAGGTTGTCGCCCCAGTCGTCACTGGCGAGGAGGTCGCTGGCGGTGTAGTCCTGGAGGTTGACGATCTCAAACTGGTGGGTGGTACCGCCTTCGGCGAAGAAGGGGGGTAGGCGCAGGTTTTCGCGGCCAATGTAGAAGACGCGCTGATGCACGGGCTGACCGTACTCGCGACGGAAGTAGACCCAGTAGTCCAGCATTCGGAAGGCGAAACCGGCCTCCTGGGTGGCTTGAAACTCGACATGATGAATCTGGCCTTGGTCATTGCGCACCAACATATCCACTTGGCGATTCGAAATCTGCGGTTGTTCGGTGGGGAGCTGTTCGGCGATTCTGCCGCCACAGAGGCGGCGGCTCAAGATTCCTTCGCTCGCGCGCCGGAGCCAGACCTTGGACAGGATGTCTTTCGTTTTCGCCATGCACTCTTAGCTTAGTATCGGGCCTACTATGGGTCGGGTAGAGATTCGCGGGAGGTGGCTAACCCGAGCAAAACCGGGCCAGGACGACGGAAAGGGGCGGAACTCATCACCGTTGCCAATCGGCCCCATAAAAATTAGCCATGGTTCCGAGGCGCTGGAAGGCACCGGCAGTACTGGCCCCCAGGCGCACTTCCATGGTTATAATCGAGTTTCAGCGGCGTGCCCGGAGCCTTCCGGCCGATTTACCCCCACTGGATAGAGGAGTCCGATGTCCACCGAATTGAAGAACTTTTTGACACTCACTTACGCGGAGTTGGAAGAACTGAACCTGGCGGCCAAGGCGCAGCGCAAGGCGCGCATTGACCCGGCGGTGATCCAAGAAGAGCGCCTAAAGTACCTGAACGATACGCCGAGCATTAAGGCCGTGACGCTCCTGTTCAGCGACCTCGAAGGCCGGCTGCACATGCTGGACTACGACAAGAAGTTTCTCGTCAAGAGCTGGGACAACCTCACCTTTGACGGCAGCTCGATCCGCGGCTTTACCGCGCAGCGCGAGAGCGATTTGCGCTTGAGCATCGATTGGAACGCGTTTTACTGGACGCCGGCCGATGTCTTTGGTCCGGGCAAGGTGATGGTGTTCGGCGAAGTGGTCGATAAAGACGGCTCGCCCTACCGCGCTGACCTGCGGGCGGTGCTGAAGCAGTACGCCAACAAGCTGTACGCCAAGGAAGGCTATACGCTGAACGCGGCTAACGAAATCGAAGGTTTTCTGTTCGCCGGTGCCGACGCCGAGCGCAAGTATCACGAGACCGGGAAGTTCGAGTATGTAAATACGGGCGGTTACTACCACTCCCTGCCGGGCGATCCGCTGCGGACCTTTATCGACAAGGTGGCCGAAGTGCAGCGCTCGATGGGCTTTGAGAACGAGAAGGACCACCCGGAAGTGGCCCCCTCGCAGTTCGAGATTAATTACACCTACGGGGACGTGGTGTCGGCGGCGGACCAAATTCAGCTCTACAAGCTGATCTGCCGTCAGGTGGCCACGCAGATGGGCTATAGCGTCAGCTTCCTGCCGAAGCCGGTGGTGGGTGTGAACGGTAGCGGCATGCACACCAATGTGTCGATTATGAAGAACGGCAAGAACCTTTTCTGGGATTCAAAGGGCGAAGAGAAGGTCAGCAAGATGGCGTGGCAGTTTGTCGATCGCATTTTGACGCACGGCAACGACATCTGTGTGCTACTGAACGCGAGCGTGAACGCTTATCGCCGCTTGGATCCGCACTTCGAAGCGCCGAATCAGATTAAGGCTTCGGCGACGGATCGCGGTTCGATGGTGCGCATTCCGATCGGGAACGAGAAGAGCGCGCGGGTTGAGATACGGTCGGTGGGTCCGGACGCGAATCCTTATATGGTGCTCTATTCCGTGTTCAAGACGGGCCTGGACGGCGAGACGGCGAAGATCAAGAATCTGCGTCAGGCCGATCGGTACCTGCCGGACAACATTTACACGGCGCTCGAGAACTTCAAGGCTGCCAAGTGGACTGACGAATTGTTGGGCGAAGATGTGAAGGGCCGCTATGCCGACCTCAAGCAGGCTTCGGCCGATCGTTGCGCCCGGTTGTTGGGCACCGTCGTCAAGACGGCGGAAGTGCAGTTTCACCACGAGGTGTACAACCAATACCTCTGGAACCAGTTCTAGCTTTTTTGGATGGGTACCCAAGACGCCCTGGCCGCAAGCCAGGGCGTTTTGCTGTCTAATGGAAGTTGCACACGTCATGACCCCTAAAGAAGTTCTCGAATACGCCAAACAGCACGAAGTGCGCCAAGTGGATTTGCGCTTCACGGATATCCCCGGGCTGACACACCACATCAGCTATCCGATCGATCAGTTGGAAGAGAGCAGTTTCGAGGCTGGCTTCGGCATCGACGGCAGTTCGATCCGCGGCTGGGCGGCGATCAACGAAAGCGACATGCTGTTGATTCCGGATCCGACGACGGCGTTCCTCGATCCGTTTACCGAGATTCCTACCTTGGTGATGCTGGGTAACGTGATCGATCCGTTGACGCGGCAGAAGTATGAGCGGGATCCGCGGTACATCGCCCAAAAGGCGGAAATGTATTTGAAGAATTCGGGGCTCGCCGATACCACTTACTTCGGGGCCGAGGCGGAGTTCTTTGTTTTCGACAATGTCCGTTTCGACAGCACCATCAACCAGGCCTTTTACTTTATCGATGCCGAGGAAGGGCGCTGGAATTCGGGGCGGGAGCACAATAACCTCGGTTACCGGCCGCGGGTAAAGGAAGGTTACTTCCCGGTACCGCCCACGGACATGTACATGGACCTGCGGAGCGAGATGGTGGAGGTGATGATCGGTTGCGGCCTCACCATTGAGTGTCACCACCACGAAGTCGCCACCGGCGGGCAGTGCGAGATAGACCAGAAGTACGACACCTTGCTCAAGAGCGCCGATAACATGGTGCTCTATAAGTACATCGTGCGCAACGTGGCCAATCGTAACGGCAAGACCGTGACCTTTATGCCGAAGCCGCTGTTTGGCGATAACGGCAGCGGGATGCATTGCCATCAATCGTTGTGGAAGGAAGGCAAGCCGCTGTTTGCCGGCGATGGTTATGCGGGATTGTCGCAAATGGCGTTGTGGTACATCGGCGGTTTGCTGAAGCACTCGCGGGCGTTGTCCGCAATTATTGCGCCGACGACGAATAGTTATAAGCGGCTGGTGCCGGGTTACGAAGCGCCGGTGAATCTGGCTTATTCGCGGCGGAACCGGTCAGCGGCGGTGCGGATCCCGATGTATTCGGCGTCACCAAAGGCGAAGCGGGTGGAGTTCCGTCCGCCGGATCCGAGCGCGAATCCTTATTTGGCCTTTGCGGCCTTGTTGATGGCGGGCTTGGATGGCATTCTGACCAAGGCCGATCCGGGGGAGCCGCTGGATAAGGATATCTATGACTTATCCACTGAGGAGATGAAGGCGGTGCCGTCGATGCCGGCCTCGCTCGATGAGGCTTTGAATTGTCTCGAAGAGGACCATGCGTTTTTGCTGAAGGGCGACGTATTTACTGAGGAGTTACTCGAGACTTACATTGCTTACAAGCGGAAGAATGAAGCGGATGCGGTGCGGTTGCGGCCGCATCCTTATGAGTTTTCGCTTTATTATGATATTTAGATGAATCTTCGGCGGGATGCGCTGGCTATTTTTCGAGCGGCTTTGCGGGCGGCGGATCCTCGAGAAGGGATTCGGCGGGCTCGGCCGCAATTCCAGGATCTGCTCGATCTGCCTTACGAGCATATCTATGTGGTGGGCGCGGGCAAAGCAAGTGCGGCGATGGCACTCGAAGTGGAGAGCATCCTGGGCCGGCGAATCACGAGTGGCCTGATCAATACCAAGCACGGGCACTTAGCCAAGCTCAAGCGCATTGAGCTGAATGAATGTGCGCATCCGGTGCCGGACCAGGCCGGGGTGGATGGGGCGCGGCGCATCGCTGAACTCGCCGCGCAAGCCACCGGGCATGACTTAGTGATCTGTCTGATCTCGGGCGGCGCTTCCGCCCTGCTGCCTTTGCCGGCTCCTGGACTTACGCTCGACGACAAACAATCGGTGACGCGACAGTTACTCGCCTGCGGGGCGAATATTCATGAGATAAATACCGTGCGGAAGCATTTGTCGGCGGTTAAGGGCGGTCAGTTAGCCGCGTTGGCCGCGCCGGCGAAGTTGCTGACGTTGGTACTTTCGGACGTGATTGGCGATGACCTGAGTGTGATTGGCTCCGGGCCCACGGTGCCCGATCACTCGACGTTCGCCGAAGCGCGGGCGATTCTGGCGCGTTACAAGATCAAGCCGGCGAAGGCGATCGCGCGGCATCTCGAACGTGCGTCCAAGGAGAATCCGGTGCGGCTGGAGAACACGCGTACGTTGATTGTGGGAGCCAACCGGCTGGCGGTGGATGCGGCGGCTATAGAGGCGGAGCGACGTGGTTACCGGCCCTTGGTGCTGTCGACCACCATTGAGGGTGAGACGCAGGATGTAGCGCGGATGCACGCCTCGATCGCCCGCGAGGTGACCGAGAGCGACCGGCCGGTTGCGGCCCCGGCCTGCCTGATCTCGGGTGGCGAGACGACGGTGACGCTCGATGGGGATGGCTTGGGTGGCCGCAATCAGGAATTTGTCCTGGCCGCCGCGTTGTATCTGCCGGAGCGAACGGTAGTGCTAAGCGCCGGCACGGACGGTACCGATGGACCCACCGATGCGACGGGCGCGATTGCGGATTCGGAGTCGGTGAAAAAAGCAAAAGCGCGTGGACTGGATCCCCGTGCCTTTTTGACTCGTCACGATAGCTACCGCTTCTTTGCCGCCTTGGACGACCTGATTAAGACCGGCCCCACGGGCACGAACGTAATGGACGTGCGGCTTTTACTTATTGGTCCTCGGGCTTCGGCGGCTTCGGGAGGGCGGGCAACTTCGGTGACGCGGGCGGCTCGGGGGGAGCCGGCGTCAAAGCCGTCGAAGGGGTAGCGATTTCGTTGCGGCGGATCGTGATGGAGCCGCGTTCGGTGGAGACGTTCACTTTGGGGCCCGTGCCGGTGGAGCCTTTGATGACGCCACCGCGGTCCTGCTGGTCAGCGCTCAGAGGAGCGCCAAACGCATTCTCATACTCGCCGCGCTTGGTAGTGGCCGAGAGCTGGAATGCCGCCTTCGAAGGCATCGACACGGTGACGGAGCCGCTGCGGGTGCGGGCATCGATGGCGGAGAGCGGCAGGCGCCCGGGGGCAAGCTCAATGTCGCCGCGGTCGAGCTCAATCTCGAGCGCTTGGGTGAAGTTATTCAGCTTGATGTCTCGCGATTGGGACCGCACGACGATCTTGGCGGGGCCGGTGAAGTCGTCGCCGTCGATCTCGCCGCGGGACATGCGGACTTCGCCGTTGATGCGCTCCATCGACAATTCCGAAGAATCGCTGCGGAAGCGGAGGGGCTTGGCGAGTTGGCGGAAGCGGAGGTCGCCGGTATAGCGGAAGTCGATGGTGACTTGGCCGGCGATGTTTTCGAGGTCGAGGTCCTCGCCGCGGCCTTTCACTTCGACGGTGCCTTTCACATTGCTGGCGCGGACGACGTCGCTGCGGCGGACTTCAATGCGCGCGGAGCCCACGTCGTTGAGCCGGACGCCCGCGTTGTCGGAATCGATGTCCACCGCGCCGGTGACGCCGGTGACGTCAAAATCGCCGTTGCGGCCTTTGCACTCGATGGCCACGTTGCGGGGCACGGCGATGTCGAGCTCGGCGGTGAGGCGTTCGCGGCCGCTCCAGCGCTCCTGGCTGGTGCGGATGTACAGGATATCGCCTTGGCGCGAGATCGCCAACGGCGCTTGTTTATTGGCGCGTTCGGCGGACTGGCGGTCGATGGCGCGGATCATGCTGCGACCGTCCACCTTCACCAGGGTACCGTCGCCACCCACGAGGCGCGCGTCGCCGCGCAGGTTTTCGAGGACGATCTTCTTGACGCCGTCAGCCGATTGCTCGCCGTGCAGGGGAAAGTCGTAGGTGTCGCCCATCATGTCCCAGCCGAGAACGCGCAGATTGCCAGGCCAGTTGGTGACCCGGCCGGCGGCCGAAGCTCCGGCGCCAAAGAAGCATAGGAAAATAATGAAGGCCCACTCGCCGCCGTTCACGCCGGCCTTAGGCAGTAACTGCCCGGCTTGCCAGCTATAGAGGATCTCGACGATGCGGAGTGCGCCCCAGCCGACCAGCACCCACGGCCAGTAGGTGGCGACGACGCGCCAGACCGAAAGGTCCGGGCGAATGTTGTTCAACAGGAATAGCACGCCGATTAGGATCAGAATCAGCGGAGCGATAAGACTGGCTCGCTTCATTGCGCACCTCCCGTGGGCCCCAAAGAATTCTTGATGGCCAAACTTTCGAGTAACCGGAATAAGCCGTAGACGATAATCAACGCGGGCCAAGTGTTGATGAACTGGACGCCGCCGCTTTGATCCATGACGAACAACAGGCCCAG
>Ga0209181_10010260_pt1 | contig 12194 bp, 9 predicted proteins | sample MAT05_FD_187208 | JGI IMG/M metagenome (GOLD analysis project Ga0209181, IMG submission 187208) | Freshwater microbial communities from Lake Fryxell liftoff mats and glacier meltwater in Antarctica - MAT-05 (SPAdes) (version 2) | ecosystem: Environmental > Aquatic > Freshwater > Ice > Liftoff... | reverse complement strand
CGGCATCCAGACCAGCGGCAACTGCATCCGCAACATCACCGCCGACGCGCTGGCCGGCGTGGCGGCCGACGAGATCGTCGACTCGCGCCCGTATTGCGAGGTGATGCGGCAGTGGAGCACGCTGCATCCCGAGTTCGCCTTCTTGCCGCGCAAGTTCAAGATCGCGGTGTCGGGCACGGTCGAGGACCGGGCGGCGATCGGTTGGCACGATGTCGGCCTGCAACTGCTCAAGAACGGCGCGGGTGAGGTGGGTTTCAGGGTGCAGGTGGGTGGCGGCATGGGCCGCACGCCGATCATCGGCACGGTGATCCGCGATTTCTTGCCCTGGGCGCAGATCCTGTGCTACCTGGAGGCCATCGTGCGGGTCTACAACCGCTACGGCCGGCGCGACAACGCCTACAAGGCGCGCATCAAGATTTTGGTCAAGGCCGAGGGCCAGAAGTACTTCGATGCGGTCGAGGCTGAATTTGCCCGCATCCTGAGCGAAGACGTGGGCGCGGGCACCCAGTTGATCCCGCAGGCCGAGTTCGACCGCATCGCCGAAAGCTTTGTGCGGCCGGCCGGCGTGGCAGCAACGCCCGAGGCCGCCGCGCCGCTGGATGACGCACCGGTCGATGCCGCCCCGCTGGCCTTCACCCGCTGGCTGCAGCGCAACGTGCACGCCCATCAGGTGCCGGGCTACCGGGCAGTGACCTTGTCGCTCAAGCGCGCCGGCCTGCCGCCGGGCGACGCCACCGCCGACCAGATGGACGCCGCCGCCACGCTGTCGGCCGACTTCAGCTTTGGTGAGCTGCGCGTCACGCACGACCAGAACCTGCTGCTGCCCTGGGTGCGGGCGGCCGACCTGCCGGCGCTATTCGACGCCGCCCGCAGCCACGGCTTTGCCACCCCCAACATCGGCCTGCTGACCGACATGATCAACTGCCCGGGCGGTGATTTTTGCGCGCTGGCCAATGCCCGCTCGATCCCGGTGGCGGCTGCCATCACCGAGCGTTTTGCCGACCTGGACGAGATCTACGACATCGGCGATATCGACCTGCACATCAGCGGCTGCATCAACAGCTGTGGCCACCACCACAGCGGCCATATCGGCATCCTGGGCGTGGACAAGGACGGCAGTGAGTGGTACCAGGTCTCGCTGGGCGGCTCGGACGGCAGCACCCTCAGTGGTGATGCCGTGCCGGGCAAGGTGATCGGCCCATCGTTTGCGGCCGAGGAAGTGCCCGACGTGATCGAGGCCGTGGTCGACGTCTACCGCGCCCAGCGGCTGGCCGGTGAACGCTTCATCGACGCGGTACGGCGCATCGGCCTGCCCACCTTCAAGGCCGCCGCAGACGCGCAGCGCCACCTGACGGCCACGCACTGAGCGCCGCGCCGACTCACGCCACCGCCCAAGCCCCCAGACCGAATTGCACCGCAGCCCCATGAACTTCATCGACTCCCACCACGACCACTGGCAAACCGCCGGTGGTGAGGACGGCCCCCAGCCGCACCCGCCGGCCCGGGCGCACAGCCTGCTGTCGCTGGAGCAGTGGCATGCCGTGCGCGACACCTGGCCCCTGGGCGTGCGGGTGGGCGTGATGGTGGCCAACACCACCGACATCGAATCCCTGGCGCCCGACCTGCCGCGCCTGGCGCTGGTGGTGCTGCACTTCCCGAAATGGGTGGACGGCCGCGCCTACAGCCAGGCCCGCCTGCTGCGCGCCCGCTTCCGCTTTGCCGGCGAAGTGCGCGCCACCGGTGACGTGCTGGTCGATATGGTGCCGCTGCTGGCGCGCACCGGCTTCGACGCCGCGCAGTTGCGCCCCGACCAGAAGATCGAGGTCGCCGAGCGTGCGTTGGGCTTTTTTGCCGGCCACTACCAGGGCGATACCCGCCAACCGCTGCCCGCCTTTGCCCGTGACCTGTTGCGCGAAGTGGGCCCGGCCGCCGCCCGCCTGACGGCACAACAGAACGCCGAGTTGTCTGCCGGCCAGGGGATCTGACCATGAGCGCCATTGACCTGTACGCCCGTGAAAGCGCAGGCTTTGACGGCCGCGTGGCCCACGCCCTGGCGGTGCTGCGGTCGGCCGCGGTGGACTTTGCCGGCAGCGTCGTGCAGTCCACCAGCCTGGGTGCCGAGGACATGGTGGTCACTGACCTGATCGCCCGCCACAGCCTGCCTATCGCCATCGGCACGCTGGAGACCGGCAAGCTGCATGCCGAGACGGTGGCGTTGATCGATGCGATCAACCAGCACTACGGGCTGGCGGTCGAGGTTTATCGGCCCCAAGCCGAGGCGGTGCTGCACTTCGTCAAGAACAACGGCGGGGACATGATGTATCGCAGCCTGGCGCTGCGCAAAGCCTGTTGCAGCGTGCGCAAGATGGAGCCGCTGGGCCGGATGCTGGCCGACCGCCAGGCCTGGGTCACGGGGCTGCGGCGCCAGCAAAGCGGTGCACGCGGCGATGTGCCTTTCCAGGACCGCGACGACGCCGGCCGGACCAAGTTCAACCCGCTGGCCGACTGGAGCTGGGCCGATGTCTGGCACTACATCCAGCGCCACAACGTGCCCTACAACCCGCTTCACGACCAGTTCATGCCCAGCATCGGCTGCGCGCCTTGCACCCGCGCCATCGCGGTGGGCGAGGACTTCCGCGCCGGCCGCTGGTGGTGGGAGGACGAATCGCTCAAGGAATGCGGCCTGCACGTGGCCCAGCCCACCGAGCCCAGCCCTGCATCGAACATTGGAGCCGCCGCATGAACGCGCGTGTTGACCTGGATACCCTGCTGCCCGACCTGGACCAGCGCCACCTCGACTGGTTGGAGGAAGAAGCCATCTTCATCCTGCGCGAGGTGGTGGCGTCGTTCGAGCGCCCTGCGCTGCTGTTTTCGGGCGGCAAGGACTCGTGTGTCGTGCTGCGCCTGGCTGAGAAAGCCTTCAAGACCCGTAGCACATCGCCCCTGGACCCCGCGTTGCGCGCCGGGTCGTCCCCCGAGGGGAGCGGTCCGTCTTCGGAGCGGCCAGGCGCCGGCCCTGGCAACGATTTCAAAGGCAAGCTGCCGTTTCCGCTGCTGCACGTGGACACCGGCCACAACTTCCCCGAGGTGATCACCTTCCGTGATCAACGGGTCGCCGAGATGGGCGACCGCCTGCTGGTCGGCCACCTGGAGGACAGCATGAAACGCGGCACGGTACGGCTGGCGCACCCGCTGGAGTCGCGCAACGGCCACCAGACCGTGACGCTGCTGGAGTCCATCGAAGAACACCGCTTCGACTGCCTGATCGGCGGCGCCCGGCGCGACGAAGAAAAAGCCCGCGCCAAGGAGCGCATCTTCAGCCACCGCGACAGCTTCGGCCAGTGGCTGCCCAAGGAGCAGCGGCCCGAGCTGTGGACGCTGTTCAACACCCGGCACCGGCCGGGCGAGCACTTCCGCAGCTTTCCGATCAGCAACTGGACCGAGCTGGACGTGTGGCTCTACATCGCCCGCGAGAACATACCGCTGCCCAGCCTGTACTTCTCGCACCAGCGCGAAGTCATCCGCCGCAAGGGCTTGCTGGTGCCCTTGACCGCCGTGACACCGCCCGAAGCGGGTGAAACGGTGGAGACCGCCACCGTGCGCTTCCGTACCGTGGGCGACATGACCTGCACCTGCCCGGTCGAGAGCGACGCGGCCAACGCGGCCGAGATCGTGGCCGAAACGCTGACCGTGACTGTCAGCGAGCGCGGCGCCACCCGCATGGACGACCGCAGCTCCGAGGCGTCGATGGAACGCCGTAAAAAAGAAGGGTATTTCTGACCATGAGCGCCGTCTTGACCCCCACCGCATCACCGTCCCTCCACGTCAGTTCGGGCAGCGTGCGCCATGACATCCCGACGGGCACCGACCACCGCGCCCTGCGTTTCCTCACCGCCGGCAGCGTCGACGACGGCAAGAGCACGCTGATCGGCCGCTTGTTGTACGACAGCCAGGCGATCCTGGCCGACCAGCTCGACACGCTGGAAAAGCGTGCCGCCGGCGGGCCGGTGGATTTGTCGCTGCTGACCGACGGCCTGGAGGCCGAGCGCGAACAAGGCATCACGATCGACGTGGCCTACCGCTACTTTGCCACCCGCAAGCGCAAGTTCATCATTGCCGACGCCCCCGGCCATGAGCAGTACACCCGCAACATGGTCACCGCCGCGGCTGGCAGCGACGCCGCCGTGGTGCTGGTGGACATCACCAAGATCGCCTGGCAAGGCCATGGCGCCCAGGGCGCGCCGGTGGCGCTGCTGCCGCAAACCCGCCGCCACGCGCTGCTGGCGCATCTGCTGCGGGTGCCCAGCATCGTTTTTGCCGTCAACAAGCTCGACGCGGTAGACAACCCGCAGGCCGCCTTCGAGGCCGCCGAACGCGCCCTGCTGGCATTTGCCCAGGAGGCTGGCCTGACCGGTGTGGCCGGCATCATCCCGGTCAGCGCGCTGCGCGGCGACAACGTCACCTTGCCGCTGGCGGTGGACTGGTACCGCGGCCCCAGCCTGCTGCAGTTGCTGGAAAGCCTGCCCACCACCCAAGAGCGTACCGAAGGCGCGCTGCTGCAGCCGGTGCAGTATGTGGCCCGAAGCGCAGGTGATGGCGGCGACGGCAGCGACGGCATTGAGGGCGCAGGCCACCAGCCGCGGGTGTTCTGGGGCCGCATCGCCCACGGCAGTGTCAAGGCCGGTGACGCGGTACAGGTCTTCCCCAGCGGCGAGCAGGCGGTGGTTGCCGAGGTGCGCCGCGCCGGCAGCACGGTGAGCAGCGTCGTAGCGGGTGAGTCGGCCGGCATCGTGCTGGACCGCCAGCTCGACATCTCGCGCGGCGACTGGATCGCCAGCCCGGGCAGCCTGGCGCCCACGCAGCGCTTCTCGGCCACGCTGGCCTGGCTCGACACCGAACCCGCCACCGTGGGCCGCAAATACTGGGTGCGCCACGGCAACCGCTGGGTGCAGGCGCGGCTGGCGGCCATCGAGCACAAGCTCGACATCCACAACCTGCAGCCGATCGACGCCCATGAGCTGACCGTCAACGAGATCGGGCGGGTCCAGATCGAGCTGCAGCAACCGCTGCCGCTGGAGGCTTACGCCAGCAACCGGGTGGGCGGCGCGATGATCGTGGTCGATCCGGCCAGCAACCGCACCAGTGGCGCGCTGCTGGTGCAGTCGCTGGGTTGATGCGGGTGGCCGACCCGGTCGCCTGGGCTGATGCGGCCGCACCGGCCGATGCCGCCCGCGTCGTCTTCATTGGTGCTGGCCCCGGCCAGGCCGACCTGATCACCGTGCGGGGTGCCCGGCGCCTGGCGCAGGCCGAGGTGGTGTTGTTCGACGCCCTGACCGACCCGGCGCTGCGTGAGCTGGCGCCGAATGCACGCTGGGTGGACGTGGGCAAACGCGGCTTCGGCCATGCCACCGGCCAGGTGGCGATCAACGCCTTGCTGCTGCAGGCCGCGCAGGCGCACCGCCATGTCGTCCGGCTCAAAGGCGGCGACCCGAGTGTGTTTGGCCGGCTTGAAGAAGAGCTCGACACGCTGCGTGCCCACGGCATCCCCTGCGAGGTGGTGCCCGGCGTTACCGCCGCGCTGGCCGCCGCCGCCCAGACCCAGCGGCCGCTGACCCGGCGCGGCAGCGGCCGCAGCGTCAGCCTGACCACCGCCATGACCCACCTGGGCCAGCTGCAGGCCACCCGCACTGCCGACACCGAGGTGTTCTACATGGCCGGCCGCCAGTTGGCTGACCTGTCGCACAAGCTGCAAGAGGCCGGCTGGCCGGCCGACACGCCGGTGTGCGTGGTCTCGCGTGCCGGCTGGCCCGACGCGCTGACCAGCGAGCACCCGGTGGCCACACTGGCCGATGCCGCAGCGTTGCACGCCAACCGGCCCGCGGTGGTGACGGTGGGCGCCGGTGCCTGCGCGTTGAGAGAGCGCGCCCCAGGCGGCGGCGATAGCCCGCCGCCGCTGCCGGGCTTTCAAGCCCGGCAGCCCTCGCCAGCCACTCACGAGTGCGCAGGCGCTCGTTCGGCGCGGCCTCGGCCCCCCGAGGGGGAGGAGCCCTCTCGGCAGCGGCCCAGCGTTGACCCATGAACAAGACCCCTGAACTTGAGCGACATCAAGCCGACACCGCCGGCCCCGCCGCTTAAAATCCAATGTTGCCTGGAGTGGCCGTTTGCAGGTTGTTGTTTGCACAGCGGTTTTCTCACTGCTGATCGCCCAGGCCCAGATCCTCCCTACTGCCAAGTCAGCCAAGCCCCCATGACCCACGTCGTCCTCGAATCGTGCATCCGCTGCAAGTACACCGACTGTGTCGATGTCTGCCCGGTGGATTGCTTCCGTGAAGGTCCGAACTTCCTGACCATCGACCCCGACGAGTGCATCGATTGCGCGGTCTGCATCCCCGAGTGTCCGGTCAACGCCATCCTGCCGGAAGAAGACGTGCCAGCCCACCAGATCGCGTTCATCAAGCTCAACGCCGACCTGGCCAAGAACTGGCCCAGCATCACCAAGCGCAAGACCCCCTTGCCCGATGCCGACGACTGGAAAGACCGCAAGGACAAGCTGTCCGAGCTGATCCGCTGAGCCCCTGTGCTTTCCGCTGAGCCGCCGGTGCCCACCGCTGAGCCACCGGACCCGATCCACTGCGACGCGCTGGTCATCGGCGCCGGCCCGGTAGGCCTGTTCCAGGTGTTTCAACTCGGCCTGCAGGGCATCACGGCGCAGGTGGTCGATGCCTTGCCCGTGCCCGGTGGCCAGTGCATCGAGCTGTACGCCGACAAGCCGATCTACGACATCCCCGCCGTGCAAGTCTGCACCGGGCGCGAGTTGGTGGACCGGCTGCTGACGCAAATCAAGCCGTTTGCCCCCACGTTCAACCTGGGCCAGACCGTCACCACCTTGGCCCCCATCGAGGGCGGTGGGTTCGACGTGCTGACCAGCAAGGGCATGCGGTTCATCTGCCGCAGCGTGATCATTGCCGGCGGTGTAGGCGCGTTTGCCCCGCGTGCGCTAAAGGTAGACGGCATTGACCGTCACCTCGGGCGCCAATTGCTCTACCAAACGCCCGCCGCAGCAGATCTGGCCGGCCGCCAGGTGCTGGTGCTGGGCGGCGACGAGGTGGCAGTCGCCACTGCGATTCAACTGGCGCAAGCGCAAGACGACCGCCCGGCCCGCATCACCTTGATGCACCGGCGTGCCACGCTCAACGCCGAGCCCCACACCCTGGCCAGATTTCAGTCCCTGCAGGGCAGCGGCGCGCTGCAGTTCGAGGTGGGCCAGGTGCTGTCGATCGAGGAGGACAACAGCCCCGAGCGGCGGCTTGTGGCCGTGCAAATGATCGGCGACGACAACACCCAGCGCCGGCTGCCGACCGATGCGGTGCTGGTCTTGCTGGGCCTCAGCCCCAAGCTCGGGCCGATAGCGTTGTGGGGGCTGGCGATGGAGCGCCGGCAGTTGCAAGTTGATCCCGTCCATTTCGAGACCAGTACGCCGGGCATTTACGCCGTGGGTGACGTGATCAGCTACCCCGGCAAGAAAAAGCTGATCCTGTGCGGATTCCATGAGGCCACGCTGGCCGCCTTTGCGGTAGCGGCGCGCCTGCGGTCCGGGCCGCCGCAACCGCTGCTCTACACCACCACCAGCGCGCTGCTGCACCAGCGCCTGGGGGTACTCACACCGCCACGCAGCAGCACGGTCAGCTGACACGCCGGTGAATTGCGGGGGTTTTGGGGCTGGCGCCCGACCACCGCAGCAAGCGTCGATTACATTGAAGTCTGTTGCGGGTGCCCATGGGTGCCAACAGCAATCCGCTAGGGGTGTTGCGCCACGCAGTGGCGCGACTGAGAAAGTCCCTTTGAACCTGTTCGAGTCCAACTTTGAGGTCAGCCTCCAGGTCGGATTTGAAGCCCCGCAAGGGGCTGAGGTAATCCTCGCGCAGGGAAGCAGCCTGAATTGGCGTGGGGTTCTCCTTGCGCGCCGTCCAGTGTTTGCCAACCTGCCATCGCACCCGAAGGCAACACGATGGCAATCCGTTCCACTCCCCACTTCAAGATCCGCCGCCCGGCGTTCGCCCAGGCGGTGCTGCTGCTGGCCGCTCTTCCCGCCCAGGCTCAGGCCCAGCCCGCTGACAACACCGGCACCCAGACCGTCATCGTCACCGGCAGCAACGCCGCCCACAGCGTGGGCGTGGCCGGCTTTGGCGACATCCCGTTGTCACGCTCACCGTTCTCGGCCACCGTGATCGGCCTGGGCCGGTTGCAGGACGCTGCGATCACCGGCATCGGCGACCTGACCCGGCTCGACGCCGGCATCACCGACGCCTACAACGCGCCGGGCTACTGGGGCCAGTTGGCGGTTCGCGGCTTCACGCTGGACAACCGCTACAACTACCGCCGCGACGGCCTGCCGATCAACGCCGAAACCGCCATTGCCCAGGGCAACAAGCAGACGCTGGAGATCCTCAAGGGCACCAGCGGCCTGCAAGCCGGCACCAGCGCACCGGGCGGCCTGGTCAACCTGGTGATCAAGCGGCCGCGTGACCCTGTCAACAGCGTCAGCCTGGGCTATGAGCAGGACGGCAGCTTGGGCGCTGCGGTCGACGTGAGCCGGCGCCAGGGCGGCCTGGGCTGGCGCATCAACGCCAGCGCCGACCGGCTGGACCCGACCACCCACGACAGCCAGGGCCAGCGCGCGCTGTTGGCGGTTGCGGTCGAAGCCCAGCTCAGTGCCGGCAGCCTGCTGGAGGCCGAGTTCGAATGGAGCCGCCAAAGCCAGCCCAGCACACCGGGCTTCAGCCTGCTGGGCAACCAGTTGCCCAACGCCAACCGCATCGACCCGCGCACCAACCTGAACAACCAGCCCTGGAGCCTGCCTGTGGTGATGGCGGGCCGCACCGCGTCGCTGCGCTACACCCGGGCGCTGGGCGCTGACCTCAACCTGGTGGCGCACGCCATGCGCCAGCGCCTGGACAGCGACGACCGCATCGCCTTCCCGTTTGGCCTGTTCGACCCGGTCAGCTACGACTGTGCGCCCTGCGACCGGTATTCCAGCGCCGGCAAGTTTTCGGTCTGGGACTTCCGCAGCGATGGTGAGCGACGTACCAGCGACGCGCTGGACGTGTCGATCAACGGCCGTGCGCAGTGGCTGGGCCTGGGCCACCAGTTCAATGCCGGCGTGCTGGCCACGCGCTACCAGGCCAGGTTCAACCGCCAGGCCTACAACCTGGTGGGCGTGGGCAGCATCGACGGCCTGAGCGTGGTGCCTGCCGACGCCACGCTGAGCGACGAGCAGACCCACCGCGACGAGCGCAGCACCGAGTGGCATCTGCAGGATGCCATCACCCTCAGCCCGCGCTGGAGCCTGTGGGCAGGCCTGCGCAACAGCCGGCTGCAGCGCGACAGCGTGCGCACCGACGGCTCACGCGCCACCCACACCACGCAAAGCGTCACCACCCCCTGGCTGGCGCTGAGCCATGCCTTGAACCCGCGCGACCTGGCCTACCTGAGCTGGGGCCAGGGTGTGGAATCCGAGGTGGCGCCCAACCGCAAGCAGTACAGCAATGCCGGCCAGGCCTTGCCGGCGATCAAGAGTGAGCAGATCGAGGCTGGGTTCAAACACAGTGATGCCGGGCTGGGCTGGCAGGTAGCCGCCTTCGACATCCAGCGCCCGGCCTGGCGTGATGTCGGCGATTGCAGCATCCCTGCGGGTTGCGCCCGAAGGATCGATGGCCAGGCCCGGCACCGCGGCATCGAAGCCGAGGCCGACTGGCGCACCGGTGCCTGGAACCTGCGTGCCAGCGCGATGGCGCTGCGGGCCCGCCGCGAGGGATCGGCCGATGCCAGCCTGAACGGCCTGCGGCCCACCAACGTGCCCACGGCCAGCCTGAAGGCGCAAGCGGCCTACAACGTCGCCGCCCTGCCTGGCCTGGCGCTGCTGGGCTTTGTCACCCATGAAGGTGAGCGCATGGTGCTGCCCGACAACAGCATCGCCACCCCGGGCTGGACCAAGCTGGACCTGGGCCTGCGCTACAGCCAGAAGCTGGCCGGCAAACAGCTGCTGGTCTGGCGCGCGGGCATCGACAACCTGGCCGACCGCCGGGCCTGGAAAGAGGCGCCCTACCAGTACGAGCACGCTTACCTTTACCCGCTGGCCCCGCGCACTTTTCACGCCTCGGTGCAGGCCAGTTTTTGACCTGAGCCAAATTTCCACGCTATACTCTTGGGCTCAATTCCTCGATAGCTCAGTTGGTAGAGCGCCGGACTGTTAATCCGTAGGTCCCAGGTTCGAGCCCTGGTCGAGGAGCCACCCAACAAGTGGTCTAACTAGTTGAAAACATTGGCCTTCTTCGGAAGGCCTTTGTCGTTTCTGGCTTAAGGGACGCCTTGGGCAGGGTTTGATAGCGCACGTGATAGCGCTGTTTCGGAGGCTTCGGCGCGGTTCGATGTCGCTCGAAGAGTCAGGTGGCTGCCGCCACTTCGCTCAACAGCGCACAAAGAACCTTGAACGGCGCTTTCAGAGGCAGGCTGGCGCAGGCGATGTCGGAGCGTTCGTCATGTGACGGCCAAACGGCTAAACATGAATGACCTCACTTGTCACCTCAACTAGGAGATTGACAAAGTGAAATCCGAGCTCAAACCCACCCATCCCGCCTTCAAGGCTCAGCCCACCGAGGCCGCCGCCGGCACCTCGACCATGCCGGCAGTCCGGGTCTGCCTGACCTGCTCGACCGCTCCAGCCGTACTTGCCCACCTCGCCGTAAAGCCCTTCCCTGCAGCAACGTCCGCCGCAGCTCTGTCCACCACCGCGGACAAGGGGGTCCACCATGGCTAAGAAGGTACCCCAACCCTTCAAGTACCGCGGCGCCTGGCGCGTCCAAGTAACCTGCAAGAACGGCACACGCCCCACCGCCGACTTCGAAAACTTAGAGGAAGCGAAGGCCTGGCTTGGCCAAACCCTGGCCACGGCCAACGACCTGCATGAGCCCAAAATCGGCGGCCCGACCCAGGCCACTCTGGCCGCAGCGCTGAACTACTACGCCGGCCTGTACTCCCTCGTCAAGGGCGGCGTCGATGCCGAACTCAACCGCATCAACCACTACCTTGTGGGCGACGGCATGGAGCCGCTGCGAAAAGTCCTGAACGCCTTGGGCCAACTCGTCCTGGAGCGCTATTCGCCCGCGGACCAGCCTATAGGCTGGCAGGAGTACAACGACGACAGACGCGCCAAACGCGCCGGAACCTACGGTGCCATTGCCGCCTTGGGTCGCAAGCGCTGCAGCGTCATCTCGACCGCCGATATCCGCGAGCTGATGACGACGATGAAAAATGAGAAGCTCTCCGACAGCAGCATCCAGAAGGAAATCGCGCTGCTGCGCCACATGTTCAACATGGCGGCCACTGAATGGAACTGGAAGGGCTTCGAAAATCCGACGGTCGGCCTGAAATTGGGCTCATCCAAGAGCCGTTTCGTGTTCATCACCAAGGCGCAGGAAGCCGCGCTCTGGGGAGCCATTGCCGAGTGCGACAGCCCGTACTTCTGGCCACTGGTCGTCTGCGCCCTGGAGACCACCATGCGCCGGAGCAGCCTGCTCGGCATGAGATGGGATAAAACCGACCTGGAGGGGCGCCTCGCGCAGGTACCCTCGAAGACGGGACTCATCACGGTTCCGTTGTCGCTGCACATCGTCAGCGTACTGTCCGGGATGCCGCGCCATCCTTCGGGCAAGGTCTTCCCGTTTTCGGGGAACGCCGTGGAAATGGCCTGGGACGGCGTTCGCATCAAGGCCGGCCTGCTCACCTTGCAGTTCAGGGACATCCGCCACCTGGGCGCTACCGCATATGCCCGCCGCGGGCTCAATGCCCATCAGCTCAAGGCCATCCTCGGCCACAAGACACTGTTCATGGCGCAGGTCTACGTCAATCTGGTCGCCCAAGATGTGCTCAACGCCATGGACGCCACCGCTCAGACGGTGCCGGTCATTCAGGTACCACCGCCGGCCATCGGTCCCGGCGAAAACATCCTCAAGGAGCGACGGTCGGCGCGTCTGGTCGATGCGGTGAAAAAACGGCTCCAGGCGCCGGTGACTGCCGAGCAGACCGCACCCGCAAAGGACGTACCTGACGCAGCTAAAGCGCTTGCCTCGGGCCATGCACCTGCCAGCACCAACCCAGCTGCGGTCGCTCCGGACCAAAGCCGAACTGTGGCGGCG
>Ga0209181_10010259_pt1 | contig 12194 bp, 10 predicted proteins | sample MAT05_FD_187208 | JGI IMG/M metagenome (GOLD analysis project Ga0209181, IMG submission 187208) | Freshwater microbial communities from Lake Fryxell liftoff mats and glacier meltwater in Antarctica - MAT-05 (SPAdes) (version 2) | ecosystem: Environmental > Aquatic > Freshwater > Ice > Liftoff... | reverse complement strand
AGATCCGATGCCACACACCGTGTCCGATGTCCTCGTCGTGCTGCGGCCCGAGCGCGAGCGCTCGATGGCGGAGCTGAGCGAGGCGATGCGCGCCAAGCTCGACGACGTCCCCGGCGTGTCGGTGCTGTTCACCACGCCGCTCGGGATGCGTATCGACGAAGGGCTCGGCGGCACGCCTGCGGATCTCTCGATTCGCATCTTTGGTCCCGATCTCGCCGAGCTCGGTCGGCTCGCGGAGCGCGCCCGGGACATCGCATCGCGCGTGCGCGGCATCGAGGATCTGCGCGCGGAGCAGACCACCGGCCTACCGCAGCTGCGCATCTCGCTCGACCGACCGGCGCTCGCGCGCGTCGGTCTCACGCCGGGAGACGTCATGCGCGCGGTGCGGATCGGGCTCGTCGGCGAAGAGATGAGCAAGGTGTGGCGCGGGCAGCGTCACTTCGACTTGATCGTTCGCTTACAGGACGATCGCCGCGGCGACGCCAACGCGATCCGCAGCCTGCTCATCGACGGGCACGACGGCACCCGCGTGCCGCTGAATCAGGTCGCGCGCGTCGAGCAGACCTTTGGGCCGGGCGCGATTCGACGCGAAGGTGGCAGCCGTCGGCTCGCGGTCGAGGCGAGCGTCACGGGGCGCGATCTTGGCAGCACCGCCGCCGAGCTACGCGAGAAGCTGAACGCGGAGCTAGGCGCGCCGAGCGGCTATTTCTACGAGCTCGGCGGGCGCGTCGAGGGCCAAGCGCGCGCGAACAAGGCGCTGGCGCTCGCCGTCGGCTTGGCGACCGTCGCCGTATTTCTGCTGCTCTATCTCGCGCTCGGCTCGGTGGCCGAGACGCTGGTGATCCTCGCGACCCTGCCGGACGCGTTCGTCGGCGGCATCGTCGCGCTGTGGATCACCGGAGAGACGTGGAACGTCTCGTCGATCGTCGGGCTGATCGGGCTGTTCGGCATCGCCGTGCAAAATGGCCTGGTTCTCGTCACGCAGACGCGCGCGCTGGTCGACGCCGGGACGCCGTTCGACGCGGCGCTGCGCGAGGCGTGCGTCGGTCGCGTGCGGCCGAAGCTGATGACGGCATCGACGGCGATCCTCGGGCTTCTGCCGCTGCTGCTGCTGCGCCTCCACGGCACCGAGATCGAGCGGCCGCTGGCGATCGTGATGGTCGGTGGGCTGCTCACCTCCACGGCGTTCACGCTACTCGCGCTGCCGACGTTCTACTCACTGGTGTTTCATTTGCGCGAGAACTGGCGCGCGCGGCGCGCCGCGACCAACGAGCCCAACGCCCCGTAGCGTGCGCGGCCGGCAGGAGCGTCAGACGCTCTTCTGCGGTCGCGCGGGCTGGACGGCGTAGAGCCGCCCGATCTCGCTCGCATCGGCAAACGTATCGGCGCCGATGCGCGCGAAGAAGATCGACGCGGCCTGCAGCGACGCGAGCACGAGGCCCTCTGCACCAGTGCGGCGAACCGCCCACACCGCGCGATCCTGCGCCGCATCGAGCGTCGGCTCGGTGAGGTCCGCGGGCGCCGCGACGCGCGCGATCTCGAGCGCCTTCGACAGCGCTTGATGGGCGAGCGCGAGCACCGCGATGCGCTCGTCGAAATCTCCGCCGTCCATGTCGCGCCAACGCGGCTTCTTCTGGCTCATCTGCCCGAGCACCGCGCGGAACGCGTTCACCGCGTAGACGGCCGCGAGACGGCGGCGCTCTTCGTGGAGGTCCGCCAAGATGGCGAACGGATCCGCGCGGCCGGCGGCGTCCGCGTGCCGCGCGATGATGCCATTGACGAGGCTGAGGTGCGCCTCTGCGGAGAGGACCTCGTCCCAGGCGAATATCGCGCGGATGTCCTTCGTCGCCGTGCGGTATCGCTCGAACGCGGCGGCGAAGTCCTGATCGGCGGCGATGCGCTCGACGACGATCGCGCCCCACGCACCGGTGATGCGATCGACCAGCTCGTCGTCGCGGTTCGAGCGGCCGCTCGAGCGCGCCACGACCGCGCTGCGTGCGCGTGCGTCGCGCCCACCCGCGCTGTCCGCTGTGCCGTCAGCGGCATGATCGGTCGCGCTCGCAGCGGCGACGCGACGCGCCGACTTGAGCTTCGTCGCGCTCTTGCTCTTCGATGCGGGCGCGCTCGCCTTGGTCGAGGCGGTGCTGCCACGTGCGCCCTTGCCGCGCGCGACACCTTCGCTCGGCTCGACGCGCCCTGCCCCGCGCTTCGTTTCCGATTCCGTCGATCGCATTGGGTCCGAGAATGCCGGATCGCGCGGAGGTACGCCAGCGGAACGAAGGAGCCTGCGCTCAGTCAGCGCGAAGCGCTCAAGAGGTGTTCAGAAATAGGCTCAGAGCGAGCGCGCCCGGAGCAAGGCGAGGGAGCGTACGCCCTGGTACGTGACCGAGCCGCGCGAGGACGTAAGCCGCTCTGAGACATTTCTGGACGCCTCTTCAGCGTCGGCGCAGTCCGAGCAGCGTCAGCGGCTCATCGGAGCGCGTGAACGCGAGCTGCGAGCCCATCTCGACGACGTGCGCAGCGTGTGGCCCATCGAGATAGAGCCGACCGGAGCGCACCTTGTTGATCATGCTGAGCGACTCGCCCGGCGCGATCAGCCCGCGCACGAAGCGGTAGCGTGAGCCATCGGGCGTGTAGGGCTCGCGCACGACGTACTGCAGGCGCTGCGAGCTCACCGGCAGCACGCGTCCACCCGCCGAGCGCTGCGCCGCCGTCGAGCCCGCGGCAGGGCCGATCCAGACGCCGCTCGACTTCTGCTCTTCCTCGACGCCATCGACGGTGAGCAAATAGCGCGAGGTCGCGGCGGGACACTCGTGACAGAAGAGCGCGTCGTTCAGCACGCGATTCGCGACTTGCTTGCCATCGACGTCGACGCGCATGCGTGCGAGTCGCGACGCGCGCACGCGGCCCGCGACGGCATCGGCGAGCACGTCGCCGATGTTCTCCTTGGTGCCCGCGCAGAAGAAGCCGACGCTGTCGCGCGGCGCGGTGTTGATCGCGATCACCGGCACGTCGGCGCCAACTGCGTGCGACGCCCAGAGCAGCGTGCCGTCGCCGCCGAGCGTGACCACGAGGTCGAACTCATGCGCCGCGCCGACGTCCGCGCGATAGCGAAACACGGCGCGCGTGCCGAGCGCGCGCAGCAGCTCCTTTGCCGCCGCGATCGTGCCGATGTGATCGTCGTGCGCGGCGCGCATCCGATCGACGGCGACGTGCTTTCTGCGCAGCAGCGAGACCACGCGCGGTGAGCGGCGCTCGCGCACGTAGAGCTGAAACGCCGACTTCTTGTAGATGACGAGGATGTGCGGCGCTGACTTCGTACGCTTCACGATGGCGCGCCCTGCTGTGCGAGACGTCGCAGCGCGATCTCCGTCTTGACGTCGGCGACGAGGCCCGCATCGACGGCGGCGAGCGCCGCCGAGAGACGCAGAAAACACACGGCAGCATCCGCCTCGACCGGCGAGCCATCTTCGGTCGGCGTGCCCGCGCTCTGCGGGTCTACGCGGGCGAAGAGGAAGTGAACCTTCTCGGCGATCACGCCGGGACTCAGCACGACCGGGTGGCCGAGCGTTCGAAATGCACCCGCGTCGACCGCGATGCCCGTCTCCTCGAGCGTCTCGCGCGCCGCGCACTCGCGCAGGCCTTGCTCGCCGTGTTCGTCGGGCTCGACCAGCCCGGCGGGCACCTCCCACGCGACGGGCGCGGGCTCCGCTTCCGCGAGCGGCAGCGCGTAGCCGGGGCGGAACGCGAGCGGTGGTCGCAGCGCGCTGCGCAAGCAGACACGCAGCTCGTCGTCCGGCGCGCCGTGGGCGACGAGCACGATCGCGACGGCGTCCATCGCATCACGCTCGACGAGATCGTAGCGATACGCGCGGCTCACCGAGCCATCGGGTCGGCGGTTCTGCAGCGTGAAGCGGCGCATCCGCAAGAAGCCCTCGTCCGCGCGTAGCTCGGCAGAGTGATCGGCGAGCAGCTCGACGCGAATGTCGGGGAGCGTCGGCAGCTTGTCGTCGGTCATGTGCTCAGTCTTCCCCAGCGCTTGGCGCGTCGTCAGTCGGTTCCGCGGCAGGCGACCAGACGAGCCCGAGGCCCGGCGCGAAATACGTCGCCAGCGTGTGTCGGGAATCCGCGAGCTCCGCGCGCTGCAGCAGCACGTCGAGGCCGAGCGTGACGCTCGCACCGGCGCCGATCGCGAACGTCAGCCAGCCGCCCGCCGAGCCAAAGAAATCGGCCTCGAGCCCGACATCGGTCGCGCCAGCCCAGAGGCCCGCGCGGAGCCGCAGATCGAGCCCGATGCCCGCGCCGAGCGGCAGCAGCGCGCTGATCGAGGCGGCGAGCGGCATGTAGACGCGCGACCGCAATCCATCTGGACTCGACACCGCGGCGAGCCCGAGCGCGCCTCCGACACGCAATATGCCGGTCTGAAAGTAGAGATCCGCGATCGCGCCGGCGCCGTAGTCGACCTGCGCCTCCGCGCCGGTGCTCGCGCCCGCGTTCTGCTGGTCGCCGACGAGGAGCAACAAGCTGACTGCGCCCGAAGCACGGGCTTGCGCTTGGATCCGCTCGGGCACTACCCCGAGCAGCAGCGCACCGAGCGCGAGCGCGCAGACGAACGGAGGAGCGGTCCCGAGACGGCGCGGCATGCGGAACAAGGTTTACGCGCGGCGGTGGATCGTGGTCAAGGCGTGGTGCGCGCGGACGCGACGACTCGCGCGGCGACTCCTACGCTGAGCGGTCATCGTCCGGCGCGGCGAATGTGCTGCGACTGGGCGGGCCAACGCGGGGCGACTTGCACCGCGAATATCCTTCGGGTCTCCTCGTCTGAGACGCCATGGCCCGCACCGGTGTTCGCCAATCGCTTGCGCCCCGCGCGCGCTTCGCAGTTCACCCGTCGGGCGTGCGTCGCGCAGCGTGCGTCGTCGGTGCGTGGCTGGCGGCCGCTGCGCTCGTCGTGGTCGGCGCTGTGTTCGGCGTCGTGCTCAGCGCTTCATTCGGCGGCGCCCGCGTGAGCGCGCAGGTCCCAGCGACCGTCGGCGCCACGAGCCCGGCGCCCGCCGCGCCGCTCGGGGCCGACGTCGCGCGGCTGTCGACGCTCTCCGCGGCCGATCGCGAGGCGCTCGCGCCGCTGCTCGCGCGCGGTCCGGTCGCGGTCGTCGAGTTCACCGAAGGCGATGCGCTGCCGGCGATCTTGCTCGCGGCGGAGATCGACGCACCGGCAGCGACGGTCGCGGCGATCGTCGGCGATCCGGCGGGCTATCCGCGCTTCATGGGCGTGCTCGACTCGGTCGAGGTGACCGGGCGACACGGCACTTCACTCGCGTACGACTGGACCTGGCGCACTGCGCTGTTCGAGCTGCGCGGCGCGAACGTGATGACGTCGTCGCCACCGCCAGCGGCGCATCCCGAACAAGGCTGGCGCTTCGGTGTGCGCGCCACCGGCGGCGATCTCGGCACTGGGCGCTTTCTCTGGCGCGTCCTGCCCGCCGGTCCAAATCGCACCATCGTCACGCTCGCCACGCGCCTCGATCTGCGCGACTCGAACTACCTCGCGCGGCAGATGTCACAGGCGAGCCGCAGCGTGAACCGCTCGATCAACCTGTCGCTCGGCTTCGTGATGTTGCTCGGTGTTCGCCACGAGGCGCATCACCGCGCAGGGCACGCACCCGCTCGCTTGGCCAATCCCGCAGCGCCGCTCGCGCCGAGCGACATCGATCTCGCGCGCCTCGGGCCGCTGCTCGGCCGCGGGGACCTCGTCGCGATGACGCTCGACGGCGATCGACTCGATCACGTCACCGCGCTCGCGCGCACTGGCACCGGCAAGGAGTTCGTCACGCCGGTGATCACCGACCCGCGCGCGTTCGGCAGCGCGCTGATGCCGGGCAGCCGCGCGACGGTCCTCGACGTCATCGATGATGCGGGCGGCACGCTGTTCGATTGGGAGATCAACGTGCCGATCATCGGGACGAGCGGACGCATGCGCCTCACCGCGACGGACGCGAGCGGCGAGGTCGTCAACGTCAGCGGCGTGAGCGGCTCGCTGCGCGAAGGACGCTGGCGCTTCGAGACGCGCGTACAGCCATGGGGTGAGGCCGTGGTGGTCGCGATTGGTCGCTTCGATCCGGGTGACACGACCTGGCTCCTGCGCGGCGTGGTGCGCAGCAGCGCGGACTTCGGCGCCGGGCTCGCGGCGGCGTCCGAGCTGATGGTCGCGCGCGCGATCCGCTCCCGCGCGATGGACGCAGTCGAGGCGCAGGCAGCGGCGGCGCTCGAGGCGCAGGCGGCTGAGGCGCCGCGCTGATCGCACGCGCCGCGCGCACCGCTACGTCGATCTTCCGCGCGCGCGAAAGCTGGTACGCTCGCGAGCTCACGTCATGAAGACGTTCGCAAAAACTGACGGCACGGCGCTCGGCGCGTTCGATACGCCGCGCAAGATCTACGAGCACCTCGAGCGCTTCGTGGTCGGCCAGGAGCGGGCGAAGAAGGCGGTCGCGGTCGCGGCGCACAACCACTGCAAGCGCCTCGCGGCGGTGGCCAACGGACGTTCGCCTCGGCTCTTGCGCAAGAGCAACGTGCTGCTCGTCGGGCCGACGGGCTCGGGCAAGACGCACATCGCGCGTCATCTCGCCGATGCGCTCGGCGTGCCCTTCACCGTCGTCGACGCGACCGAGTACACCGAGGCCGGCTACTACGGCAAAGACGTCGAGGTGATGATCGCGGAGCTGCTGTTCAAGGCGAACCACTCGATCGAGGACACGCAGCGCGGCATCGTCTTCATCGACGAGATCGACAAGGTCGCGCGGCGATCTCATGGCGCGCGCACCGGCGCCGGCTCGCGCGACATCGGCGGCGAAGGCGTGCAGCAAGCGCTGCTGAAGATCCTGGAAGGTCGCGAGATCTTCGTGCCGCTGAACGTCACGCAGCACTGGAACAAACACGACTTCGTGCAAGTCGACACGACGAACATCTTGTTCATCTGCGCCGGCACCTTCTCCGATCTGCACGACGACGGCGCGCGTGAGGTCGCTCGTCGACCGGTCGGCTTCGGAGGCGCTGTGGGCCGCGCGCGGAGGCGCCGCATCGCGCACAAAGACCTGCTCGAATACGGGATGATCGCCGAGTTCCTCGGCCGTCTGCCGGTGATGGTGGAGCTCGACGCGCTCGGCCCAGCGGAGCTCAAGCGCATCCTCACCGAGCCACCCGACGCGCTGGTGCGCGAGTACCGCGAGCTGCTTGCGCTCGACGGAGTCGCGCTCGAGCTCGCCGACGACGCGCTCGATGTGCTCGCCGAGCACGCGATCGCGCGCGGCTACGGCGCGCGTGGCCTGCGCGGTGTCTTCGAGGAGGTGCTGCGGGAGGTGCTGTTCGACGCGCCGTCGCACCGCGGCGAGATCATCACGCTCAGCGCGGAGAGCGTGCGCGCGCATCTCGCAGCGTGTGAGCGCGACGACTGACCCGCGCGCTCAGCTGAGCTCAGCTCAGCTCAGCTCAGGGGACGCAGGCGCCGCTCATGCACATCATCGTCGTCATGCACGCGGTGCCGTTCGGGCGCTCCATCATCACACAGGCGCCAGTCGTCGTGTTGCACATGCCGACGACGCAGTCGCCGTTCATCGCGCTGCAATCGACCACCGTGCCTGCGCAGACCGTCGCCGCGCAGACATCGCCCGTCGTACACGCGTTGCTGTCGTCACAGGTATCGGTGTTGGGAACGTGCGCGCACAGGCCGGTGGCGACGACACACGAGTCGTCGGTACACGGGTTCGAGTCGTTGCAGGTCGTCGGACACGCAGGCGGCCCCGCGTCCATTGGGCCGAGGTCTTGGCCGAGATCCGCGACACCGAGATCCGCGACGCCGAGATCCGCGACGCCGAGATCGTCGGTTCCGAGATCCGTCACGCCGAGGTCGGCGACGTTGAGGTCGGCGCCCGGCATATCGGGGATGTCCATGTCCGCGACGTTCAGGTCCGCGCCAGGCATGTCGGCTACGGGCATATCCGTCGGCGGCGGGTTCATGTCGGACGCGCTCATGTCGGCCCCGGAGTCACCAGGCGGCACGATCCTCGTGCGGTCGAAGTCGACCACGAGCTCACAGGCGGCGAGCAAAGGCGTAAGGCAAAGCGCGGCGATCACGAGGCGGTGGTTCTTCATCGTCAGTGCCTTCAGCAGCAGACCATTCATCGGCAGACCATTCATCGGGAGGCCATCGAGCGAGAGTCGGCGCAGCGGACCATCGGGCAGAGCCATCAGAAAGTCAGCCGCGCGGCGACGCCGCCGCCGCTTGGTCCGACGACCGGCGTGACGCGGAGGCGCGCGGTGGTCGCGGGCTCTTCGGCCTCGTCTTCGTCATCATCGCCGCCCGTGGCGAAGTTGAGCACGAGCGCCGTGAGGAAGCCGACCGCCGCCACGCCGAAGCCGACGTCGGCGAACAGCGCGAGGCGGTCACCGCGATCGGCGATCTCTTCGGTCGGCGTCGTGTCGAAATCGCTCTGCTCGGACAGCGCGAGGAAGCCGAGCACGGTGCCCGCGAGTAGACCTGCGGCGCCGATACCGGCAGCGACCCAGACGCCGGCGCCGGGGCCGTCGTCCTCTTCTTCGTCTTCGCCTTCTCCCTCGCCTTCGCCTTCTCCCTCGCCTTCAACTTCGCCGCCGAGCTCTTCGGCGACCGGCACGGCGGTGAGCGCGGGCACGACGACCTCCTGTCGGCCGCCGAACGTCACGCTGACGCTCTGCGCGCCGGGCTCGTAGCCCTCGAGCGAGACCGAGACGGTGTGCTCGCCCGCGGGAGTCTCGATCTCCGCCGGCGTGACCCGACCGGTTGCCGTTCCGTCGAGCGTGATCGCTGCGCCCGAGGGCTCGCTCGAGATCGCGAGGACACCGGGCCGGCTGCGCATCTGATCGATGCGCGCCTGCACCGCCGCGCGATCGGGCGCATCGACGCGCAGCGTCAGGTAGCGCTCCAGCGTCGCGACGGCGTCGACGATCTTCGACTGCCGCTCTTGGGATTCCGCGACGCTCAGCAAGACGACGGGGTTCGGCACGGCGGTAAACGCAGCCTCGAACTGCGTCTGCGCCTGCGCGAACTGACCCTCGCGGAAGAGGCGCTGGCCTTCGCCGTACGCGGTGCGCGCTGCGGCCGTCTGCTCGGCGCTCGGGCCCGCGGGCGCTACCGGCGGCGTCGGGCGACGACGCTGCGCGCTCGCGGCACCTGGACCGCCGATCGCTGCGGCCGCGAGTGAGAGCGCCACGAGCGCCGACGACCAAACCACCGTGCGGTACCGGAGAGCGCCGAGAAGACCGTTCATGTGCGCCAAAGTACGCGGCATCGAGCGTGCGCGTCAACCTCTCGCACCACGCAAATCGCTGGTGACTGACGTGACGCCCCGTAGGAGTGAGCGCGGTGCCGAGCGCTGCCGCGCCGCCGATGCAGGGCGGCGATCGTTCAGCGCGCGGCGAACTGCCCGAGGAATGCCTCGACCCGGTCGAGCGGCGTACGCAGCGCCGCGGCGAGCGGCTCGAGCCGCAACATCTCGCCGTCGAGCGTCTGAACCAGGCGCGTCGTGTCGGTCTCGATGCGCTCGTTGTGTGCCTCGAGCTCGGTGCGCAGCGCCGACAGCTGAAACTCGAGGTCGTCGCAGCGCGCGCCCTCGACGCGGAGCGCCTCGTCGACGGCCGCGAGCTCCCAGATCACGGCGTCGGCGTGACCTTCGTGCTCGTCGTCTTCGCGCGCCTTCACGCGCGTCACCTCGCGCGTCGCGCGGAGATCTTCGCGGCGCACCACCAGCCGCTCGAGCTCGCCGCGACGCTCGCTCAGCCGCTTGCCGAGATCGTCGATCGCGCGGCCGAGCGTCGCGCGGAACTCGCGCGCCTTCGCGCTCAGCTCCTCTACGGCGCTCTGATGTTGCTCGGCGTGCCGACCGTCGTCCTCCAGCTCTTCGAGCGTGCGCGTGACGAACGCCATCATCTGCGCGATCTCCGGAGGCGCCGGCTCGACCGCGTCGATCTCGTCGAGCGCGGCGCGGATCGCATCGAAACGGACGCGCCAGCGCTTGGTGCCGAGCAAGCCGTCCGTGGCGAGCCGGAGCGGTGTCGGTGAGCCTGCGGGACGTGGCGGTGCGGCGGCCGCTTCGCGTGCCTCGCGCACCTCGACCTCGAGGGGCACGCCGATACCATCGATCGGCGGCGGGATCGGGATCGTCGCGCGCTGGTACTCGCGCGTGTCGGGTCGCCGATGGCTCGCAGACGTCGCCGCTTCTTCGACCGTGATGTCGATCGCGTCGCTCACGCTCAGCAGACCGTCACCCTCGGTCTCGCGCAGCGGCCCTTCAGCCTCGCTCGGCGCAGTCGCGCGCGGCAGGCCCTCATCGGCCGTGTCGGCGCGCATCGCTGCGCTCACTTGGCCCCGCGGGGGCTCGCTCATCCCGCCCCACGAGCTGCTCGGGCCGAGCCGCTCGCGCACCTTGGCGAGCTCCGCGAGAAAGTGAAACGCATCGCGGAAGCGATCTTGCGGGTTCTTGCGCAGGCAGCGCAGCACGAAGTCCTCGATCGGCAGCTCGACGCTCGCCAACCGGGAGCGCAGCGGAATCGGCTGCTCGGTGACGTGCTTCACCAGCAGATCGCCGGGATATTCGTAGTCGAACGGCAGCGCGCCGGTGACCATCTCGTAGAGGATGACGCCGAGCGAATAAAGGTCAGCGCGCCCATCGATGTGCGTCGACTGGATGTACTCGGGCGCGATGTAGCCCGGGGTGCCGAAGATCTGCTGCGAGCCGGTGAGCGACGGCGCGTCCATGATCTTCGCGATACCGAAGTCGAGCAGCTTCACGAAGTCCGGGCGGCCGCGCTTCTGCAGCACGATGACGTTCTCCGGCTTCAGATCGCGATGCACGACGCCCATCTGGTGCGCGCGAGAGAGCGCGTTGCCGATCTGCTCCGCGATGTCGAGCGCGCGCAGCGCGGAGAACGGACCGGCGCTCATCGTCTTCAGCAACGAATCGCCCGGGACGTACTCCATCACCAGATAGACCATGCCGTCGTCGGACTCGCCGAAGTCGGTGATCTCGACGATATTCTCGTGATTGATGCGATTGACGGCGCGCGCCTCGCGCAGGAAGCGATCGCGCTGCACCGGATCGCGCGCGAGATCACGACGCAGCGTCTTGATCGCCATCAGCCGGTCGATCATCACGTGGCGCGCGAGATAGACGCTCGACATGCCACCCGAGCCGAGCCGCGAGATGAGGCGATAGCGGCCACCCACGGTGCGGCCGATCAGCGGATCGAGGACGGCGCGCACCTCGGCGCCGTCGCGCGGGCAGCGCACGGCATCGTCAGGATAGAGCTCCGAGCACCGCGGACAGACCTTCATCGGCGCGCTGAGCGTAACGCCGTGTGGGTCGCAGCGGGGGGCTGATCGCAGCGGCGCACGCGCATGAGCGACGATTCAGTCCGCACCCACGCCGAGCTCAACCGCCGTCGCCCGCGTCGACCGCGCCCGCGTCCACGCTGCCGGCGTCGAGCGCGCCGGCGTCGAGCGCGGCGCCCGCGTCCACGCCGAGGTCGGGCGCGCTGCTCGCGTCTTCGCCGAGATCGATCGGCAGCGACATGTCATCGGCGCCGAGATCCTGTGAGGTGCCGAGATCGTGGTCGCCGAGATCGCTCATCGGCGCGTCGATGGCGGGCAGATCCGGCACGTTCATGTCGCGCGGCCCAGCGTCGATCGCGCCGCACGTCGCCGCACACGTACCGCGCTCCTCGAGGTCGGAGCTGCCCTTGCAGCACATCAGGCCGGAGGAGCAATCGGTGGCGAGCTGACAGACCGCGCCGTCGCCAGCGTCGCAGCCGGAGAGGCCGAGCAGCATGGGGAGCGCGAGGGCGAGCGAGAAGAAGATCGAAGTATTCCAGGTCATCGGGCGGCCGGACCATAGCTGCGGAGCTGACGGCTGTCGATCGCTCGAAGATCCGCGCTATCGTCGCCGCATGAGGAAGCTGGTGAGCGTGACGGCAGCGATCTTCGCCCTCGGTTGCGGCGCGGCAAACCGCGGGGCAGTTGGGCACGACGAGCTCAGGGTCATCGGCGGCGAGATGGAGGGAGGCAGGTGGATGACGGACGAGGACCGAGCGAACGCGGCCAGATGATCGAAGCATCGCCTGCCGTCGTGCGCCGGGAGTGGGGCAAACAGCTCCACGACCTGCGG
>Ga0209181_10010256_pt1 | contig 12196 bp, 10 predicted proteins | sample MAT05_FD_187208 | JGI IMG/M metagenome (GOLD analysis project Ga0209181, IMG submission 187208) | Freshwater microbial communities from Lake Fryxell liftoff mats and glacier meltwater in Antarctica - MAT-05 (SPAdes) (version 2) | ecosystem: Environmental > Aquatic > Freshwater > Ice > Liftoff... | reverse complement strand
GATTTTTTGATCTTTTTCGTGTGCCGCCACCAACGCTAGGTGCCGCCACCAACGCTAAGTGCGTTAACAGACAGAGTTAATTCGTCAGCCCGTGCACACTGCGGCGTGCAGTATCTAACGCTCAGCGTTTACGGCATGAGCAACGCCGAGAACACAAAAAGCGTCGCGTGCGCGCTTAGAAGGCTCAGAGGTGCGCGTCGGGTTGAAGTCACGCTGCAGCCCGGAACGGCCACCGTGCGCGTGGATGCGGCCCACCTCAAAGTTGGGCAGGTTCAGGCCGCGATTACCGCGCCGGGATTTTCGGCGACGCTTAAGTACGTGGGGCCTGACGAGCAGGGTCTGGCGTAATGCAAACCGGGTCGGAGCGCGAGATGTAACCGGTGGACTGGCCATCGAGCCGACGAACGTCGAAGAGCACACTTGGGGTTAGTTGCGAGTGACCCAGAATCTGGCCGTAAATAAACTACGAGTTTGACGGTGATCAAAGTACGGATTTGAGTCGTCGCCTACCGTCTAGCCTTTATCCAATGACTCACACAAGGATCTCCCCCATGCATATTCTTCTAGCCGTCGACGGCAGTGCCTACAGCAAGCACATGTTGGCCTACATTGCGGCGCACGACGAGTTGCTGGGGCCGGGACATGAGTACACAGCGATCACGTCAGTGCTTGCTGTGACACCGAACGCCACGCATTTTCTTGATACATCGACGCTAGAAAGTTACTACCGCGAAGAGGCGGAGAAAGTGTTTCATCCGATCCGGCAATTTGCAGCACAACGTCAGTGGAAGTTCAGTACGCAGCAAGCCAAAGGCAACGCGGTTGACGCCATCATCGCCTTCGTCGAAGACAAGAAGCCAGACCTCATTGTGATGGGGACGCACGGTCATTCCTCGCTGCTCAACGTCGTATTGGGTTCGGTCACCACGGGCGTGCTCTCGCGCTGTAAAGTGCCCGTGTTGCTGGTTCGTTGAGCAAAAAAAGGAAATTCAGTCGTGCTAACCGATAAAACTGCCGCCCCCCGGAGCCTGGCGAACTCCGTTGTCAATCCGCTGTCGGCGGATCTCCTTCGTCTGATGGACGCGTGGTGGCGTGCCGCAAACTATCTCTCGGTGGGGCAGATCTATCTGCGCGGCAATCCGATGCTGGATGTTCCGCTGACGGTGGATCACGTCAAGCCACGACTGCTCGGGCATTGGGGTACGACGCCCGGCCTGAATTTTCTGTATGTTCACTTGAATCGTCTGATCAAAGAGAATGACCTCGACCTGATCAACATCATCGGGCCAGGCCACGGCGGGCCGGGTCTGGTGGCGAGCACCTATCTGGAAGGCACGTACACCGAGATTTACCCGGACGTTTCACAGGATCGCGAAGGCATTCAGAAACTCTTTAAGCAGTTCTCGTGGCCCGGCGGAATCCCCAGTCATGTTGCGCCAGAAACTCCGGGCTCCATTCACGAAGGCGGCGAGCTGGGCTACTCGCTCCTTCACGCCTACGGTGCTGCATTTGACAATCCGAACCTGATCGTTGCGTGCATCATTGGCGATGGCGAAGCCGAGACCGGCGCGCTCGCGGCGAGCTGGCATTCCAACAAATTCTTGAACCCGAAGCGCGATGGCGCGGTGTTGCCGATATTGCATCTCAACGGCTTCAAAATTGCGAATCCAACCGTGCTGGCCCGCATAGGTCATGAGGAGCTGACTGCGCTCATGCAGGGATACGGTTACGAGCCGCATTTCGTTGTCGGCGATGATCCGACGTTGGTGCATCAGCTACTTGCCGCGACGCTCGATCAGGCGCTTGCCGATATCCGCGCCATTCAGGCGGCGGCGCGCTCGGATCATGCGGCCAATCCGCCAAAGCGTCCGCTCTGGCCGATGATCGTATTTCAAACGCCAAAGGGCTGGACTGGCCCCAAATTTGTTGACGGGCTGCCGGTTGAGGGCACATGGCGAGCACATCAGGTGCCGATTGCAGAGGTGAAGACACCGGGTCATCTCGGCGAACTTGAGCGCTGGATGAAAAGCTACGCGCCCGAGGAATTGTTCGACGAGCACGGCAAGTTCCGCGACGAATTTGCGCAGTTGGCACCGGTTGGTTCCCGGCGTATGGGGGCCAATGCTCACGCCAACGGGGGCGAGCTATTGGTGCCACTGGTGCTGCCGGACTTTAGGGACTTTGCCGTCCCGGTTGTAGAACCGGGCGCTGTGAAAGCGGAAACAACGCGCGTGCTTGGAGCATTTCTGGCTGGCGTGATGAAGGCGAATCTTGAAACCGCCAATTTTCGGCTGTTCGGCCCGGACGAGACGGCCTCCAACCGACTGGGTGCCGTGATCGACGCCTCGGGCAAGGCATGGATGGCGGAGATTGAGCCGGTCGATATCGGCCTGTCGCCCGATGGCCGCGTCATGGAAGTATTGAGTGAGCACTTGTGCGAGGGCTGGCTCGAAGGCTATTTGCTCACCGGTCGCCATGGATTTTTTTCCTGCTACGAGGCGTTCATTCACATCATTGATTCCATGTTTAACCAGCACGCCAAGTGGTTGAAGGTGTGCAATCACATCCCGTGGCGCAAACCCATCGCGTCGTTGAACTATCTGCTCACATCGCATGTGTGGCGCCAGGATCACAATGGGTTCTCACATCAAGACCCCGGCTTCATCGATCACGTCGCCAACAAAAATTCTGATGTGGTGCGCATCTATCTTGCGCCCGATGCGAACTGCCTGCTCGCGGTTGCCGATCATTGCTTGCGCAGCCGTAATAACGTAAACGTGATCGTCGCCGGAAAACAGCCCGAGTGGCAGTGGCTCGATGTCGACGCGGCGGCGAGCCATTGCGCAGTGGGTGCAGGTATCTGGCAATGGGCCAGCACGGACGATGGCGAACCCGACGTGGTGATGGCCTGCGCGGGTGATGTACCGACGTCCGAGACGATGGCTGCGGTGACGCTCTTGCGCGACTACGTGCCGGACATTCGCATTCGTGTTGTGAATGTGGTTGACCTGATGACGCTGCAACCTAAAGCCGAACACCCGCATGGCCTCACCGATGAGGCGTTCGATGCGATGTTCACCACCGACAAGCCGATCATCTTCGCGTATCACGGCTATCCGGGCCTCATTCATCGGTTGACCTACCGGCGACGCAATCACGACAACCTGCATGTTCGCGGTTACAAGGAAGAAGGCACGACAACGACGCCGTTTGACATGGTGGTGTTGAACAACATGGATCGCTATCAACTTGCGCTCGATGCAATCCGCCGGGTGCCGCGACTGGCTCATCGGGTCGATCAGGCGACCCTGCGGTATCAAGCAACCATTGCGCGGCACAAGGCCTACATCTGCGAACACGGGGATGACATGCCAGAGGTGCTCAATTGGCGCTGGGTAGCCCCGAGGTGAACGACGATTCATGCCTGCCTGTTTTGGCACTAAACGCGGGTTCGTCTTCTCTTAAATTCGGCCTGTATCTGGTTGGCATGCACACCAGCCGAATGCTGGTGTCTGGCGAGGCGGAGACAGTTGCGGAGGGGCGCGTTGCTTTCGTAGCGAACGACGCCGAGGGCAAGCGGCTCGTCACCGATACCGAGTTGCTAAGCACGCCTTTCGCAGCGATTGATCATATTGCTAGATTGTTGGTTACTGAACGGTTGCCAACGATTGCTGCAGTCGGCCACCGGATTGTTCACGGCGGTCCGCTGTGCCGCCACCACACCGTGATTGACTCGACTGTGTTGCAGCATTTAAGCGATGCAAAGGCGTTTGCGCCGTTACATGTGCCACCCGCATTGTCACTGCTCCAATTCGCGCAGCAGCAGTTTCCGGACGCACAGCAAGTAGCCTGCCTTGACACAGCATTTCACACCACTATGCCGGACATCGCGCGCACATTGCCGATCCCGAAAGAGTTTCGCGTGCGGGGCATTGAGCGCTACGGGTTTCACGGGCTGTCTTGCGAATCCATCGTGCGCCAGTTCGGCAAAGACGTGCCCAAACGCCTGATCATCGCGCATCTCGGACACGGTGCCAGCGTGACTGCGGTGGCCAACGGCCAATCGATCGATACCAGCATGGGCCTGACCCCGAGCGGCGGGGTCATCATGAGCACGCGCTGCGGCGATATTGATCCCGGCGTGCTCGCGTTCCTGGTGCGCGAATGCGGTTACAACGCTGAAAAATTTGAAGCGCTGATTGATCATCGCTCAGGCATGATGGGTATTTCTGGCGTCAGCGGCGACATGCGGAAACTCCGCAGTGCCGCCGCTGCAAACCCCGATGCAGCGCTCGCGATTGCCATGTTCTGTTATTCGGTACGCAAACAAATTGCCGCAATGGCGGCGGCACTGGGGGGCGTCGACGCGCTGGTGTTCACTGGTGGAATTGGCGAAAATGACGCCGCCACCCGAACCAGTATCTGCGAAGGTCTGGAATGGCTCGGTCTCATCGCTGGGCGGGCTTCTGTGCACGTAATGCCAGCGCACGAAGACGAGCAGATCGCTTTGCATACGTGGCATTTGACGCACTGACTGCAACTGCGCGCGTGTAGTGCTCACCGCGATGCGAATCGCATTGCTGATTGCTGATTGCGGATTGGCGAAAGAGCGCTAGCCTCAGATAGCCATTTTTCGGGGCAGCAGCCGATCATATTCATTCTTGACCACGGCATAGCATTCGCAGGTACGCTTTTCAAGCCCAGGTCGATCCAGCACCGTGATGTGTCCGCGCCGATAGCGAATCAGCCCCGCATCCTGCAATAGCCCGGCCGCCTCGGTGACACCTTCACGACGCACACCGAGCATGTTCGCGATCAGCTCCTGCGTCATCACCAGATCGTTGCTCGTGAGCCGATCCAGGCTCAGTAACAGCCAACGGCATAGTTGTTGATCAAGCGAGTGATGGCGGTTGCACACGGCCGTTTGTGCCATCTGCGTGATCAGTGCTTGTGTGTAGCGCAATAACAAATGCAGCACCGGCCCCGCTCTGTTGAACTCTTGCATCATCAGGCTGGCTTGCAGCCGATACCCCATCCCTGCACTCTGCACCACCGCGCGACTCGGCGTCGACGATCCGCCCATGAACAGAGAAATGCCGACGATGCCTTCACGGCCAACGACGGCAATTTCAGCTGATGCCCCATCTTCCATCACGTAGAGCAACGACACGATGGATGTCGTCGGAAAGTAGACATGAGTCATCTTGCTGCCCGACTCGTAGAGCACCTTTCCCAACGGCATTTCGACCGCTTCGAGGTTCGGTAGCCAACGCTCCCATTCCGCAGGCGGTAACGCCGCAAGGAGGTCGTTTTTTTGCGGGCCGTCGGGGACTTTAGTCACACTCGCCAAGCGAATCTCCACTGGGGGTTGACCGACAAAGCCGCTGCCTTGATGATCGTTACTGTCGTCGTATCTACCACCGTTGATAGAGATAACGCTGTTCGTCGCGAGTATAGGCATGCCAACGGTCCTGTCAATGTTGCGGTTGGTAGGGAAATGGGTGCTGGTCATCGAACTGGTGTTTCGAATGGCGCTAGCGCACCGGTGGATAAGAGAGGTGCAGTTGTGCTGTCGGAACCGTGGCAGCTTTTGCTGCACTCACTCGCCAGATGATGTTGCCGACATCATCGGCCACCAATAGCGCGCCGCGCTTATCAATGGCGACGCCTACCGGGCGTCCCATCGCACTGCCTTCGGGGCTGAGAAACCCAGTCAACACATTGATCGGATCGCCGACGGGCTTACCGCCTGCGAACGGTACAAAGATAACTTTGTAACCGCTGCGCGGTTTGCGGTTCCACGAGCCGTGTTGCCCGATAAACATGCCATTCTGGAAACGGCTCGGGAGCGTTGTTCCCCTCGAGGCGGCGAGGCCAAGCGACGCCGTGTGTGAGCCCAGCGCGTAATCGGGCACCAGCGCCGTCGCAACCAGCTCGGGTCGCTGCGGTGTCACCCGCAGATCGAGATGCTTGCCGAAATAGCTGTAAGGCCAGCCGTAGAAGCCGCCGTCCCTGACCGATGTCATGTAATCCGGCACCAGATCATTGCCCAATTCGTCGCGTTCGTTCACCGAGGTCCACAGCATGCCGCTATCGGGCTCCCACGCCATGCCAACGGGGTTACGCAGTCCGGTAGCAAACTCACGATGGCGACCGGTTTTGATGTCGACCTCCCAGATCGCGGCACGACCCGACTCCTGATCCATGCCATTCTCGCCAGCATTGCTGTTTGATCCCACAGACACAAACAATTTGCTGCCGTCAGCGCTGGCCACCACGTTTTTTGTCCAGTGATGATTGCGAGTGCCGGCGGGTAAATCAACGACGACTGTGCCGGGATCAGTGATACGGGTTTGACCTTCAATGTACGGAAAGCGAACAACCGAATCGGTATTGGCCACGTAGAAATTGTTACCGACCAGAGCCATGCCGAACGGCGATTTCAAACCTTCGAGAAAGACCGTCTTTGTTTCCGCAATACCGTCGTTGTTGGTATCACGTAACAGGACAATGCGGTTGGCGCTGGGCGTCACTGCCCCCGCTTTTTTCATGACCAGCTTCATGATTTGGCCGCGAATGCCTTTGCTGTCGTCTGGCTTCGGTGGGGCATTGGTTTCGGCGACCAGAACGTCCGCGTTCGGCAACACATAGATCCAGCGCGGATGGTCAAGCCCCTCGGCAAATCGCACCACTGATGTGCCTTCGGTCGTGATGGGCTTGCTGCCTACGCGCCATCCTGTGGCGGTGGCGATGTTGACGGTCGGGATAAGCGTCGTCACCGGAGCCGGGATCTGCGGGTTTGGGCCCGTTCCCGAAGCGACCGAGAGCCGCGAACTCTCCGCGCAGCCAGTGAGCCAAAGCGCGATCAGCGCGAACAGGCCCATGCTCTGAAGTGCCAGCAGGATGCCTTTCGACGTCGGCGTGCGCTCCCCAACTGAAGGCAAAGAGGTAGGGTGATGGACACGGATAGCGGCTAATGTGTTCATGGCGACTGTTTGATTTTCGGGGTTTGGGTGCCAGCGGAAGTGTGCCGTGCAGCGGGGTCGCGGTCTGTGCGGCAGCACACATCTGTTGTGATGATGTTTCAGAACGTGTGACTTGAAGATCGCATTCGTTGTGAATGCTTTAACCCTGATTCTGACCGCCCGGTGACAGTGAAGAAGGAGAGCTGAGCTTCGCTGAAGTGATACATCCTACAAAGCGGAGAGCGCCCCGCCGATGCGCGCACGCCACGCGCGCTGATCAAATCGGCGGGTCTGCCTCTCCCGTCCAGAACATTGCAAGTTTTCCATTTCGTAGTGGGCGCAGTCGTCTCCGGAGCGCTGCTCGCCGCTCTTCTCTTTGGGCTGTTCTTCGATATAAATCGCTACAAGCCACGAATTGAAGCAGCGATGTCGAAAGGGCTCGCCATGAACGTCGCGATTGACGGGCCACTAGCACTGAAGCTCGCCTCAGGCTTGCAGGTCAAGCTGGAAAAGGTGCGTGTTAGCAATCGGGGTAGCGAGTTCGCCTTCGTAGAGGAGCTTGATGTTGCGACTCCGCTAATGTCGGTCATTAGCGATGAGATGGTGTTCAGCACCATCGCTGCAAAGGGGGCGCGTGTCTCCCTTCAGCGCGACCGCGCTGGCTTTCCGCCCTAACCAAGCAAACCGGCACCAGCACGTCAATCCGCAATCTGATCTCGCGCTGGAAAGTGGAAAAAGGCGTGGCTCGCGCTATCGACGTAGCCCTCACCACCAACGAAAACCGACTCGCCGTTCATGGCGACCTGAATTTTGTACGCATTCAATATCAAAGCATTGTGGTGGCGCTGGTGGACGCGAATGGTTGCGCCAAGGCGCGCCAGAAAGTCAGCGGCCCGTTCAGCAAGCCGATCGCAGATCAATCGACTATCCTGTTGCCATTGGGCCCCGTTCTTAGGCTGCTCGACAGCGCAAAGGCCCTTTTTTCGGGCGGGCCGGATAAGTGCGAAGTGCTCTACAGCGGCTCGCTGCCATCGCCGAAGTAGCGTCGTGCCGTATAGCGCGCGCAGTGACGCGACGTAGAAAGGTGCTTCAACATGGGACTGGTCATCCAGAGCATGGCCAACGAGATCTATGACGTGCAATCGTTGCCACCTGATGATTCGCTTCACTCAGCATGACAACCTTCCTCAAAAGCAACTTTGCCGACTCATCAGCGAAGGATCGGGTCGATTTGGAACGATTGATGCGGAAAAGACCACTTTTTTGCGTGCCACCTGATCCTTCGCTAAAGCTCAAGATGACAACAAGGGTGACAACCAATGAACTTCTAGATTTGCCCTTATGTGTGTTACCGCACGGACTTAAGGGGGTTGCGTTGTCAGACTGGCGCACCTATGGTGCGTGAAACGCATGCGTTTTTCGCGCCGCTTCAGGTGAGTCCATGCTCACAATTTTTCGCTCGCACAGACGGAATGTCGTCCACGCTCTTTCATATTCCCTAGAACCCCATGACGATCAACCCCAATGCGTCTGCAGCGAAGAACGCGATGTGCTGTGTTAATGTAGGATTGGACGGCGCGCTACCACCCCGACGTTTGGCGTACGCCGAACGACTCGGCGCCGCGCAAAGAGTACTATCGTTCGGCCCGCTGGTCGAAAACCCGCATGACACACAACAGGCAAAAAAGGTCGCCACCTCAGCCATGAATAGCGAGCCGGTTCCAACCGATCCATTGGTGGTCGCGCAATCGGCGTTCGCCACCTGGAGCCACATTAACGACGCACTGTCGCCAATCATCGGTCCGACCGGCGTCGCGGGGCTCTATAAACGCAGCCTGTCGTTGACGCGGGGAGCCCACCCGGTATTGACGGCGGTCTCTGAGGGACGACTTGCGCCGGGCGACTACTCAACCCTGCAACAAGCGCTGGCGCAACAATCGGCACCCGTTGCCACCGCGGCGAGCGTGGCGCTGCTGCAAACTTTCAATGATCTTCTGACCAAACTGATCGGGCCGTCGCTCACCGAGCGTTTGCTCCGACCACGATTGGACAACCCCTCATCAAGCGGCGATGCCGAACAGGATACGTCAACATGACCATAGGTAAAGCAACCATCAATCGTCTAAAAACCGGCGTTCCCGGTCTGGACGAGGTGCTGGGTGGTGGATTACCCGAATTTTCGTGCAATTTGATTGCCGGTCCACCGGGTAGCGGCAAGACGACGCTCGCGCATCAGATGATGTTTGCGCTGGCGACACCGGAGCGCCCCGCGCTGTATTTCACGGTGCTCGGTGAACCACCGATCAAGATGCTGCGCTACCAGCAGCAATATGATTTCTTTGATCTCGATAAGCTGAATAGCTCGATCCGGTTTATTAACCTTTCGGACGACGCCGCTAGTGGAAATCTCGATCAGGTACTCAGTCGTATCGTCGCCGAAGTCGAAAAACATGAGCCCGGCATGGTGTTTGTCGACTCGTTTCGCTCCGTGGTGCTGGCCGGGCAGGACGGCGGCACGCCGTATGGCGCGCTACAGCAATTTATCCAGAGCCTCGGCGTGCTGATGACGAGCTGGCAGGCCACCACCTTTCTGATTGGTGAATATTTCTCTGAAAGCGATCCGAATCCGATTTTCACCGTGGTGGACGGGCTCATCTGGATGCGGCAGACCGTCAAGGGCGACTCTGTCGTGCGCAAAATAGAGATCACGAAGATGCGCGGTCAACCCTCGTTGCTGGGATTGCACACATTTCGTATGAGCAGCGCCGGCATCCAAGTGTTTGCGCCGCCAAGATTGCCTGAGCGCGACGATTCGGAAGTATCAATGCCAGAGCGTGAACGCTTGTCGATGGGTGTACCGGGGCTTGACGCAATGATGGGAGGAGGCCTGCCACGTGGCTATTCGGTGTTGGTGACCGGGTCCTCCGGTGCTGGCAAAAGTATTTTAGCGGGGGCGTTTTTGGCAGAAGGTGCTCGCCTTGGCGAGGCAGGCGTGATTGCTGCCTTTGAGCAACGCCCGAACACATCACGCGGTCCGGTGATGGCCGAGTTGATTAAAAGCGGGAAAATCGGTGTCGTCGACACGCGCGCGCCTGACCTCTCGGTGGATGAGATTGCGAAGCTGTTAATTGATGAAATTGTCCGCCGGAAGGCGAGCCGTGTGGTAATTGACTCGCTATCGGGTTTTGAGCTTGCGTTGGCACCTAATGTTCAAAGTGACTTCCGCGAAGCGCTGTCGCGCATGGTCTCGGCGCTAGGCAAAACAGGCGCGACGGTGCTGATGACCTCAGAGCTTGAAGATCGATACACCGATTTGCGCTTCAGCCCCTACGGTACTGCCTTTTTGACCGATGCGATCATCGTGCAACGCTACGTTGAGCTGGAATCGCAGTTGCAGCGCGTGATGGCCGTGGTGAAAGTGCGCGCGAGTGCGCATTCACATGAAATTCGCGCTTTCGAAATCAACGATGACGGAATCAAGATTGGCGATTCGCTGAGCAGCTATGAAGCGTTGTTGAGTGGTGCGGCCACCCGGAGTTCGTTGTGATTGAAAGCGAACTTGATCGCAAAATAGCTGTGGCTTCGGGCAGGCTTGCGCTGCTGGACGAGGAGGCGAGTCAACTGCGCTCTGAACTCGTTGTCCTTCGACGCCTGGGCAAACAGGCTCAAGCCGTCTTGGCAAGTCAATCCGCGCAGCTTCTGGAGGCTAACCAGCAGTTGGTCGTGGCGGCATTGCATTCTGATCATGTGGCCGAAACCGCAGTGAGCGAGCTTTTCGCAATGACCAATACGCGCCAGCGCGACGGCCTGACTAACACGCCGAATCGCGAGTTGATGATTGACCGAATGGAGCATGCTATCGACATGGCGAAGCGCGGCAATATGCGGCTCGCTGTGTTGTTTATCGACCTTGATCAGTTCAAGAAGATCAACGATACGCACGGCCATATGATCGGTGATCAGGTACTGCAATTGGTAGCGCGCCGACTGGAGGCAGTCGTACGCGTATCCGACACGGTGAGTCGATTCGGCGGCGATGAATTTTTAGTGTTGCTGACGGAAATATCACAGGCTTCAGACGCTGCGCTGGCGGCAGTCAGCCTGCTCGCTGCAATCGCTGCTCCCGGCCCCATTAAGAACGGAACGGTGCAACTGTCCGCGAGCATCGGCATCGCTGTCTATCCGGGCGACGGTGCCGACGCGGAAACGCTTATCAGTCGCGCAGACGAAGCGATGTATCGCGCCAAGCGACAAGGCGGTGGTGGTTTTGAGCACGCCTTGCCGCTACGTCCCAGTTCGTCAGACGCGTAGATCTGGCTGGCTTATTGAGCAACAACCGTCGAAAGCTGGGCACCGTCTTTCACGCGGTCTAAGCGTTGCGTTGAAATCCGAATCTCGACGTCATGATCCTGCCGGTCATCGACTAGTGTGATGACCGCTTCCGGTTGCTCAATGCCATCGATCATCACAGTTGTCGCGCCCGCCTCTGATTCAGCCATTTCAAGTTGCCGCACAGCGATCACGTAGAACGTTTCGCGGTATCGGTAGCGTAGCGTGAATTGCTTCCAGTCGGGAGGCAGACACGGCGTAAAACTGAGCTTGTTGGCTTGAATGTGTAGCCCCAGCAACGATTCAAGAATGAACCGGTACATCCAGCCCGCCGAGCCGGTATACCAGGTCCAACCGCCGCGACCGGTGTGCGGCGCGACGCCATATACGTCAGCCGCGATGACATACGGCTCGACCTTGTAGGTGGCAATAGCTGACTCGGAGCTGCCATGATTGATCGGGTTGATCATGTTGAACAATTCCCAGGCGCGGGTCTTGTCGCCCAATGCGGCAAATGCCATCGCTGCCCAAATCGCGCCGTGCGTGTATTGCCCGCCGTTTTCGCGCACGCCGGGCACATAGCCTTTGATGTAACCGGGGTTCAATGCGGACTTGTCAAAAGGTGGATCAAGCAATTGAATGAGCGCCGCGTCGCGACGAACCAGTCGTTGATTGAGCGACGCCATCGCCGTATGCGAACGGGCTGTTTCACCCGCGCCGGAGAGCACCGACCAGCTTTGTGAAATCGAATCGATCTGGCATTCGGGATTGGTGCGCGATCCCAGCGGCGTTCCGTCATCAAAGTAGGCGCGCCGATACCATTGCCCGTCCCAGGCGTGTTGTTCTATGTTTCGTTGCAACTGATCCGCTTCCGTTTTGCAGCGATCAGCGAAGTCGACATC
>Ga0209181_10010255_pt1 | contig 12198 bp, 9 predicted proteins | sample MAT05_FD_187208 | JGI IMG/M metagenome (GOLD analysis project Ga0209181, IMG submission 187208) | Freshwater microbial communities from Lake Fryxell liftoff mats and glacier meltwater in Antarctica - MAT-05 (SPAdes) (version 2) | ecosystem: Environmental > Aquatic > Freshwater > Ice > Liftoff... | reverse complement strand
CCAATGTTCTGCTTCCTGTAGGATTCCGTTACATAAAGATCATCTAAGAATAAGCCCTTGCCCGTCCAGGAGAAATAGGTAAAATAGAAAGATGCGAAACCAACGATTACTTTGTCACTCGTTTCTGCAACAAAACATTGAAAGAAATCTTTTTCCTTCTCCATCTGCTCCAACGTGATGGATACCTTCTCGGGTGTTTTTTGAAAAATGGCAAACTCATTGATCAATGCCAGAATGGAGGGAAAATCGGAGGGTACTACTTTTCGAATATTTATTAGCATAAGTATATTTTTTAAAAAATACAATGCCGCCATTTTCGGGTGGCGGCATTGTATTCGAATCAATTGATCTTTTATATTAAACTACCTGGTTTCTTAACAGGTCTTCAAAAACATCTCTTTTACGAATCAGTTTGGCCTTACCATCTATAACCATCACTTCAGCAGGTTTTAACCTGGAGTTAAAATTGGATGACATCTCAAAACCATAGGCGCCGGCATTGTTAAATACCAGGTAATCGCCTTCTCTTACTTCATGTAATTTACGATCCCATGCAAAGGTGTCGGTTTCACAAATATTCCCTACCACATTGTAAATTCTTTCAGCACCTTTTGGATTGCTGATGTTCTCAATGTGGTGATAGGCGTCATACATCATGGGACGAATCAGATGATTGAAACCACTGTTAACACCTGCAAAAACGGCTGCCGGCGTTTGTTTGATTACATTTGTTTTTACCACAAAATAACCGCACTGGCTTACCAGGTATTTTCCAGGTTCAAACCATACCTGTAATTTCCTTCCGGTTTCCTTCTCAAAATCCACAAATGCCTGGGCTACTTTTTTACCCAAATCTGCCACATCGGTTTCTACATCGCCTGGCTGATAAGGCACTTTAAAACCGCTGCCCAAATCTATAAACTCCAGATTGGGAAAATGCTCGGCTATATTAAACATTACTTCAAGTCCTAACAGAAAAACTTTCATGTCCTTGATCTCGCTGCCGGTGTGCATGTGAATTCCGGTTACATTCAGGTTGGTACTTTTTACAATCCTTTCAATGTGACGCAACTGGTGAATAGAGATGCCAAACTTGCTATCGATGTGGCCGGTAGAAACTTTATAATTGCCTCCTGCCATAATATGCGGATTTAACCGGATACAAACGGGGTAACTATCTCCATACTTATGGCCAAATTGCTCCAGAATAGAAATATTATCAATATTGATATTTACACCCAATTCTTTGGCTTCCACTATTTCTGCAAAATCAACACAGTTGGGTGTGTACAAAATATCCTTTTGATTAAAACCTGCCATCAAACCGAGCTTCACTTCGTTTACACTTACACAATCAAGCGATACGCCGATGGTTTGCATATATTTTAATATATTGATATTGGTAAGCGATTTACAGGCGTAAAAAAGGCGGGCGTTGCTACCTGTAAAAGCCTTTTGCAATTTTTTATACTGTTCTGCAATTCGTTCTGCGTGGTACACATAAACTGGTGTACCGAATTCATCAGCGATCTCAATTAGCTGCTGGTGGGTTAAATTTTTTGACATGATAAAATATAAGTGTTGGTTATTGATACTATTTTAAAATCCAGGCAATGTTTATAAAAAAAGGTATGAGAAACATGCTTCATCATACCTTTTAAAAATAATTCAATTTAAAGTTTATGATTCAGCCGGGTCCTCTTTGTCCTTCGCCTGTTTATCCGATGCGTCTTCCTTTTCTTCCGAATCGGACGCTGGGTGATCACCTGGATTTTCTTCGGTTTCATACTGCAGTTCTTCAATAGCTATTACTTCAACCTCGGTTTCTTCCATAACCACTTCCTCCTCAATTGTAATTAAAAACTCATTCTCGTTTTTTTCAATTGCGTCATCTATGATTTCTGCGATTTCCACTTCAGTAAATTCAGTGGCTATCAATTCCACTTCGGTATTATCGCCTAACACGGCTATATTTTTAATTATTTCCCCATCTTCGGTTACGGCCAGTATTACTTCTGCTACTTCATCTAAATTATTGGCATCATCTTCAGGTTGAATATTCTGATTAACAATTGTTGCCTGCACCAGTTCTTCCATCAATACTTCACTTATTTTAGGCAAATCTTCGGTACTATTGATCCCAAAATAGTCCATAAAAGATTTTGAAGTAGCATAAATTAAAGGCTTCCCTACTGCTTCCTCATTTCTTCCGGAAATTATAACAAGGTCTTTCTCTAAAAGTTTTTGTACCGCATAATCGCAGTTTACACCACGAATGGCTTCAATTTCACTTTTGGTAATGGGCTGCTTGTAAGCTATAATTGCGAGTGTTTCCAATGCAGCATTGGAAAGACGTTTAAGAAATTTATCGCCATTCAACTGTGCAACAGTTTTATGGTATTCTTTTTTTGTAAGAAACTGCCAGCCGCCGCCACTTTGCTTTAATTCAAAAGCATAAAACTCCGAATTATATTTTTCATGAATACCCTCCACGGCCGATTCTACCTGGTCAAGTGTAGCCCTGTCTTCAATAAAGCCCATCGCATTATTCAGCAATTCTACCAGATCCAAATTGGTCAATGGCTTATCACTGGCAAATATCAAGGCCTCTATATGTGGTATTATTTGAGAAAGTTCCATGCCCCTAACCCCTAAAGGGGAATATTAGTATTTAGATTGTTAGATGCTTTTTATCCTTGCTCCCCTTTAGGGGTTGGGGGCTTTTTTATCCGTTCAACGCAGCAGCTCCACTTACTATTTCCGTTAATTCGGTAGTAATAGCAGCCTGTCTTGCCCGGTTGTAACTTATTTTGAGTGATTTCAATAGTTCATTTGCGTTATCAGTTGCCTTATCCATCGCCGTCATACGGGCACCATGCTCACTTGCATGAGCATCTAAAACCGACTTAAATAATTGCGTGTTTAAAATTTTGGGCATCAGTTCCTGAATCAGCACTTCTTTACTTGGTTCAAAAATAAAATTGGCCTTTTTATCGCCTGCCTGCTTCTCTAATTTTTTTACAGGCAAAAACTGTTCTGCAACAAAAACCTGTGTGCCTGCATTTTTAAACTCGCTATATATAAGCTCTACCGCATCAATTTCTTTTTTTGCAAATGCTTCCATTGCAAATTTTGCAGCCGCCTGAACTCTGTCAAAGCTAAGTCCGGTAAAAATATCCCAATATTGGTCTACTACGTTAAAACCACTTTTTGTAAAATGTTCAAATCCTTTTTTTCCAATGGGTAAAATTTGCACATTGCCTTTTGCATGCTGCGTACTGTATTTGTCCTGAATCACCTGTCTCGCCAATTTAATCAGGTTACTATTGTATCCACCGCACAAACCCCGGTCGCTGGTTACTACTATAATCAAGGCCCTTTCTACATTCCTTTCGGTTGCCAATGCCAGGTTTACATCACCATCGCTGTTGCTTACAATATTACTCAGCACTTCCTGTAATTTTTTTGCATAAGGACGCATTTGGGTAATGGCATCCTGGGCACGGCGAAGCTTGGCAGCACTCACCATTTTCATTGCTTTGGTTATTTGCTGAGTACTTTGCACACTCTTAATTCTGTTACGAACTTCTTTTAACGCTCCTGACATATCAAGGTTAATTATAAATTGAATGGTTACTTTTCGGGGGGCAAAGGTAGGGAAATTTGCGAATTTGCGAATTCGATAATTTGCAAATTATTTGAGGTACGCTTTGTCAAAAGACGCATCTGCATATTACGGCGTAGGCATATTAAATTAAGACATAATATTCAACTCACTTGGGAGGCAATTGAATTCTTTGCGAAAGGCGGTTGAAAAGTTACTTAGGTTTTGGTATCCCAATTTAGTTCCTACCTCCGAAATGGAATATTTACGGGATAAAATATACTCCTTCGCCATATGCATCCTGTTTTTTTGGTAGTACTCATATAATCCCATTCCAAAAAACTGTTTAAATAGCTTCTTCAGTTTACTCTCGCTCATGAGCGAAAGTTTCGACAATTTCTCAATACCCGGAAAAGCCTCATGGCAGCTTTTCGTTAGCATCACTTCAATTTTTTGCAGTGTAACAAAATCATCATCATTTATATTTTCAGGAGATTCCGAAATATCACGCTGTAGAAAAGTTTCAAGTAGCTTATCCAACAGCCTTAAAATTCTGCTACGTACAAATATGTTTGGATAAGGGTGATTTGTAGGCAAATTCAGGATTTCACTCATTAGTCTTTGCTGTTTGGCATTTACAAACTGCTTAAAATAATTAACCTTCTCCAGGTAATTAAACACTTCCGTCAGCCGATGGCTAAGATTTTTTGAAATCCATTCATTTTCAAGAAATATACTAATCCCCTTAACATGAGTCGTTTTTCCAAATTTCAATTGCTGTGAAGTTTGCGAATTAGTAACACGAAGTTCGAAATGACTGCCAATATCAAGAAGACTGGAATGGTCGTCCAATTTAAAATGCACGGGGGCCAATGTTTGGAAATGATACAGGTAGATAATAACGCCAAAATTATCAGAAGGTGTACGGTTGAAATGATAGTCTTCCTTTAACTGAAAATTATTTACACATGCTGTGCAGCCTTCCTCTATAAAAAAGGATGCAGAATACCCCGCTCCTATTTCTGGTGAAAGCGACAACACATTCTCTTTTACTACACTGCCCAAAGCAGTTGCAAGTTCATTCAGCCATGCCAAATAGTCTTTTTGCATGTAGTTAAATTCCTTAATATCGGCTGGCGTTGTGTTCAAAATTGAATACAAATTATAGATTTTTTTTTTGCAATTACAATACTATTAATTAACAGTACCTAATCTTTCATTTTATTTCAAAAACGGACGATCAAATTTGAACAACTGTCCTGTCAACCTGTAAAAGTGTGCAAATCACCCTATTTTTAAAAGATTAATTCATAATAATTATAGTTTATAAACTAAAGTCAACGAATTGTACCCAGAATTGCACATCTTCGCTATACAAATTAGTTACCTCTATTTGTGATAAGCAAGAAGTCATTCTAATACTAAATTAAGAATAAAATGACGGTTTGCTTTGTGACCTGATAGATTTCGGATCACTATTCACACTTAACTTAACACTAGTAACACAATCAATAAAACCACAAGTTTTAGTAAAAAAAAGCAGCGATAAAATGGTACTTGCCTTCAATTTCCTAATCATAATTTTAATTGAGCTCCCCATTATTGCGCTATTTTTCAAGAGAAAAAAAAGACAGGCGGCACTTGGGATGGCATTACTAATAAACATCATTTCATGGTCAGTCACGCACATTATTTTTTTTACATTTGATATCAACATGTACTATGTGGCAGTTGTTTTGGCGATTGGTGAGGCGATTGCATTTCATTTCCTATTGCCCTGCAACTGGAAAAAAGCGTTTATCATTTCCCTGATTGTAAATAGCCTAAGTTTTTCGATTACGCATGCTATACCTGAAGATCTATTTCAGCAGAAGCCGTATAACATCAAAACAACCATACAAAATTGAAATTTTAAAGTGTATAAGAAACGGTGAATCCACCGGGTCCGGCTACAACCGTTAGCTTTTCTGCAAAGGAATTTAGCTGCTTTCCGTGATGCTGTTGCAGTTTGTACATTACGGCATCCAGCAAAAACAGAAACCCACCCTGCACCATGACTGAGTTGCCATATCCTTTTAATTTAGCCGGATCAACATTGCGTTTGCTTCTCTCTGTTAAATATAAACCTGTTGTAACATACGCAAGGTCCAGTCCGGTATTGAACAAAAATGCTTTTTCAGTTTTATTTTGGTGCATCAATACTTTTGAAAAAGTAAGGTCCTTTAGTTTCTCTTTGGAAGCACCATAATAGCCTGCACCTGCTATTACTAAATTAACGCTGTTCCAAATTACGTTCATCTGGTTAAAATAACGAGCCTCTCTATTGTTGGTATTTGTAGCAATTGCACCAGCTATTATATTGGCGGTACTCCAGCTTCCCAAAACTACCATTGCCTTCTTATTCAAATCAATCCGCTTTTGCTCAAACGAAATCAGCTCATTCATTTGACAAAAAACGACCACCGGAGAAATGGCAAGAGCCAATAGAACCAAGATATGCTTCATAAACAGAATTTCTATTGCAACAGCTATTGCGGCGTAAAGTTTACTTTTCTAATTTTATAATGATTGGTTTTAAAGTATGCTCCACTTCAAGTCTTCCACCTTCTGTTGTATTTTGTTGTAAAGCTATCTTTCGGTGTAAGATTGCGACCAACTTCAACTGATTGCCCTTCTGGCGTTGCAGTTCCTCCACCGGTATCAAAATAAAGGACTTGTTTTCATTAGGAGTATGACTTACGCTAAAAGATGAATCTGTATCCACAGCGTTCATTTCTATGTGGTCATCCGCTCCTAAAGGAGAGGATTCAAAAGGGATTTGAAGTGCGACCGTCCTCGCACTAACTTCAGGAATATTAATCAGTTTAAATGCTGCAATAGAAAACCTGTTCTCAAATTTCCTTTTATTTATATCGGTATAAGTAAAAAGATGATCTCCATAAAAAGTATTCGCAGGTGTACTTTTTTTATAAAATGCCCCTTCATACTCGCTGCTATCCATAGTCAGCGAAACCCCATCAAACTGAATCCCGGCAGGCCTTGTTAATACCAGTGTAGTGCCATTGTCTCCTGCAAAACGAAACTGGCTGTACACAGTAGCATTTTCATCACCCTCACTATAGCTGATATTGTATTGCTGGTAAATGGTTTCCTGAGATACATCCTTGCTTTCGCCAATCTCATTGCTGGTGCAGCCGGATATCAAAAAAGTACAACAAAAAAATACAATCGGGAATAATCGAAATGATTTCATATAGTTAATTTTTGAGTTAATGCTGAAAACAAAAAAAAGTTAGTTAAGAAAAACTTAATACTTGCCCCGCCAATAAAAAAACATTTTCTAAACAACTCATTTACAAGGTGGCACACAGTTATCCATTCCAAAAAGCGGCTATCCCGCAAACCCCTAACTAACCCTTTTAAACTAACAAGTAATTGTTACCTTTGCCGCGCTGTCATTTTGGCTCTCAAAATATTTAAGCACCATATTTGACAATGCAAATCACCGGAATTAATTAATTATAAACAATACCCAATAACACGGAATTTTATGATAGGCTTCTTATCGAAAATATTTGGCGGCAACAAAAGTGAAAAGGATGTAAAAAAGATAACACCACAGGTTGCTAAGATCAATAGTTTTTTTACACAATACCAATCGCTCAGCAACGACCAATTAAGGAATAATACGGCTGAATTTAAACAGCGTATTCAACAGCATCTTAGTGCAATTGATCAGGATATCAATGCTAAAAAGGAAAATGCAGAAAACCTGCCGGTTACCAACATCAACGAAAAAGATGTCATCTATCAGGAAATTGATGTGCTTAAAAAAGAGCGGGACAAACAAATAGAAGTTATACTTCAGGAAATTTTACCCGAGGCGTTTGCCACCGTAAAAGAAACAGCCCGCCGGTTCAAGGACAATGCAACATTGGAAAGCACTGCAACTGAACTGGACAGAACCCTCTCTGTAAAAAAAGATCACATTACTATACAAGGCGATCAGGTAATTTTCACCAACACCTGGAAGGCCGCTGGCGGCGACGTATTGTGGAATATGGTTCATTATGATGTGCAGTTGATTGGCGGTGCGGTATTGCACTCCGGCAAAATTGCGGAAATGGCTACCGGTGAAGGTAAAACGTTGGTGAGTACATTGCCCGCCTACCTGAATGCATTGGCAGGCGAAGGCGTACATATTGTAACCGTAAATGACTACCTGGCAAGAAGAGATAGTGAATGGAATGGCCCGCTATTTGAATTTTTGGGATTAACAGTCGATTGTATCGATAAGCATGAACCGAACGGAGATGCAAGAAGAGCTGCCTACAATGCAGACATCACCTATGGCACCAACAACGAATTTGGGTTTGATTACCTGAGAGATAATATGGTGCATAGTCCGGACGAAATGGTACAGCGCAAGCATCATTTTGCAATGGTGGATGAAGTGGATAGTGTATTGATTGATGATGCCAGAACACCGTTGATAATCAGTGGGCCTGTTGGGCACAGTGACAATACCCAACAATTTTTTGATTTGAAACCAAGGATTGAAAAATTGGTGGATGCCCAAAAGAAAGCAGTGAGTCAGCACTTAATTGATGCCAAGAAGAAAATTGCAGATGGCAATGATGATCCCAAAGATGGTGGTCTTTCATTGATGATTGCACACAGAGGTTTACCCAAAAGCAGTGCGTTGATTAAATTTTTAAGTGAGCCGGGCATCAGGGTAAAATTGCAAAAGACAGAAAACTATTACCTGGCCGATCAGCAAAAAGAAATGCCGAAAGTAGACGCCGAATTGTTTTTTCACATTGATGAAAAAAACAACCAGGTTGACCTTACGGATAAAGGAATTAACCTGATTACCAAGTCAGGTGAAGACACTGAATTCTTTATCCTTCCTGATATTGCTACAAAATTGTCTGACATTGAAAAAGGCACTTTATCGGCCGAAGAAAAATTACAAAGCAAAGAAGCCCTGTTAAGCGAATACTCACTGAAGGCAGACCGCATACACACCGTGCAACAATTATTGAAAGCCTACACGTTATTTGACAAGGATACCGAATACGTGGTGATGGACGAATCGGTAAAAATTGTAGATGAACAAACTGGTCGTATACTGGATGGAAGAAGATATTCTGATGGATTGCACCAGGCAATAGAAGCGAAGGAAAATGTAAAGATTGAAGCCAGTACACAGACCTATGCAACCGTTACTTTGCAGAACTATTTCCGTATGTATCATAAACTATGTGGCATGACCGGAACTGCAGAAACAGAAGCAGCAGAGTTGTGGGATATTTACAAATTGGATGTGGTAACCATTCCTACAAACTTACCGGCTGTACGTATAGATGAACAGGATTTGGTGTACAAAACCAAGCGGGAAAAATACAAAGCAGTTATTGATGAAATTGAGCGTTTACGCCTTGCCGGGCGACCTTCATTGGTGGGTACCACTTCGGTAGAAATCAGTGAATTGCTAAGCAGGATGCTGAAGCAAAAAAATATTCCACACAATGTATTGAATGCGAAACAACATGCCAGGGAAGCACAGGTGGTAGCCGAAGCAGGTTTCGCCGGCGCCGTTACCATTGCTACCAACATGGCTGGTCGTGGTACAGATATTAAACTTGGGCCCGGTGTTAAAGATGCGGGTGGTTTGGCAATTGTTGGAACAGAAAGGCATGAGAGTCGTCGTGTAGACAGACAGTTGCGTGGACGTTCTGGTCGGCAGGGAGATCCCGGAAGCACCCAGTTTTTTGTAAGCCTTGAAGATGATTTGATGCGCATGTTTGGCAGCGAACGTATTGCATCGCTGATGGACAGGATGGGTTACAAGGAAGGAGAAGTGATTCAACACAGCATGATCTCTAAATCAATTGAAAGAGCTCAGAAAAAAGTGGAAGAAAACAACTTTGGTATTCGTAAGCGTTTGCTCGAATATGATGATGTAATGAACAAGCAACGGAATGTGGTTTACAGCAAACGTAACCATGCATTGTTTGGAGAACGACTTGCACTGGATCTTGACAATGCCTTCTACTCTGTGGCTGAAGGGTTAGTAAATTCATTTAAAGAAAGCAATGACCACGAAGGCTTTAAGCTGGCGGTGATCATGAACTTTGGAATTGATACCGTTATCACTCCGGAAGAATTGGAAAAAGGTGCCATCAATGTAACAGCCGAAAAGCTTTATGATGAAGCCAAAGGAAATTACAACCGCAAGGTGGTTGCTGTAGCCGAACAAACATTCCCGATTATAAAAAATATTCGTAAAGAGCAGGGCAATCACATTGAAAACGTGGCGGTACCGTTTACGGATGGACGAAAAATAATCCAGGCCCTTGCCAACCTGGATAAAACCATTGCAAGTGAAGGGGCTGAATTACCAAATGCTCTCGAACGCAGTATTACACTGGCGTTGATTGATGATGCCTGGAAAGAACATTTAAGAGCAATGGATGATTTGCGCCACAGTGTACAAACTGCAGGCTATGAGCAAAAAGATCCATTGGTAATTTATAAGATTGAAGCCTTTGGTGCCTTCAAACAAATGGACGACCAGGTAAACAAGGACATCGTAAGTTTCCTTTGTCATTGTGCCATCCCAATGGAAGAAACCAATGCAGGTAAAATAAAAGAAGGCCGTGAACAAAAAACGGACATGAGCAAAATGCGCCAGCGTAAAGAAGAATTTGCAGGTGCAGCTTCAGGTACTGGCGGTCCGGAATATATCAGTGACGAAAATGATTATAACGATCCTTCACCAGCCATTAAGCAGGAACCAATCAGGGTAGAACCGAAGATTGGAAGAAACGATGCCTGCCCATGTGGTAGCGGTAAAAAGTTTAAGAATTGCCATGGGAAGGATGCGTAAATAAATTGAAGCATTTTATAAAAAGGCTAACTGTGAAGGTTAGCCTTTTTTGTTTAACCCATATTTTGTCAGGCGATTGATTTGATATTGTGGATCATTGCCACGTTGCCGTTTGGTTGGCCAATCAAGCTATGGCCATTTAAACATTTAAGCTATGGAGAATATGCGCATTTTACAGTTATCCATACGAAAGAAAAATCTGCATTATTTTCAGCAATGATTCAAAAAGTTACACATCCACATCCAATGTTCAAAACAAAAAAAACATTTAATTAAAAATGAGGGTTGACATAGATGTTATTCTTCTGAATAATTATTTAATAGAATACTTGTACTTATATTTTTCAAACAACTGTGTTTGCTTATTATCCAGGTTGATATCACGGCCTTGTATAAATGCCTGTGTTACTTTACTGCTTTTCATATCCAATAAGTCGCCTTCGCTGATTACGATGTTGGCATCCTTTCCTTTTTCCAATGATCCGGTAAGGCCATCAATGCCCAAAATTTTTGCTGCACTCAACGTGATAGCTGTTAGTGCCTGCTCTTTGCTTAAGCCATACGCTGCCATAGTTCCAGCCTGGAATGGCAGGTTACGCTGTTGCCAGTATCCGCTGCCTTCATCCTGGCAAATGGTGAATAACACGCCAGCCTTTTGCAAGGCCGCACCTGTCTTGTAAGGTTGGTCTACATCATCATCGTCGGTTGCCGGTAAACTATGTGGTTGCGATAAAATAACGGCTGTATTATTTTCTTTCAAAATATCTGCAATAATCCAGCTATCACTACCACCTACAATTACCAGTTTAAATCCGAACTCCTTCGCAAGGTCGACCGCCATCATCATTTCTTTCACCAGGTCGCAATGCACATAAAATGATTGTGATTGACTGAATAATCCTTTTACCGCTTCAAATTTCAAATTGACCGCAGTATGACTGGCTTCATTGTTATATGCTTTCGCTTCTCTGAAAAAGTTCCTGGTTTCTTCAATTTTATCCAGACCAAGTTTTACCCGGTCTACCTGCTCCGCAGATCTGCGTCTAAACTGATTGGGCCTGTTTACCAACAAGGGCATGTTAAAATGAACACCGTTATCTGTTTTGTAAGCGGCATCTTCCCAGTTCCAGGCATCCAACTGCACCACCGAAGAGGTGCCGCTGATGGTGCCGCCAGCCGGTACAATATTGGCCAGCAATATGCCATTGCTGCGCAACGTATTGACCACCTTGCTATCGGTATTGTAAGCAAAAAGAGCGTGAATATTTGGGTTCATATCACCTACTTCTGCATAATCCGAAGAAGCACGTACGGTACTCACCTCCACCAAACCTAAATTGGTGGCTGGTGCAATAATACCAGGATAAACATGTTTGCCTTTAAGGTCGATCACCTTTATATCCGCAATGGCTGCAGAAGGTCTTACATCTACGATTTTACCGTTGCTAAAAACGACCATTCCGTTTTCAATTACCTGTCCGTTGCCTATATGTATCACCCCATTTGTAAGTGCAATCGCATTGCTTTGTGCAGGTGAAGGATGCATATTTTCCTGTGCATTGGCCAGCAGCGAAAACAACACCATACTATTTAAAAATATTTTTTTCATACTTATTTATTTTTTGTAGAACATGAACAATCGGAAAAAAGCAATTGGCGATAATGCATCAAACTTTCAACCTTCAACCCTCAACCTTCAACC
>Ga0209181_10010252_pt1 | contig 12199 bp, 6 predicted proteins | sample MAT05_FD_187208 | JGI IMG/M metagenome (GOLD analysis project Ga0209181, IMG submission 187208) | Freshwater microbial communities from Lake Fryxell liftoff mats and glacier meltwater in Antarctica - MAT-05 (SPAdes) (version 2) | ecosystem: Environmental > Aquatic > Freshwater > Ice > Liftoff... | reverse complement strand
GATTTTAATGAGTACACCGATTTTACCAAGTACACCGATACCACTGAACTTCGATGGTCATGCTACCCAATTCGGGGGTATCGGTGTACTCTGTAAAATCGGTGTTCTAAATTCTATCGCATCTCCCGGATCCACGCTTTGATCAATTCTACGCCCTCGCGGTGTTGCAATTGCCGCCCCAACTCAGGCATCCGAATACCCGGGTCGTCGCTTTCCATTCGGAATACGAGGATACTTTCATTGGGCTTGCCCGGCACGATGCCAAAACGGCGATTGCCACTGCCGCGACCTGCAGCTACGGGAGGTTTACCAACGCCTAAGCGCTCAAGGTCGGTTTGATTATACTCTAAAAACATACCGCTGGTGCTGGCTGGGCCGTGCGGATTGTGGCAATGAGCGCAGTTGGCGTCAAGATAACTTCGCGCGGCGGATGAAGGCTGACCCTCCTTCGCTAAAGCTACGGCATTTGATGGCTGACCCTCCTTCGCTAAAGCTACGGCGGGTAAATTATTTAGCTGTGGCGCGGTTAATGGATCGAAATTATCGGGCAGAGCCAAGCGATCGGATTTGCTCCAAGCAAGCAATTGATTTTCACCGTTTTCTATGTGGTTAAGTTGCCGTGCCGTAATCCCGATGGGCACAAATTGTCCGTCGTAAGAATGGCAGCCCTTGCATTGGTTGATGTTCGGGGCAATGTATTCGATGCTTTGTTTTTTGCCTTTTTCATCTATCCAGGAGACGGGGAAACTGGCCCCCGCCACTTCCAAAAATGCGTCGGTTTGTTCGGAATTCCATATATATTCAAGGGCTTTCCAACCGTTCTCTTCTTTGAGCAAAAGCCTCGTTTCCAATATTTTACGGCCTTTTTCGGGCATACGCGCATCGTTCCAATAAAAAAAATGCTTGATGATAACTGCACCTGCGGGGAACTCAAATGCTTGCTCCGCATCGTACTTCATTTTCTGCCCATTTGGCAAAAACACAAATCGCGCTTTTTCGGCATAATCACTAAAAAGCGGGGCGTTTACCTCGTAAGAGAATACATTGGTCGCAGGTGCGAGCTCTGAAATATTACCTGTAAAAAAGGCGTAGTCGGAGAGACGGGGCTTTGCCTCAACTCCCCAAAAGTTCTCAACTTTCGGGAAGTTCGGAGCAAACGCTTGCAAAACAAGCAACGCGATTAATACACATCCTCCAGTTTTAAAAGTCGCAGTCATAAGGTTTTTCATTTTTGCTGATTTTGTCTTTGAAAAGCCCAAGTTTATCGGCTCGAAGGTTGGCGAAAGTTCCATTCTCGTTGTTTCGGATGCAGATTTCATAGCCTGGCTTTAGTTTACCGTTGACATCGACCCAATCAGGGTTTTGAATGCCATCGTATAGAATGTGTGGCACTTTTTTGCCAAATTTCCACCAAAAAATAAAGCCGAGTTTACTTTTCCAGGTCGGCATCCGTTTGCCCATGGAGTAAATATTGTCGTGTATGAAAATCCGGGAGGGGTAGGGATTGTAGTCCTTGTCTTTGATCGGCGTTTCGGTGATGAAATAACTCACGATGACCGTGGAGGCCGTTTTATTGTCCCAAATTTTGTTGTTGAAGACCTCCACGTCCTTGGTAGCCAGGATCATCACCCCGGTGCCGGGCGGCACTTTTCCCACGATATTTCCCTTGGGCGCAAAGTTGCGGAAGTTATTGCGGGTCACGAGGTTGTCGTGGACCTTGATGTGGCCGCCGCGCTTTTTGGGCAGGTCAGGCAAGTCGAACACGAGGATGCCACCCGTGTTGTCGTAAGTTTTGTTTTTCCAGACCCAGGCATTGGTGGTGTTTTCGATTTCGATGCCAGCCACGTTCCATTTTGCCACACAATCCGTCACCCACACCGAGTCGGACTGGCCGACATAGATGCCCGCGTCGGAGGCGCCGATGGCGGTGCAGCGTTCGATGCGGACGTCTTGGCATTGCACCGGATAGAGGGCGTAGGAGCCGTTGGAGGCTTTTGGTTTTCCTGTCCACTGGGCGGTGATGTCGCGGAAAATCAGTCCGTGCACCTGTTGCGTTTTGATGAGGTCGCCCTTGGAATCCTCGATGGTAAATTGTTCTAAGACAATATTTTCTGCGTTGGTAATCTTAATTCCTTCGGCGCCTTGTTTTTGGTTTTTGAAGGAAAGCACGGTTTTCCCCTGCCCTGCACCGCGCAGCGTGACGTTCTTTTTTGCATCCAGCCAGAGGGTATTCGACAGGGAAATGGAGCCCTCAGGAAACTCCACCGTAGCGCCGTCTTCTGCCAGAATGAGCAAGGTTTGTAGCTGTTTTTCGAGCTCGGGCTGGGCGGAGAGCGTATGGGCAAAAGCCAGCAGAAACAAGGACAAAAACGATCGTTGCATGTATGTGTTTATTTTGGCCAAATATAGGGTGAAGAGGTTTTTACACCTGGGAAAAAGGCACAGTCTTTAGAAATAGGTGTTCAAAACGTTGGGCGATACGATATTGGCAGGCCATGCCTACCATAAATTGTTCTTCAATTCCAATTACCACGGATATAGGTTGGCGTTTGGACAGGAGCATACCATACCTTCTCAATCCTTATGGTTAAATACCCGATCACTCGCCGCAACGGTAACACTGCCGTAGATTATATTGAAGACACCATTGGCGAACAATAATACTATAAGCGAATCAGGGTCATCATCAAAGGAAATCGCTGGAGACAACATTCCACTAAAGTTAAAAAAGAATCCCCCTGCTATATTTTCCTGAAATGCCGGATTGGTGTTTTGAGGAGAAAAAATGGACATTATAACCGGAACATTCCACAATCCATTGATCACCAAATCTGCCCAGGGCGATATATCGCTAAAAATTCGCTTTTGTAAAGGGTACTTAAGGGACGTTATGGCATCCACCACATCTACCATTGCTTTCCCAACGAATAAACTCGTTAAAATAATATTCATGCCCTCCCAGGTTTCCAGCACTCTATTGCCTCTGTTGAAAAGACCGCCGACAGCAACAATGTCCGGAGAAGCATAGGGCAGGGCCAAAATACTATTAATGATGGTAGCAGGATTGGCTGGCAATAACGCCTCCTGTTCTTTTTTATATGGCTTGGCGAAAACAGTCGTAACAGAAATAGCCACCGCACTTACCATCGCCATAATACCCGACGCTAAAACCCAGTTATCGTACTGACTATGAACAATGGACGCGTTGGAATCCGTTCGGGCAGACCTTGGCGCACTCGGATCAGGTTTGGTCAATACCACCTGGAATGCCGAAAAGTCATTCGCATTCAATAGTTTATCGGTTTCCGGGCCAGGTTTAAAGATATTGTCCCCCGTCAACAGTTTAAACACGACGGTAACGGGTATGGCCGCCACCAAACAGGCGACATCCAGGATACTCAAATCGTCCCCTTTGGTGATCTGTTTTTTATAGATATGGGAAAGCACCGGGATTTCGATTGGAGCAGTCAAAACATCCCTGATGCCTTCCAAAAAGGTATTAAACAACTTGAAAAGCTCGGCGAGTATGGTTTTGGCAATCTCCAACAATTCACTGGTAACGAAGCCTACGATTTTAACGATGATATCTTTGTATGACATGGCCGAAACCGTTCTATAAAAATCCGAGTCCGTGTTCTTGATCAAATCTTCAAACTTTTGTTTCAGAAGCTCCACTGCGGCCAAAATGGCTTTAAGTTTCTCGCCAAGATCGCCTGAAATGATGGGCGCAATGACGTCTTTTCCAAGATTTGAGCTACCCGCGTTGTTCTTTAAATGATAATTGATCATGTTGAACGCCGGGGTGTTTTGCCCTCTTACCGGATTGATGCCTGCGGCCGTGTTTTTAGCAGAGTCTTCAGAATCGCCCGGCAGACGGTCTTCAATTCCCGCCCAGTTTTTGACATAATCTTCTGCTGCGGTCATGGCGTCCAACAGCTTGTTCTCATACGATTCAATACTTTTGATGCCTTGGTCAATATAGGTGCTGAAGAACTTTTTGAACACCCGGTGCGTGAGGAGTATATCATCCCAATCAAAAATATACCCCAGCCACTTGCGCAATTTTTGGGTATCCACCCCTACCCAGTCAAGGAAGCTCATAAACGCGGATATAGCCGCCACCAAAGTATCAATAAAAAAAACGAATATTTTTCCGAGTATTTTAAACACAAAACCGACCACACCTTCGACAACCTCTACCACAAAATGCTCTATAGAATCAAAGAGAGACGAGACATCATCTTTTACCCAATTGAAAAAACTCCAGATATCGTCAATGATTTCTTGCCCTATTGAGCTGTCTCCCCTGAGTGCTACAGCATTTGCTGACCCGAACTTTGTTTCAGCAGCAGCCCCTTCATAATAAGTCATCCCTCCTTTTTCGAAATGAAGTCCCCATAACACGGATGGTTTGCTATCTGAAGTGGCGCTCCTGGTGCGTAGGGCATTGCTGGATTTGTGCTTGCTGCCATCGGCTGGCACATATTTCAGGGTATCCACCAACTGTTGTATGACTTTGGCAAGTGCGTCGGGCGTATTTTTATCTACTTTGGTGGGATCTATCAGCGGAATCGAATGCTTGTTGTCGTCGGTGATGCGCACCTTCATCAAATCATCGCCTGTTTGAATGGATTTCATGGTATCCAATACGCCCGCCATCGGATTCACCAATAATGGGTCAATGCCTTCAATACTAAACCGGTAACAGACTGCCGAAAGGTCTGCCGTTTCCTGAATGATGGTAATACTGCCTGTGGGGTCGGTTGTGATATTGAGCGGAAGGCTTGGGGAAAGAATGGTATAAATGTCATTTACATACACCGAAACCGGAGTGGTCGCAGTAATGGCAACCTTTACGTCAAATTTGGGCAAACTGCTCCCGTCGGTGATCACCACATGGCTTGTATAACTGTTGACTTCCACTACATCATCGGTTGCGGTGGCTGGCAACAAAATGCTCCTTTGAGACCATGTAAGTGTTTGCGGATCCTGAGAGAGTTGCAGGAGCTGGTTGCTGCTGTTGTAAGCGAACAATACATGATTCTGGTTCACTGCATTGAGGTAGGTGGTCGCCTTCGAAACATCCGTTAAAATAAGCGATGGAGTTGACCAGGCCTGTTTCTGCAACTCCTGCCCAAGGCTGCATTGTGTAAAAAACAACCTGCCCTGCTGGTTGAGGCCCCAAACGAATACTTGCTGATCGCTGGCCTGTACATGCAGTTTCGTGACATTCATCAATACGTTCGTAAGCGGAAGATCTACAGCCTGCCCTGTGCTGCCATCTTGTTGTTGGCCGCTTGGGAAAAAGAACAATTGCTTATTGCCTGCTACAAACAGATCGGTTTCTCCTCCGCTGTTGTGCACAACGGCAATGGCATAACTGCTCACAGCTGGCCCGTCGGGTTGCGGCAGATGGAGTTCAATGGCCGTGCTGGCCGTGTTTGCATCCCCCGGAAGTGGCGTGTAGCTAAGTTTATACCTGTCCACCACGGCGCCCAGGGTGTAAATGCCTTCCATGGTGTCGCCTGCTTTTTTCCCGATAACGCTGTAAACGGAATCGTCAAAACTGAACGGCAAATCGTGTTCCTGCCAAATAGTACCCGCTGCCTGCGCAAAGTCCAGGAAATAGCGCCGGAATGGATTCGCAGTTGCAGGCGCATTAATATCAACCACCATAAAATCGGAATGCGCAGATTCTAATATGTACAGATCCTTTATTTCAAAATGGCTGAAATCTGCTTTTAAATCATCAAATTTTTGATATTTCCAAGGCAAGGCTGTGTTCCAGCTGGCATCTGTATTGGGAATATTCCATGCCGTATAAATAGTATCTCCTTCCGTGCTTGCTAAATCTCCTTTGCTGCTTCCAAGCATCAGCGCAATATTGATCGCTCCGGTGTTTGCATTTTGAGCAACCTTGAACATTTTGGGCTGATGCAAGGCTTTGTTGGCAACGGTTTGAAGAATGCTGTCGCTTAAATTTATTTTGTTCCAACCCGTAGCGTGCCCGGGGGTTTCAATCGTTACGGAAAAAACATTGTCCGTGCCTATTGAAAAAAACAGCGCATGTCCCTCCGCCGTTTGCAGGGCTTGAAACGCCCGCTGTTCGCCCATGACCTGCGCATGCTTGAAATTTTGCATCAGGTCAGTGTTCACGGTTATCAGGGGCGTTTCTGAAGCAGTCAGTATTCCATTGGGCAGTTGGTTGATTATTTTCGGGCTACGCACCGTTCCAATGTTGAGCGGTATCCGGCCAGCTTCGTTTGGGTCATCCACGGTTCCTTGCTGATAGCTATCCAGGATTTGGACTGCTGTGCGGGCTACGTTCCAAAATTTCATCTGGTTTAGTTGGCCTTGAAAAACATCATCGCTGCTTTGCATGTTTTTTGAACCGATCAGGAAGGGCTGGTTGGCAATTTGACCTACACTCCTGCTGTTACCTGAATATTTCAGCACCCCGTCAAGGTAAACAGCATCCTTGCCTGTATTGGACCACTCATCTGCGCCCGGTGTCACCTCGGTCACAATCGCTATGTGATGCCATTGGCCGTCAGCAACATTGATCTGGGTTGACATATCATTGACGACCAGACTTTCAGGATTTTTGATGATCCAGGTGTCTCGGCCATCATTTGGATGATCTGAATTTGAAACATCGCCGTAGCTCAAAAGTGTTTTGCCCACGGAATCTATTCCACAGCGAATCCAGGTTTCAAAAGTCCGGCTTAATATCGGGAAATTGCTAAAGTAACTGGGTGCCAAAAAACTTTGTGTATCATTGATCATGATATTGTTTCTGGCATTTATTTTATTAGGCGAATCGTCCACAAAAGCCTCTTCATAGAAATCATAATGATCTGTATCCAAAGGCAGGGACAAACAAAGCGCATCCTCCCTGATTGGAGTAGACGTTGCTACATCCCGAACCAATTCAGCAGCCGTCAATACAGCCTTCCATAGGTTAAAACCTGTCAGAATCCCGTTAAATAAATCGCTCTCCTGAATCGCATTATTTTGGTGACCACTATCCCTTGGAGGGGCGGTGGCAATGTACAGGGGGCCAGAGAGATGCATGGGTTTATGTTCCATCATACTGATGAGCGTGAAAGCCTGATAGCTCATATTCCCATCCACAAAAATACCTAAGGTGACTTCACCTGTATCCAGTTTTTCTTTGAACGTAACCGCAATATAATGCACCTTATTGTCGAGCAATGAGGCGCCGTTTTTCAGTTTTACATAGAAATCGCCTACATCCACATTACCCAGGCTAACCCGGACGCCCCCGTCAATTGAAATGGTAAGGGTCGTATCCGAATAGGTATTGAAATTGGGATAGCCATAAAATACTGCGGTGCCCCCAGCCCCTTGAAAGCGAAAGGAAATGGTAAAATTATTGGTAGGCAGCTTGGGAGAAATGATTGACAAGTACCGCGCGCCGCCAAATTGCATCGCAGATTCATTAAACCCGGGTGTGGAAGGATTTGACATAAATAAGGTGTTAGGTTTAGCTGAAAAATAGTGTTGTCTGATGAAAAAATGGTTGACCTAAAATGACTAAGTTGTTGGTGCCGCGTTCCTAAGTTTTATCTTTGATTGATTGTGGGTAACTTTGCGTTCCACAAATGTCCGCAGGAATGAAGTATTAATTCTAACAAAAGATCAACAACCTGCACGATCTTGCTTTTCCACCAATATGAAGTACCCAATACTAAGCGTTTTACTCCTCTTCAGTGCTGCCCCCTCACAGGCGCAAATCCACCTAGGCCCGAACCAGCCTTACCCCAATATCCAAGCCGCCGCCAGCGCCATCCAGCCCGGCGATACGGTTTATCTCCATGCTGGTTCGTATGCTGGTTATCAAACCGTTACCAATTTAAAGGGTACAGCTACGGATTGGATAACCATTACCCGATACCAGAACGACGCAATAGATATTTCCGGGGGCTGGCAGTTCATCCGTTGCGAGTACCTACAATTTCGGAACCTGAATTTCAAAGGAAATACGACCAACCCCGGTCGCCTGTTCAGCATTGACAATGGCGGGAGTTGTGCTACCCAATCAAAGTACATACTGGTTGACGGCTGTTCTTTTTCCAACACGACCGATGCTGCTGCTACCGTCGCGTTTAAATTCGCTGGGGTGGATTACTTTGAAGTAACCAACAACATTTTCAAGGACATTCCCGCTTGCGAAGCCATGGATTTCAATACCTGCCATGAGGGATTGATCCGTGGCAACCGTTTTGAAAATTGTCTCAGCGGCGGGCACATCAAAGGGGGCGCTTCCAATATCACGATGGATCGCAACCTTTTTATCAATGCATCGCAGTCACCCTGGGTAGCGTACGAACTGGGCGGAGATACGGGAGCGCCCTTCTATTGTCCTGGAGATAATTTTGAAGTGAAAAACCTCCATTTTTATTCCAATATCATCATCGGTGGTTATCGCGGCTTGGCACTGTCTTCTGCCAAAGACTGTAAGGTGGTTAACAATACTTTTTACAATTGCGGACAGGCCACCATGCGGTTCCTGACAACCAGCAACTTCTACCCTACTCTATCTGGCAATCAAGTGGAGAACAATCTCTTTGCCTTTGGCACCTCGGCCTATTTCAACGGCGGGACACAACCCGCCGGGGCAGCCAGTTTTAGTCACAATATTTATTACAGCATTCAAAATGACCCATTCAATGGCCCTTATTGGGACTCGCCTGCCTTGGATGCCATCAAAGACCTCAATCCGCTGAATTATGGCGCCAACACGCCCATGTTTGTGAATGGCCCAGGCAATGACTTTAATCTGCTGGCCGGAAGTCCCGCCGCTGGCAACGGGAAGGCACAAACGGAACCGGCTACCGACTTTTATGGCAAACCATTTTCTGCAAGCGCACGATCCATCGGAGCGATTGAAGTAGACATTAATACTGCGATTAAGGAAACAACTGGATCAGATGCCCCGCTGTTCGTTTATCCCAATCCGGCAACCGATCACCTAGAAGTGAATGTACGCGGAGCGGTAGAGATATGGAACACGATAGGCGTCAAAGTGCTCGAATCCGGCAATGAGCACCAGATTTTTATTGGTAATTTGTCGCCGGGGCTTTATTTTTTAAGGGCGGGTAATCGCAGTGTTGCTTTTTTTAAGGAATAAATTGGCCTCTGTAATTACTCCATATCATCCTCCAAAATCTCCAATTCCGCATCCTTTTCCCAGATCTCCATTTCACAGGGCTTGCAGTTGAACTTTAGTTTGTATTCCACTTCGCCGTGTTTCAGGGTGAGGGGTTCGGCGAGTTTGGTACCCATGGTATCGCGCTGGTATCGCGGACATTTGCCCAATTCATATTTCACGCAATACTTGGTCACCATCACCCGCGATTTGCCGGGGTCCCACTGCAATTCAAAGGCTTTTTCAATGTCGGTAACGCCGTGGCGCTTGTAAAATGCCCGGGCCAGTTTATTAGAAACATTGTAGGTAAAATCAAGCGCTTTCACCGGGTAAGGGTGCTCGGTTTTGACGATCTCATGTTCTTCCCGCTGATAATCCCGAATGCGGATATCCACCAATTGTTCCAATGCCGCTCTTCGAATCTCGTTTATTTTTGAAATGGGCAAAAACCAGCTTTGAGAAAAATCCAGTTCCATTTCATCCACAATGAAGGGCGTATTGCCGGTTTTGGCGAGGTTTTTTTTGATGTTTTCGATCAGCCCATCGGCGTTTTTGGCGGGTTCTTTGGGCATTTCGAGGGTGGCGAAACTTGTATGCCCGTCTTCGTCTACCACCTGAAGGCAAAAACCGGTTGCAGTTTCGCTGAAGTGCATCTTGACGCCGATTTTCCGCACGGCGCTGTTTTCATTTTCCAACATCCGATTGAACTCGGCATCCAAGTTGCGGTAAATTTCCGTGCCTGCCGACAAGTGTTTGAGTTCATTGGGCACCACAAGGTCGTTGACGATGATATTGACCTGCAAACCGTCGGCTTCACCTTGTTTGTTGATAAAAAACAAGCCATCGCCGTTGTTGAGCTGCTCGTAGTTTTCGATCTGGTAGCCATTGGCTTTTACTTCCAGCAATTTGCCGATGTATTGCCCCTTTGATTTGGGACTTTCCCAGGAACCGATTTTTGCGTGGCGTTGATTGACAAAATAATCGGTGTAGCCCCGGTTGAAGCTGCGATCCATTTCCGGTTCAAATTGGTAAAAAGTTCGGCCTGAGGAAGCCTTTTCAAATTGATCGGCATGGGCTTCCAGAAAGGCATCCAATTTTTTACGCAGGTAGGCAGTGTTGTTTTTGACGTAAACAATGTCTTTCAGTCGGCCTTCAATTTTAAAAGAGGAAATACCTGCTTTTATCAGGTTGGGCAGTTCGTCGCTCAGATCCAGGTCCTTGATCGAAAGGAGGTGGCTGTTTTCGATCAGGATGTTGCCCTTGCCGTCAATCAACTGGTAGGGCAGGCGACAATTCTGGGCGCAGGAGCCGCGGTTGGCCGAACGTTCGCCGTTGGCAACGCTCATGTAACAATTGCCGCTGAAGGAAACACACAGGGCGCCGGAGACAAAAAATTCCAGATCCACGTTACTGGCTTCATGAATGACCCGAATCTGGTCTAGATTCAGTTCCCGGGCCAGTACTACGCGTTGGATACCGGCATCGGCCAAGAATTTCACATGGCCTGCATCGCGGTTATTGGCCTGTGTACTGGCATGTAAGGCGATGGGCGGGAGATCCATTTCTAGGATACCCATGTCCTGGATGATGAGGGCATCCACGCCAATGTTGTACAGATCCCAGATGAGCTGCCGGCAGCTTTCCAGTTCGTTTTCGTACAAAATGGTATTGACGGTCACCAACACCTTTGCTTTGAACAAGTGGGCATATTTAACCATCTCGGCAATGTCTTCCATCGAGTTGGTGGCATTGGTTCGGGCGCCAAACATAGCCGCGCCGATATACACTGCATCAGCGCCGGCATTGACAGCGGCCATGCCTTGGTACAGGTTTTTGGCCGGAGCCAGTATCTCAATTTTTTTTCTCATTCGATGCGATGCGTTTCTTTCTTCAAGTCAATCGGACAAGGCGCAAAATTATGGATTTTATCTGCTAGATTGGTTTTGTTCTGACGCGCTAATCCAGCGCCTGTCAAAAATCCCACACCACCACCCGCCAGTCCTCCCCAGCCACCTGATCCGAAAAAGTATGCAGTGTCTCAAAGCCCACGCGTTCATGTGCCCGGATGGAGCGAATGTTCCGCTCGGCAATCTCGGTGATGACAAAATCATAGTCAATTTGACAGACCTCCTTCATTTTCAGGTACATTCCGTCAAAAACGCCCATACCCCGGTAGCCCTCGGCCACGCAGATTTGGCCCATGGCAAACCAGCGAGGATTATCATGTAACGGGATGCCATGCCAAGAAAGCGTATCGAGCAAATCGAACATCGGTTGCAGGATCGGAATGTCCACCGCAAAAGAGCGCGGCATCACCAGCGCATAACCCACCACGCGCCCGCCATCCTTGGCGATAATGCTCGGCGAGACCTCGTTCATGCGTTGCAACACGAGTGGTTTATGCTTTACCGTGACAAATCCTTGTTCTTGCGCCACGGCGGGCGAGACCTTGGAAACATGGTTTATTGCTTGTAAATCAAGCATTTGGGTTACTTCCTCAGAAGTAGCGACGGAAGAAAATTTGATTTCCATGGCGCAAATTTTGGAAACAATTTCTGACTTTTAGAAAACGTACTACTTTCGGCCTCCGAATTAGTGATTGGTGGACTGGTGATTGGTGATTGGTGGATTGGTGGACTGGTGGATTGGTGATTGGTGATTGGTGATTGGTGGACTGGTGATTGGTGGACTGGTGGACTGGTGGACTGGTGATTGGTTACTCGTGATTCGGTAGTGCCCAGAAATCTGTGTCAACCGCAATTTCACCCCCTACCCCTGATGGGGAGTTTATTCTGTCGAACGCATAACTTAATGGTTATCAAATAATTATTCACCTATTCCAATAAAATCCCCTTCAGAGGCAGGGGGTGAAATGCCCGTTGACACAGATTTTTGAACACTCCCATTGATTCACCCAACACCAATCACCAATCCACCAATCACCAATCACCAATCACCAATCACCAATCCACCAATCCACCAATCACCAATCCACCAATCCACCAATCACCAATCACCAATCCCCCA
>Ga0209181_10010246_pt1 | contig 12204 bp, 12 predicted proteins | sample MAT05_FD_187208 | JGI IMG/M metagenome (GOLD analysis project Ga0209181, IMG submission 187208) | Freshwater microbial communities from Lake Fryxell liftoff mats and glacier meltwater in Antarctica - MAT-05 (SPAdes) (version 2) | ecosystem: Environmental > Aquatic > Freshwater > Ice > Liftoff... | reverse complement strand
GAGATGCAGCCGTCGGGCTGCTGCCGCTCATCATCCGGCAGGCCCGCGGGGATCGTGCCGTAGATTGGAATCTCAACCATCGGGCGGTCGCGATAGCTGTCGGTGAGCACCAGACCGCGCGCGGTGTTTTTCGCTCCCCGGTGCAGCGCGCCTTTTCGCTCCAGCGCCTTCAAATGCTCGGTAACCGCGTTTGGGCTGGCGAAGCCGAAGTGCTCCTGAATCTCCGCCCGCGATGGTGTGACGCCCCGCGTCTGCTGCTCCTCACGGATAAAGTCGAGAATCTCCTGCTGGCGGTCGGTGAACATGGCGGTCAGCGCCGAGCGCGGGGCGAAGCTAGGTTGGAATCCGGCTTTTGATCCTGCCAGTTCCACCACTTGAGCCGCTCCGGATCGGGCTTTGGCTCAGTCGCGAAATAGACGGCGCAGCGAAAAGTGTAGAGGACGCAGCGATCCTGATGCGCCCCGCGCAACGCGATGAGCTGTTCGTAAAGCCGCTCGGGATTGCCGCGGCGCAGGTCGGCGATGCGCCGCATGCCCAGATCCATCAAATCCCGCGCGAGGCTCGGCCCGATGCCGGGAATCCGCTGAAGTTCTTTCAGCGCAGCGGCGGTTTGAGGATCGATGGCGGTGGAGCGGTGCATACTGTCTGCTTGGACAGTGCTCGCGCGAACATCACTCGGCAAGTCAGGAATTCGGCAATCGCAGAACGGGAACGCGATCATTTCCCAGCCGGGCGAGTTGGTCTGGCGCGGCCGACTGAGTGACGACCTTCAAAAGCCGATAAGCATAATGCGCGAATCCCACCGTCCGGTTTCCTACGGTTCAATGGCGACCGCTTGGGCGCCGTTGGCTGGAATGCCGCCTTTTCCAGCATGTGTGCGATCGGTCGACGATACGGTTGCGGGTCGTGCGCCGAGTTCCGAACTGTGACATCCGCCGCATTGCCTCCACGCAAACGCCTTCATCGCGATTTCAGCTTCCTGCGTGCAAATACGACGGGGCGAACACTTGATCTCGACAACGTGGGGTGACACCGCCGGAAGTGAATGGCGATTGAATCTCGAATCTGAAATTGTGAGTCGCGCGGCGTGAAAATTGCAGAAACGCTGGGAGGTCGCCTGTCCCGAAATGAGTCTCTACAAATATTTACCTCCAGAGCGCATCGATGTCCTCGAAAACGGAACCATCGCGGTCAGTCTGCCGACCGAACGCAACGATCCTTTCGATGAACTGGCCGCTGTGGATTGGGATACGAGCGACGAAGAGCTTGAAAGGCAGCACGCGACGCGTCAGATCCAAAGCCCGCTTGAGGAATACAAGGCGTTCCAGCGCCTTCAGAAATCACAGCGGTCTGGCGAAGTGGCGGAGCGCTTGAGGGGCAAGCAAGCGGAGAGCTTCGGCGCGATCTGTCTATCGAGGGTATGGGATTCGATTCCGATGTGGAGTTATTACGCCCATGAACACCGTGGCTTCGTTGTCGAATTCGACGAAACGCACGTCGCCTTTCAGGCTCAGTTTGGTAACGGCATCGTCCCGATTGTTTATGGAAACCGAAGCTTGGTTCGTGGAAAACTGAACCTCAAAGAACCGCTTCCTCAGACGATCAAAGCGCCTGCATGGTCGCACGAGCAGGAGATGCGACTCTTTTATCGCCTCGATCAGTGCGCTTCACCGATCATCAGGGGTGAGCGCAATATCTACCTTGCCGACTTTCCACGAGAATCTGTGACGCGCGTTTTGCTGGGATGCCGGATCGAGCCGGACTGTAGGAGCAGGGTTCAGCAGAGCCTTCGCCGTTGGGGATTTACCAAAACGACGCTGGTCGCGCTCAGTCCCCATCATGAACATTTTTCCTTTTTCCTCGAAGAACTATCCGTGTTTTGAAGCGGGAGCGTCTGAAAAGTGAATCCAATGACTACTGGTGATGAAACGCGAGCGCTGATTCCGTTCCCGGAACGCACGGTTTCGAGCTTCGCAGCAAGCGGGCGGATTGTTTCTGCAATGGTGGTAGAAACGCTTTCGGCGTTACGGGATACCCGGATCCACCTTGATACACTGGTCGTGGCGGGAAAACGGATTTGGCGTCAGAAACGTGCTCCTGATGAGGATGGAATGACAAAGGAAAACATTCGGGCGTTTGAGATGTTTCTGAAGGCAGCCGAGGGAGGCCACCCCGAAGGACAATACTTGGTCTCTTTGTGTAACGAGTCAGGGAGTGGAATTGCACCAGACCAAGAGCAGGCTAACGAGTGGTTAAGGAGGGCTGCGTTTTCAGAATTTGCCAAAGCACAGTTTCGCTTGGGTGTCTTTCTGTGGAAAGGATTGCGCGGCTTTCAAAAAGAGGAAAATGCCGCGTTTGAACTGCTTACTAAAGCGGCGGACGATTCCGACTATCAACAACGCCCAGCGGTATGGATGATCTTGTCGGAAATCTATGAAAGCAGGGATAATGTTACCGAAGTTTTGCAGTGTCACAGAAAATGTGTCGAAACGGGCGAAGGAGATTTCATCTATTCCGGCTATGAGCTATGCGTAAAAAGGCGAGTGCTCGAAACAGACATGGTCGAGGCCTATAGTTGGTTTCAACTGGCTGCGGAAGAAACGCTGATCGCTGATGCGAGGCAAAGAGCCGATGAATTGATCCAGATGATGGCTCCTGCCGAAGTGGCGAAAGCTGCCCAGCTACTGGCGCTTACACATTCCAAATTTCGCGCGAATCGTTGAAAAACTCCCGCTGTTTTGACATGCACATTACCGAGTGGATTCTTTTGGATACCGAAACGACCGGCTTCACCACGCCGATCTTTGTTGTCGAGCTTGCCGCGCAGAGGATGCGGGGATGGGAGCCGGTAGGTGAACCCTTTCGCAAGCTGCTCAACCAAAATGCCGACATCCCGGCGGAGGTTTCACGGGTGCATGGCTACACGCGGGAAATCCTGGAGCGGGACGGGGAACCGGCGGTGGAAGTCTATGACGCGCTGCGGGCCTACGCGGGCGCGCTGCCGCTGGTGAGCTACAATACGGGTTACGACTTGGAGCGCGTGCTCAAACCCGAATGGACACGATTGGGTGTTCCGCCCATCGGCAGTGCGGGGTTGTGCGCACTTCGGCTGGCGCAGCGGCTTCTCGATCCGGTTCCGGCGGGGAACTGTAAGTTGCAGACGTTGCGCCAATATTACCGCCTGCCGGAACGCGGCGCGCACAGTGCGCTGGGCGATGTCGCCACGGTGGCCGACCTTTTCGCATCGGTGCTGCGTCCGATCTCAGACCAACGCGGATTGAAGACTTGGGAGCAGCTTTTGGCTTACGTCGCCGAGGAATGGTACCCGGTGCGCATCGCCTTTGGGCAGCATCAAGGCAAGTCGATCATGGAAGCGCACACCGACGCTGGATTGCGTCGCTGGCTGGATGAACTTGCGCAATCCTCGAATAGGCGCAATGCCCGAATGGGGCGCTGGTATTTGCGGCGCTTGCGGGAAACGTCAGATGCGTTGCCGTTTGTCGCCTGGGAGTGCGGCCATGATGCGGCTGTGCTCAGCAAAGACCTGGTGCTTTACGTGAACCCAGAGTTACAGCGCTTGCGGATGCTGGTGGACGCCGCGCGGGAGAGGCTGGCGGAATTGGAAACGGGGTTCACGGTGGAAAAGGCGCAGGTGGAGGCGGTAAAAGCCCGGCTGTTTGCCCGGCTCCGCGAACATTTTCAGCGGCGTGATGGGCTGCGGCTGGTGATCAGCTATCGCCGAAAGTATCTGGAATCGCTCGTGCAACAGGGCGAAGACGAGGCCGAGGAAATCGAACAGGAATACCGGCAGGCGAACGCGCAGAATGAGAAAGAGTATGAGGAGACGGCGGCGGCCATGTCGGCCAAGAAGGAACTCTCCGCCGATCAGGCCGCGGAGGTGAGCCAGCTCTGGCGGAAGCTAGTGAAATTGTTTCACCCCGACCGCTTCTCGCACGAGCCGGAAAAGCAGGAGACTTATCACCGGCTGACTGCCGCAATTAACCACGCGAAGGACAATGGTGACCTTGCCACGCTGCGCGCCATCGCCGAAGACCCGCACGGCTTCATCCTGCGGCAAGGTTGGGCAGCGCTCGATTTCGGCGAGGAGCGAGAGATCGCGCAACTGCGACGTCTGTGGGAGAGCATCGAGCTGGAAATCATCCGCATGCTGGAGGAGGGCAATGCACTCAAGGAAAGCCCCGACTACGAGTTGCACCGGCTGACGATGCAGAACCCGTTGTTTTTCGACGAGACGGTGCGGAGGCACGTCGAGAGCTTGGAGAAGGAGGTGGCCGTGCTGGAAGGTGAGGCGGAGGAGTTGGCGAAGGAGATCGAGGAGTTGACGGGTGAGGCGGCGGCGGGAATTGCTCCGTAGATGCCTAAAGGTGGGCTCGTTCGCTTCCAGCGGTTCCGATTGATGCGCACTTCGGCGCGAGCCGTCGGATTTCGTCCGAGGGCGGAGACGCCGCCGCCGAGCGTGGTGAACTTCAAGTTCGGCCACCGAGTTCTCAGCAAAAAATTCTCATTCTGATTGCCGCCTTGCCTGAACCGAGAGGGCGGTGGAGTTCGGCACCGCAATCGACCCGCTGCCGTTTCGGTTCGCGAAGGGGGCGGGTCACGGCCTGGTCATGCCGATCAAAGCGGCGCAGGTTTGAGCTTCACGGGAACAGCTCCGCTTGTCCGTCGCGGGGCGGTGGAGGTTCGGGTCGCCTGGCTGAATCATTTCTCCACCACCGTGCCGTCCGGCGGCGGGTGCAAGATGGGCGCGCGATCATTCCCCAGCCGGGCGAATTGATCCGGCGTCGCCGGTTGGGTGACGACCTTGAGCAGGCGGTATTCTTTCCCCGGCGGCTTCGGCAGCAGCAGCCCTTCCAAAGCCGATCCCGCCGGCACGTCCTCCCAATTTTGCTGACCAGTGGTTTTGTCCTTCTCCCCAAAGCGCTCGATGTCGGGCACGATCACCGGCTCGGCACCTTCCCGTTTGATCCAATAATTACGGCTCTCATTCCGGGCCGGCCCGCCGAAGACCGCCTCGAAAGGAAGCTCGAAGAAGCCACCCGGACCCTTCATGAGGACGGTGGCGGTCTGCTGGGGTTTAACCTCCCGACCTTTTTGGACGAATCGGTTGCACATGCGGCGATGATTTACCCCGCTGATACGGGGAACCAAGCGTCAAAACGTGAGGCGGCGGGAGCCGCAGATTGCGCGAGATTTTTAATCGTCACGCGCGCAACCTGAGTGCGGCGCGATGTCCCGTAGCCTGCGGAGTAGTAACCTTTACCAGACCAACCACGATGCAACCCATGAAACCAATGTCCGGGATGAAACCCATGTCACCCATGAAGCCGATGGAGCCCATGAAAGCGCCCGCGCGCTGGTGGCCCGAAGAGCTGGGCAAAAATCCCAACTCGGCCGGCGGCCAAAACGAGACGCGCTACGCCTTCTTTGGCGATAAAAGTCGTCTGGCGGTCGATACCGGCGACGGCAAAGTCCAAATGTATGACACCGGCGACCATCGCATCTCCGGCGTGCAGCAGCACCAGAGTGGCAGCGGCCGGAAGGTGACGTTTACCAGCCAACACGGGGAAATCGATTTGGCTGCGTTGAAACCGGTCTGACAACGAGCGGGGGATGGCGTCCGTGTCCTTGATTGCCTTGGCAATCGGCTCGCCGAAGCGGTAGTCAGGGGTTGCTACAGGCTCAACTAACGAAAGCTGACAAACCCACACCGATGCCCAGCACACCAGCAAAAAACGGTTCGCCACAAATCGAACTGCTGCGCGCCGCCTACGCGGCCTTCAACACGCGGGACATTGACGCGGCCGTTTCCCTCATGACGCCGGACGTGACTTGGCCGCAAGCGTTCAAAGGCGGTTTTGTCCGCGGCCCCGACGAGGTCCGCGCTTATTGGACAGAGCAGTGGAGCGAGATCGACCCGCATGTGGAGCCGCTGGCTTTTTATCCGGAGGACGCCGGCCGGATCTTGGTCGAGGTGCATCAAGTCGTGCGCGACCTGGCGGGAACCACTCTGGTCGATGAGCGCGTCGGTCATCGTTTTACCATTGAGCATGGCTTAATCCGAGGCATGGAGGTCTGTTTACTTCCTCGGCCAACGGTGCCCGCGAGTTGAAGGCAGAAGGCCCGACAACAACTCCGCTGTAAATGCGACGCCTTCGGTATTCCATCAACGTCACCTTGGACGGCTGCGTCGATCATCGCGCAGGTTCCACCGACGAAGAACTGCATCGTTTCTGGGCCGAGAAACTCGCCCAGGCCGATGCCCTGCTCTTTGGCCGCGTCACTTACGAAATGATGCAGGCTGCGTGGCGCTGGCCGGCAAATGGGCTGCGGCCCGAAGGGATGGCCGAGTGGGTAGATCCCTTCGCCCGCACGATCGACGCGGCAAAGAAGTATGTCGTGTCGAGCACATTGAGCCAGGTCGATTGGAACGCGGAACTCTTGCGCGGAGATCTTGCAAAGACCGTGGAGCAGCTCAAACGGAAGTCGGGCAAAGGACTGTTCGTGGGAGGCGTGACGCTCCCGCTGGCATTGGCAGAGCTGGGATTGATCGATGAGTATGAGTTCGTGGTGCATCCCAGGCTGGCGGGCCACGGGCCAACATTGCTTGCCGGGCTATCGAAGCATCTCGACTTGAAGCTCGTAGGCCGGCAGGAGTTCGGCTCGGGAGCGGTGGCGATGAGGTATGCGCCGAGGTCGCCATCGGAATGAGAAAGCCGCGGCCTTATCCGTGCGCTCTGAACGGTTCCGCCGTCGTTGAGCTGCGAGTCGTTCGACGATAGTTTGCGGGCGTGCCTGCCAGCGAATCACCTGCCCATCTTGAGTTGAAACGGCTCGCCCTCATCTGGGCGCAGGCGAACGGCTATCCGATGGTGGGTTGTGAAGTATCGCTGCCGAATTTGCGTTTCCGCCTCGATGTGGGCGCGTATCGACCAGGCTCGCGCAAGGAGCTGAAGCGCGATGCGCGACTGAACACGAATCGCTCGGTTGCCGTCGCCGCGGTCGGTATCGCTGCGGTCTTCGAGTGCAAAGCCAGCCGCTCCGATCTCGTCCGCGATTGCCGCAGCGCGAACCGTCTCATCGAGCGGATGAAGGTGCTGACCGAGCGACGACTCACGTTGGAGAGCCTTTTGAAAATCCATTACCCGTCGCTGCGTCATGGCGACGGGCTTTGGCCGGAATATGAGACTGTTGCTTTCGACCAGGCCGAGCACGCGCCGTATCGAAAGATCGTCAAGGAGCTGGGGACACTTTCCCGGCAGCTTCACGGCCAGACCAAAATGGAGTCCCTGATGAAGTGGCAGGCGGCGAATCTGCATTACCTCGTCGTCGAGTCAGCTCTCGTCGAGCAGCACGAGATTCCAGCGGGCTGGGGAATGCTGGTCCGGGAAGGCCAGCGGCTGGAACTACGGGTGCGACCCGAGTGGCGTGATGTGGACGAGGCCACACGGCTCACATTTCTCCACCGGATCGCGGCCGCGGGGAGCAAGGCGACGAACCGCGAAGCAGGCGTCGATTATCTCGCCATTGAAGGCGAACGCCGGGGTGGAATCTCGCTGGAGGCGACGAAACCGCCCCGCGTCGCGAACGGAGCCGAATCGCAGGCTTCCGCCACGCCACCCTGATGCGGCTGCGCCGTGGGAGACTGTGCCAAGGGCGGCGGACGCGCGCCCAAGTCACAGACTCCCCGTCGTGTGGGCGGGGGCGATCATCTGCGTGGTCCTCGCTGCGCTCCCTGCCGGTCGCATCCGCTGCGGCCCGCGCAGATCATCGCAACGATCCTCCGCGCCGTTCGCTCCGGTCACGAAGCGGGCGCAGCAAGAGCTGTCCCGCTTCGTGCGGCCCGCCGCCCGGCGAAAGTTTGTCGGTCGGTTGCTCAGCCTCCGGGATTTCCGGGGAGGCTTCGCGTTGACCGAGCCGGAAGGTGCCGCCTCGCTGGCGCTCGCCCCCGCTCAGTCGGCGCGGTGCCTGGAAGGAGGAGCGAAAGGTGTTTCTTTGGCTCACTGGCGGCTGCGCTCACGTAATTCGCGAGGGACTCATCCAACGATGACGCAATCAGGCGTGGGCGCCTGTATTGGGCGCAAGATCAACTCATCGCCGCACACGACAAAAGCTCCGCGACGAATACTGACTTCCGCCAGCAGAGCGTCGGCGACTGCTCCGCGGAGATACTTCTCGACGGCGTCGCGAAGCGGTCGCGCGCCGAGACGGGGATGGAAACCGCGTTGGATGAGAAATGAGACGATTGATTCGTTCGTGGAAAGGTAGAAACCTTGGTCGCGGAGTAGTGCGAGTTCGCGGGCGATGTGCAGGCGCGCGATGTCGAGCTGCACGTCGTAGCTGAGGCGGCTGAAGACGATCTTTTCGGTGATGCGCGCGTAGAGTTCCGGGCGCAGCGAACGCTGTGCTTTCGTCAGGACATGGCGCTCCATCGTGGTGAATGACGAGTGCTGGAGGTTGAGGAGTTCGGCGGCGCCGAGGTTGGAGGTGAAAACGATGTAGAAGCCGCTGAGATCAAGTGCTTCGCCATTGGCCATCGTCACGCGTGCGGCGTCGAGCACCTGGAGGAAAATGTCGAGCACCCGTGGGTGTGCTTTCTCGATTTCGTCGAAAAGCAAAGTGCCTGTCGCAGACTTCGCAACGGCCAGGCCGAGCAGACCGACTTCGCCGAGTTTTCCACCGAGCAGCAGGCCGAGGCTGTCTTGCGTCTGATACTCCGACATATCGAATCGGAAGAGTTTCTCATCGCCCACGAGGTAGCGCGTGAAGGCGATGGTGAGTTCCGTTTTGCCGACACCAGTAGGACCGAGGAACAGGAAGCTGCCGCGTGGACGATTGCGGGGAGCGAGCCCGAGTTCGCCGCGATGGAGGACCGATGCGACGCGTGGAAGGACGTGGTCTTGTCCGCGGATCTGTTCGGCGAGATGCGCTTCGAGGTGCCGGAGATGTTCTAGACGGTTGGGTGAAATAGCGGATTGATTCATCCGCCGAGCGTGGCCGTGCGTGGGCTGCGAAGTGGCTCTGGCGCTGGAGCAGCGTGCGTTTCGAGAGGCGGTAGAACTTCGGGCCTCATGAATACATCACTACCTCAATTCGCACCCATCCTCGCTCAAGCTGCCGGCGGTCTCGCCGAAGGCGCCAGTAAAGCGATGGGCATCGTCATGCTCATCGGCTTTATCTTCGGGGTCATCTGCGTGGTCGGCGGCGGCTTCGCCATCCGGCGCGGTGACACCGACTCAGGCAAGCTCTCCATCATCGGCGGGCTCATCATCGCCGGCGCGCCGGTCATCGTGAAGGCGCTCTTTGCGGCCTTCGGCCTCGACGGCTCGACCGTGGACGTGGGCGCGTTCCAATGAACGAACTGCGCTTTACGGAAACGAACAGCGCCGAGGATTCCGCCGGAAAGACGTGGGGGCTGGAAGGCAGCCTCTTTTGGTATCTGACCGGCGGAGTCTTCACCTCGGTGATCCTCCTGCTCGTGCTCTTCAGCATGCTGCGCTGGACGCTCACCGCTTCCGCTGCGGCGGCGGTCGTGCCGCTCGCTCTGGTGCTCCTCTACATCTTCGGCTTTCGGCAAGGAAAGCCAGCCGGTTACGACCGCGACCTCTTTGAACTCTGGCTTCGCGGCCCCGGCTTCGTGCCGGAGCTGCCAGGCAAAACTACTCACCCATTCGACTTCTCTTCCCATGTTTGAAAACGCTCCCAACGGCCACTTCCTGCAAGACATGATCATCTTCGGCGGACTGCATAAAGGCGGTCACGTCGCCAAAGGTTTCATCTTCGAGCCGCCTGATCTCACCGCGGCCGCGCCTGGTCATCTGAACGAGTTTCAGGATCAAATCTCGCTCCTCCTCGCCTCGCTCCACGAGCATCAGCGCTTGCAGGTGCAGTGGTTCTGCGACTCTGACTACCGCACCGAATTGCTGCGCTACCGCGACGAGACGGAGCGCGCGACGAACACCTGGACGCGCCGATGCCGCAATGAACGCTTCACACGCTACTGGCAAGCGATGCTTGACCGGAAGCTACGCCGTCAGAAGTTGGTAATCTACATCACGCGCGCCATCGACGCGGAGCCGACGCCGCTTCAATCCGCGGGCGCGCGCCACGAATACTACGAGTTACTGCTCGGTCAGCTCCGCTCGGAGTTCCGGCAGTTGCACGAGATGCTCCTCGGCATCTTCCCGCACGGGCGAATCACGCCGATGAAAGACGCCGATCATTTCCGGCACTATGCGGCGTTCCTGAATCCGTCGTTCTCCGAGCGCTTTGACTATGATCCGGTGGAGTCATTCGAGCCCGCGCTCTCGATTCACGAAAACTGCTGGCATGGAGAAGCCGTCGGCCTTTCCGACACCGGCTTCGTCTTGGACGGCTACCATCACGGACTACTCGTGCTGAGCCGTTGGCCGAAGGTCTCATTTCCGGGAATCATCCATCGGCTCACCAATCTGGCGCTGCTCGACTACACCATCACCGTGAATATCGATCCGCTCTCGGTTCGCAAAGAGATCACCCGGGAGGAGAAGGCGCACGACCGCCTCGCGGGCGATTACGCGAGCGAAAAGAAGCTCTCGCTCGTCACTGCGATGGAGAAGAAGCAGCGTAAGATCGCCGCGCTCATGCAGGGGCACACGTTGCCGTTCAACGTGCATTTCGTGGTGCGCGCTTGGGATCGCACGAAGGACGGACTGGCCGCGAAGCTTGGCGCAATCAAGAACGCGATCCATGGAATGAATGGCGCGCAGTATTTTGAATGCACGCTGCCGACGACTTCCAAGAATGTCTTCTTCCAAACATGGCCGGGCTGGACGTGGAGCCGTTACGAGCACCGAAAGCTCTACGGAGAAAACCGCTATGTCGCTGACCTGCTGCCGATCAACGCCACCTTCATCGGGCATCTCGCCAGGGCCGAAGCCATCTATGACGGACCGATGCGGAATCTCATCGGGGTGAAGACTTTCTCCGGCGCCGATGACGAGGCAACGCCGCAGCACGCGGTTTTGCTCGGGATGAGCGGAGCGGGGAAGTCAGTCACCGTTTGCGATCTCCTGTCGCAGACGGAAGGCTACTTCGATTACACCGTCATCATCGAGGAAGGGCTTTCCTACGGCCTCTACACGCAAACCGTCGAACCCAACGCGCGGCCGATCATCATCCAGCCGGACGGCGACCTCACGGTCAACTATCTCGACACGCACCAGCTTCCACTCACGCCAGATCATCTCGCGACCGCGACCGCACTCGTCGCGCGCATGATGGGGCTTAGCGCCGACGAGGACCGGCAGATGCACCGCCAGGCGCAAATCGCGAAATATCTGAATTTGCTCTTCGACGACGTGTTCAGTGAATGGAGCCGCACGCGAGCCGAAGAGATGAGGCGGATCGCGCGGCACGCTTGTGGGCTCACGCGCTTTCGTCGCGAGCGGCTGCACTCGGGAGCGACTTCGCTGGAAGCATTCGTGGATTTCCGCGACTGGCAACGAGCGAAGCCGGACGAAGCTGCGTCTTATCTCGCCGCCATCGAAGAAGCCGAAGTGCTGCGGTTTTCCAAAGAGCCGGCGACGCTGCGCGAGATCCGCAATCTCGCCTTCGCCTCTTTCACAAACGGCGATTATCCCACGCATCGAATGCTCCAGGAATTGATGCAGCTCGACGGCGGAAGCGACGACGTGCGCGAACTTTCTGAGCGGCTTTTGCCGTGGTGCGCCGAAGGCAACTACGGCCGCCTGTTCGATGGCGCGTCAAACGTCTCGCTCACCGGGAAGATCGCGCACTTTGAACTCGGCTACATCCCCGAGTCCGCCAAAGCGCTCCGCGCCGCCGCAGGCTTTCTCATCACCAACTACACGCGCCAGCACATCATTACGCTGCCTCGCTCGGTGCGGAAGCGGAACATCTACGAAGAAGTCGCGCGTCTCATGGACATCCCCGGCGGAGAGGAAATCGTGAAGGAGAGCTATGCGCAGCTCCGGAAGTTCAACTGCTGGAACATCGCGATCGTGCAGCAATACGCGCGTTTCAAAGACAGCCGCATCCGGGCCGCGGTCTTCGGCAATAGCCGGCAATTCTTCCTCATGCGGCAAAACGACCGCGCCGACCTCGACGACATCGGCGCCGACATCAGCCTCTCGGACGTGACCAAGCAAACGATCCTCAACTACCCGCTGCCCGACCAGCAGCCCT
>Ga0209181_10010242_pt1 | contig 12206 bp, 14 predicted proteins | sample MAT05_FD_187208 | JGI IMG/M metagenome (GOLD analysis project Ga0209181, IMG submission 187208) | Freshwater microbial communities from Lake Fryxell liftoff mats and glacier meltwater in Antarctica - MAT-05 (SPAdes) (version 2) | ecosystem: Environmental > Aquatic > Freshwater > Ice > Liftoff... | reverse complement strand
ATCCGACTGCCGCTTGAACAGTAGCTCGAGCGCGCTGTCATGCAAGTTGGAAGTGCCGATGCGCATACGGTTTACTCTGTTGGTTCCGGTTACTGACGGAGGTTCTGCAACAGGGAATCGAATATGGTTTGCGACACTTGCAAGATCTTGGCCGACGCCTGGTAGGCCTGCTGGAACTGCAACAGTTTGGCGGCCTCTTCATCCAGATTGACGCCCGACACCGCGCTGCGGTCGGCTTCGACGCTGCTTGCAATCGACTTTGAGATCTCGGCTGAGAAGCCGGCGCTCTGCACACGTACGCCGATCTGTGACAGCAGAGCTGCGTAGCCGTCGGTGGTCGGCGCGCCGTCGAACATCGGGGTGTCGCGCAGGGCCAGCATGGCTTCGGCGTTTCCGCCGGTGGTGGCTGGAAATGTATTCGCGGCCACCACAAAACTGTCGCCTGGCTTCGGCACTCCATTGAGCTGCAGCGCCCAGCCGTTGAAGCTGATTGCCTGGCCTGGCGTGTATGCCAGGCCCGCCGGGTTGCCGGTGCCGGTTCCGGTCACGTCAAAGGTGCCAGCCCCGGTAAAGGTCAGCGTCACGATCTGGCTCACATTGATATTCGGGGTCTTTACGAGCAGGCTTTGCAGCGCCAGCGAACCGGTGTTGCTGTTGCCCGCGCTACCAGCCACGGGAGCGGCCATGGCCAGGTCGCGCGGTGATGCGAAGGCGGTGCTGATCGCAGCAGCGGCTTTGCGGTAGGGCGTGACCAGGAACCTGTCCCCAGCGCTGGCGGCTGCGCTGGCTTGCAGCACCAGACCGTCGACAAGGGCAACACCCGGCGTCGTTCCGAACGCCGTGACGGTGCCGTCCGACAGGCGCTTGACCGTGCCCGCCGTAGCACTGCTAAAGGTCATTTCGTAGTCCGAGGCGGCGAGCGATGTAGATCCCGTGGCGGGTGGCGCCTGCACTCCGACCGATACCGTGGCGGCGCTCAGGTTGGCCGGCGCTGGCAACGCATTGGGGAGGGCTGCCATGGTGAACAGATTGCTTCCAGGCGCACCTGAAGGATCGAGGCCGAGCCGGTGCTGCTCGTTCATCTTGGTGCCCAGCGCCAGCGCCATACGCCCCAACAGGTTGGTAGCCTCCACGAGGTCGGTATTCTGGAAGCGCAGCAGTCCTGCGATCGATCCGCCACCGAGCGCCGCTTCATCCAGCACCGAGGTCAAACCGCTGCGTTGAATCGTCAGTTTTGACTTGCCCGGATCGTTGAACTCGTCAGTGGAAACAGCGACTGGAGAAACTGAATTGCCCAGCACCAATGGCTGGCTGCCGCCCAGGAAGATTCCGATCGAGCCGTCGCCTGCCGGGATGTTGGTGGTCTGCACCAGTTTGTTCAGGTCGCGGATGAACTGGTCGCGCTGGTCCAGCAGGTCGTTTGGTTCATGGCCGCTGCCACGGTCGTTGGCAATCTGCTTGTTGACTGCGGCGATCCGGCCAGCCAGGCTGTTGATGTCGTTCACCGCGGCCGCCAGTTCGCTGCTGACCGCCTGGCCGATACCAGACAGGCGTTCGGCGCTGGCGCGCATGCGTGCCGTGGCTTCCTCGGTGCGGGCCAGCGCCACCGTACGAGCGCTCAGGCTGGTTGGTGCACTGGCCACATCGGAGAAGGCATTCAACATATCCCCAACTGCGGTGCCCAGTCCGGACGGCCCGCCCTGGAACAAATCGTCGAGCTGCTGCATGCGCTCCAGACGTTTCGCGTCGGCGGCCGCCACCGATCCGGTCAGGGTCGCTTGGCGCGTCAGGAACTCGTCGTGTTTGCGCAGTACGGTGGCGGCGGTCACGCCGTTGCCGTAGTACCCCGAACCCGAGAACTGGCCTTCGACCGACTGCAACACCACCGACTGGCGCGAATACCCTGCAGTGTTGACATTGGCGATGTTGTTGCCGGCGGTTTGCAAGGCGAGCTGGTTGGCCAGCAGCGCGCGCGTCCCGATGTTGAGGATGCTGCCCATGGCTGTAAGCTCAGGCCTGGGCGCGCTGCAGTTGCAGCGTCTGGTTGATGGCGCGGCTCAGTTTGGCTGCGTAGTCCGGATCGGTCGCGTAGCCAGCGCGCTGCAGGCCGCTGGCAAATGCCTGTACGGACCCGGTCTGCTGGCTGACCTGGGCGTAGCGCGGACTCCGGGTGATCAGGCGCGCGTAGTCCTTGAACGATTCCTCGAACGATGCGTAGGCGCGAAACTTTGCCACCATTTTTTGCGGCGCACCGTTGACGAACTCGGTGGTTGTCACTTCGGCTACCTTGCCGCTCCAGCCAGCGCCAGCCTTGATGCCAAACAGGTTGAACGAATTGCTGCCGCCAGGCATTTTGATCTGGTGTTTGCCCCAGCCGGTTTCGTGTCCGGCCTGGCCCAGCATGAAGCCCGATGGAATGCCACTGGTGCGCTCAACCTGCGCGGCTGCTGCGGAATGGCGCGCCACAAACTCCGCCTGATTGGCCGCCGGGCGGGGCAGTGATGCAGCCAGCTCGGCCGTCGGCCTGGTCTGGTGCTGCGCCAGCGGTACCGGGACAGCCAGCTCGGCCGTTGGCCTGGTCTGGCGCTGCGCCAGCGGTACCGGGGCGGCCTGCTGCGGCGCCATCTGCTGGCTCAGTTGGCGCGCGATCAGCTCGGACAAGCCGCCGGGCATGCCCGACATCTGGACCGCGAGTTGCTGGTCCAGCATGTCCTGGCCGAGATCGCCACCGGGACTCTCCAGCATGCCGGATTTCAGCGTGGCTTCGCGCATGCTCTTGATCAGTTCGCGCATGAACAGCGACTCGAACTGCCGCGCCGCTTCCTTGATCGAAGCGGGCGTGTTCTGTCCGGCCTGCAGCTTCAGCGCGTTGAGCGAACGGCCGTCGGCGGCGAGGGCGTTGCTGTTGATGGGAGAAACAGTCATATGGAAAGGGAAGGTTTTGCCGCCGGGCCGCCCCATGGCGTACTGCGCGCCCACAGGGCAGGGCCTTGCGGCTCCCAATCTGCCTGCGCAGATTGGGACAGGGCGATGGGCTGTCGCTTCTGGCGTGCGCCTGTACAGCGCAGTACACGAAGTGACAAGCGTGCGGGCCTCATATGACTTCGAGCTCTGCGTTGAGCGCGCCGGCAGCCTTGATGGCTTGCAGGATGGCCAGCAGGTCCTGCGGCGTCGCACCCAGCGCATTGAGCGCGCGCACCACGTCTGCGAGCAGGGGGGCCGCGGGCAACTGGATCAGCATGCCGGGCTCCTGGCGGATCTGGATATTCGACTTTTCGGCCACCACCGTCTGTCCGCCGCTGGACAGGGCATTGGGCTGGCTGATCACCGGGGTGGTGCTGATGCTCACCGACAGGTTGCCGTGGGCGATGGCGCAGGGCCCGAGTGACACCGCCTGGTTGAGAACGATGGAGCCGGTGCGCGCGTTGATCACCACCTTGGCGGCCGGTACCGACGCTTCCAGCCGCAGCTCTTCCATCTCCGCAACAAATGTCACGCGCGCGTTCGGGTCGGTCGGTGCGCGCACCTGCACCGTTCGCCCGTCCAGGGCCCGTGCCACGCCATCACCGAAACGGCGGTTGATGGCCTGGGCAACGCGCCGCGCGGTCTGGAAGTCGGACGCCTCCAGACCCAGGTTGATGGTGTCGCCCACCTGCAGCGGCGTCGCAACCGCGCGCTCGACCTGGGCTCCACCCGGGATACGCCCAGCGCTGAGGTGGTTGATCTGCACCTTGCTGCCGCCAGCCGAGGCGCCGGCTCCAGCGACGATCAGATTGCCCTGTGCCAGTGCGTAGATCTCGCCGTCGACGCCGCGCAGCGCCGTACCAATCAGCATACCGCCCTTGAGTGACTTGGAGTTGCCCAGCGAGGACACATTGACGTCGAGCGTCTGGCCGGGACGCGCGAACGCCGGCAATTGGGTGGTGACCAGCACCGCGGCAACGTTCTTCAGTTGCAGCGAAGCAGCGGTGGCGGCTGGCAGCGTGATGCCCAGTTGCTGCAAATAGTTGCTCAGGCCCTGCGAGGTGTAGGGCATCTGGGTGGTCTGGTCACCGGTTCCGTCAAGCCCGACCACGAGTCCAAATCCGGTCAGCTGGTTGCTGCGCACGCCTTCGATCGCCGCCACTTCCTTGATCCGTGAGGCGTTTGCCGCGTTCGGCAGCAGGCTGCAACCGAGCAGCAGTGCGCCCAGGCAGGTCATCAGGCGCGGCCAATTGGCAGTGGGCATGGTGGTGCTCTCAGAACGGCAACAAGGCCAGGAAAAAACGCGCCAGAATTCCGACCGTCTGGGCTTCGGCCTGGGCACCACGGCCGCGCGACTCGATGCGAGCGTTTGCCACCTGCGTTGACAACACGATGCTGCCGGGCTGCACGACGCGCGGGTCAACCGTGCCAGAGAAACGCAGTACGTCGACGTTCTGGTTCACGCCAATCTGTTTTTCCCCTGCCACCACCAGGTGCCCGTTCGGCAGGACCTCGACCACGGTGGTGGTGATGGATCCGGAAAAGGTGTTTGCGCTTTCGGTTCCGCCCTTGCCGGCGAAGTCGTTGGCAGACGTGGCTCCCACGCCGAGCTTGCCGAGCAGCGAGGCAGAGGCGAACGGGAGTGCGGTGACGCTGGCTTCTTGCGACGACGAGCGGTTCGCGGTGGAGGAAGACTTCTGGCTCGCCGTCACGTTCTCCACAATCTGGATGGTGACGGTGTCACCCACCATGCGCGCGCGGCTGTCCTCAAAGGCCGGGCGGTAACTGGCGCTGTGGAACAGGCTGCCGGTGGCGCTGCGCGCGGGAGTCGCCGTTGCGACCGGTAGCATGCTGGCGGCTGGCAATGGCGGGAAGTCGACCGCCACTTTTTGCGGCAGCGATTCACATGCGCTGCACACAACAGCCAGCGTGATGGCCAGCAGTGTGGTGCGCAGTCGGAGGTGTTCGGCGATCACAATTGCCCCAGCTTTTGCAGCATCTGGTCAGAGGTCTGGATCGCTTTCGAGTTCATCTCGTAGGCGCGCTGGGTCTGGATCATGGTGATCAGTTCCTGCACCACATTCACATTGGACGTTTCCAGGAAACCCTGCGACAACAAGCCCAGGCCGTTGGCGCCGGGGGTGCCAGTGCTGGGTTGGCCGGAGGCCGGGCTCTCGGCGAACAGATTCTGGCCCTGTGGCTCCAACCCGGCCGGGTTGAGGAAACTGGCCAGGGCAATGGTGCCGATGGCTTGCGGCGACGTGTTGCCCGGAATGGTCGCAGTGACCGTGCCATTGTTGGAAATGGTGACATTCTTGGCATTCGCCGGTACCGTCACACCGTTGGCCACGGCCAAGCCGCTGGCCGTCACCAGCCGGCCCTGGTTGTCGACCTGGAATGACCCGTCACGCGTGTACTGGGTGGTGCCGTCGGGCATGGTGACCTGGAAGAACCCGCTGCCCTGGATCGCCACGTCCAGTGGATTGGCGGTCTGTTGCACCGTGCCCTGGGCAAACGAGCGGCTAGTGGCGACCGTGCGTACGCCCAGACCCAGGTGCAACCCGGTCGGCAGCTGGGACTGGTCGGTGGTGGCCGAGCCGACCTGGCGCAGGTTCTGGTACATCAGGTCTTCGAACACGGCGCTGGCCCGTTTGTAGCCGGTGGTCGACACGTTGGCCAGGTTGTGCGAGATGACGTCCAGCTGCATTTGCTGGGCTTCCATGCCGGTTTTGGAGATCCAGAGTGAATTGATCATGGTGTTGGCTTTTCCGGGCTGGTCAGCCCTGCAGACTCAGAAGTTGACCCGCAGAGCGGTCGTTGGATTCTGCGGTTTGCAAGAGGCGCATCTGTTGTTCGAACTGGCGTGCCGTCTGGATCATTCCGACCATGGTCTCGATCGGATTGACATTCGAGCCCTCCAGCATGCCGGCCTGCAGGCGCGCCTGGGTGTCGCTGGGCAAAGGGTTGCCGGAGGTCGCACGAAACAGCCCGTCGTCGCCGCGTTTGACCGGATCGTCCGCGCCCGGTGTGACCATCTTCAGGCGGCCCACCACGTTCGACGGCTGTCCCGGTACCTTGGCGCCCAGGCTGCCGTCTGCACCAATGCTCAGCCCGGCGCCAGCGGGTATGGTGATGGGCGCGCCGCCATCCGACAAAACCGCCAATCCGGTGCTGGTCTGCAGCGTGCCGTCGGCGCCGATTTGCAGGGAGCCGTTGCGCGTATAGCTCTCGGTGCCGTCAAGCGCCTGCACCGCGAACCAGGCATTGCGTGTGGCCATCACGTCCATCGCGCGGCCGGTGTTCTGGGCCGCCCCCGGGGTTTCCAGGTGGCCCGAGGTGGCTTCCAGCGCAAAGACCCGGGTCGTCGAGCCGTCGCCGCGCAACGGGACCGCGCGGTAGGTCGACAGCTCGGCGCGAAATCCATTGGTGGACGCATTCGCCAGGTTGTTTGACAACACGGCCTGGCGGTGCGCTGCCGCATTGGCGCCGGTCATGGCGGTGTAGATCAGGCGGTCCATGGTGTTTGGGTGTCAGGGTGCAGCGGCGGCGGGGCTGTCAGCGCAGGTTGGTCAGGGTCGACAACACCTGGTCCTGGGTCTTGATGGTCTGTGCGTTGGCCTGGTAGGTGCGCTGCGCCGTCATCATGTTGACCAGCTCCGAGGTCAGGTCGATGTTGGACTCTTCCAGTGCGCCGGAACGTAGCGCGCCAAATTTTCCCTGGCTGGGCGCCCCCAGCACGGGTTGGCCGGACGCCACCGTTTCGGTCCAGCCGCCAGCCGCTGACGGGCGCAGTCCTTGCGCGTTGCGGAAGTCGGCCAGGGCGACCTGGCCCGCAGCCTGGATCTCTCCGTTGGAATAACGCGCCGAAATGACGCCGTTTTCGCCGATCTTCAGGGCCACGAAGTCACCCGGGCCGAAACCGTCTTGCTTGAGGTCGGCGACGGAAAACGCAGTGGCGTATTGGGTCGATCCGGTAATGTCGATGGTGGGAGAGAAGGTGCCGATACTGGGGTTCGGCGACGTCAGTGGGAGGGTCGGGCTGGCCGGCACCGATCCGAGCAACTGGCCATTGACACCAAAAGTGAGGGTGGCGATGGTTGTGGCGGTAGCCGTCGCCGCCGAGGTCGGGTCGCTGAACACCTCCCAGGTGTCGTTGGCCGACTTGCGCATGTAAAACGATGCAGTCACCGGCGTCCCCTGCGAGTCATAGGTCACCAGCGAGGTGCCATAAGTGGTCAACGCCGTCGGCGGCAGTGGCACGTTCCAGATCGGCGCCGTCGCGCCGAGGTTGAACTGGGCTGTGATGGAGGTAGTGGCGCTGGCCGGGATCGGTGTGCCGGTTGGCAGTTTCAGCGGCTGCAAAGTGCTGCTGGTGGCCACGCCCGCAATCGTGGTGGGATAACCCATGAGGTTGGCGCCGGCATTGGTGACGATGTTGCCCTGGGGGTCGAGTTTGAACTCACCGGCGCGGGTGTAAGCCGCCGTGTTATCGGGCATGGTGACCCGGAAAAAGCCGCCGCCGTTGATGGCCAGGTCGAGGTTGCCCCCGGTCACGTTCACTCCACCCTGGGTGAACTGCTGCGACACCGTGGCGACTTCGACGCCGATGCCTTCGGTGCGGCCGTTCGCCGCAATTGTGGATGCGGCGACGATTTCGGAAAACTCGGCGCGCGACACCTTGGCGCCTATGGTATTGGCGTTGGCGATGTTGTTGCCGATCACGTCCAGGTTGCGACTGGCGGCATTCAGACCCGATAGTCCTGTTTGAAATGACATGGTAGTGTTTCCGGGGTGGTTATTGGGTGAGCGATGGGGTGCTAGAGGATGGCCTTGACCGTGCTGTACGGGATGCTGCCAAGGCCGCGCAGTTGCATGTGCATGACGCCGTTGTCCGAACTCACAGACTCGATCTGGTCGCGTACCAGGGCGACCGCGGCCACCGGTTTGCCAGCGCTGCCCGCCGTGACCCGGTAGCTGGCCGACACCAGGCCCGAGTTGGCGCCGGCGGTCCAGTCGAAGGTATGGCGCCCCGGCTCCAGGCGCCCGAGGTCCAGGGTGTCGACGACACGCCCGCCCGCAGACAGGATCTCGACCTTGACACTGTCGGCCCGCGTGGCCAGATCGATGGCGCCCCCGGCCTGGCCTTGGTGCAGGGCCAGGTGTGTGCCCTCGACCAGTACATTGCGCCCAACCAGTGAGCCGCCCTGGAGCATCTGCAGCGAGGCCAGCTGGGCGGCCAGGCTGCCCAGGGTGGTGTTCACCTTTTCGATGCTGGAGACGGTGGAGATCTGCGCCATCTGCGAGGTCATCTGGGCGTTGTCCATCGGGTTGAGCGGGTCCTGGTTGCTCAGCTGCGCCACCAGCAACTTCAGGAAACGGTCTTCCGATCCAGCCCCGTTGCTGGTGGCTGCCGTTGCGCTGGCCGCTGCGGTGGCGGTGCTGGCGGAGTTGGTGGCGGTGATCATGGTGTGAGGGGGCGGCTTATTGGCCTATTTGCAGGGTTTTGAGTAGCAGCGTCTTGGCGGTATTCATGACCTCGACGTTGTTCTGGTAGGAGCGCGAGGCCGAGATCATGTTGACCATTTCCTCCACCGGGTTGACGTTCGAATGGGTGACATAACCCTGGGCATCGGCCATTGGGTGTGACGGGTTGTGTACCTTGCGCATCGGTTCGTTGCTTTCCTGAACCGCGCTGACGCGCACACCGAGGGAGGCCTGGGCACCCACCGGTGTGGTCTGGAACACCACCTGGCGCGCCTTGTAGGCCTTGCCATCGGGGCCGGCAACCGCATCGGCGTTGGCCAGGTTGCTGGCCACCACGTTAAGACGCTGCGACTGGGCGCTGATGGCACTGCCAGAGACCCCGAAGATGGAAAACATGGACATGGTGTGGTGGCCTCAAAGAACGGGCTCATTGGCCCTGGATCGCGCTCAGCATGGTTTTGGAGAAGCCGTTGATGAAGCGCAACGTGGTTTCGTAACGCACCGCGTTGTCGACGAAGTTGGCCCGTTCACGGTCCAGGTCCACGCTGTTGTTGTCCATTGCTGCCTGGGTCTGCACGGTGTAGGCGCGGCCCGCGGCGGACAGGCTCTCTGCGGTCTTTGCATTGCCGATCGGAATGTGTCTGAGGTGGGCCGGGGCGTTGTTGGCGCCGCCTTGGGCAGGGCTCGCAAGGGTGCGGTTGCCGCCGGCCGCAGCCATGGCGTCCTTGAAGTTCACATCACGCGCCACGTAGCCCGGTGTGTCGGCGTTGGCGATGTTGCTGGCGATGGCACGCTGGCGCTCGGCGCGCACCAGCAGGGCGTTCGCGTGCAGATCCAGTCCACTCGTCATCTGGGCAAACATCCGATTTCACCTCCAATGTTTATTGCTGCGCCGGGCCGACAGGAGCCCAAAACGTGAAACGATTATGGAAATACTTGAGCCCTTCAATCACGGGAATAGCGGTGATTTGGGCGTTCACTTGGAGGCTTTCGGCGGTCTGCAGCCGCACTACATTCACGCTAGGGCAATTAATCAGGTGCAACTTTGAAAACCCATTTCTTGCGCACAGCAATACGAAACATCGGTCTGGTTCTGGTCTGCGTCGGCGGTGTTGGCGGGGCCGCCAGGGCGCAGGCGGTGGACGCAACCGCGGCTGTCGTCAAAGAGTCGCAGGTCTGGCTGGATCAGGCGCTGGCGGCAACCCGTCCGCCGGGTGCGGCCCCACTGCGTTTGTCGGTGACGGTTGGTGCGCTGGACAGCCGTTTGGTGCTGGCGCCGTGCGCTGCGGTAGAACCGTATGTACCAGCTGGCATGCGCCTGTGGGGAAAAACCCGGATCGGCGTGCGCTGCATCGATGGAAGCGCGCGCTGGAATGTGTTTTTGCCGGTGCAAGTCCGCGCCTTTGGCCCGGCCTGGGTGATACGCGGCGACGTGGCGCCGGGAAAGGTGCTTACCGAGGACGACGTGGTACAGGCCGAAGTGGACTGGGCCCTGGACAACCAGGCCATCCTGGCTGACCCGGCCATGTGGCTGGGACAGACGGCCACCCGGACCCTGACCACCGGCCAGGCGCTGCGCCAGGGCATGGTACGCCCGGCGCAGGTGTTCCAGGCAGGCGCCAGCGTCCGGGTGCTGGCGCAGGGGCCGGGTTTTGTGGTGAGTGTGGATGGGCAGGCGCTGTCGGCCGGGGTCATTGGCGCCCTGGCGCGAGTGCGGATCGACAACGGGCGCATACTGTCTGGCGTGGTGCTGGACATGCGCACAGTACGGGTGGACATGTAGTCTTCGCCATAAAGATGCGCATGCCTCAAGTTTCCACAGGCCGAGCCGATAGACAACATACGATGCCATGTCTGCAATGGCGCTAGGAAACACAATGAAAATCGGCCAGCAACCTGACTTCCAGTCCAGCGGTCCCCAAGGCCTGGGTGCCGCCGCCAGCAAAACCGGCCAGACCCAGGGCGCGGTTGCACGCGGCGAACGCAAGGCGCCCGCCGTGGATGTGAAGGTGTCGGACATGGCGCGTGTGCTGGAGCAGTCCCGCGTTGCCGACAGCGCCGACGTCGACATGGAAAAAGTGAATGCGATGCGCCAGGCGATCGAGCAAAAGACCTACCGGGTCAATCCGGAGGCGATCGCCGACAAGTTGTTGCTGAACGCGCAGGAATTGCTCAACCGCACCGTGTCCTGAGCATGAACCAACCCATTTCGCGGATGCCCTTGGATGCAGTGCTGGAAGATTGCGCCCGTTGCCAGAAAGCAGTCGCAACGGCCCTATTGCAGGGTGAACCCGATTTGCTGGCCGCTGCAGCGGCCGAGTTGCAGGCTGTGACGCAAACCCTGGTGCTGGCGTTGCAGGCTGTTTCGCGAGACGCGGCGACCAGCCCGTCGCTGCGCAGTCGGCTGCTGCAGGTGGCACAAACGCTGGGGATGCACCGGGAAGCCTGCCTGCGCCGTGCGTCGGTGGTGCAGCGCGCGCTGCACTCAATCTTGCCAACGGCCACCGGCACAGCAACCTACGGGTCTGGCACCGGCCTGTATGGCAATCAGGCGCGCCAGAGTGGCGCTTTCAAGGTGTTGTCGGCCTGAGAGACCGGGAATATTTCTGCGGCGCGTGCCAATCTGGGGTCTGCGGTGTTGCTTCCGGCGTAACAAGCGCTTCGCGCAGCGGTCAGCCTGCGCCGCAACTTTGTTGTCACCGTACGCCTGTATGGCTGCGCTCCCCAACCCCAGCTTGTCGCTTTCGCGACGAAATTTCCTCAGCCTCTGAGCCGAGGCGTTCGAACCGGGCGTCCCGCATCGGCCCTTGCAGTTTGTTGCTAATGCGCCCGCATCTTGGCGCGCAGGCGTGCAATCGACTGGCTGTGCAACTGGCAAACGCGTGACTCGGTCACACCCAGCACGGCAGCAATCTCCTTCAGGTTCATGTCTTGCTCGTAATACATGCCCATTACGAACTGTTCACGTTCCGGCAACAGTTTGATCGCCTCCACCAGGGAAGCGCGTAGCCGCTGGTCGCGCAGCAGTTGCATTGGGTCGGCGTTGGTGTCGGCATCAAAACGTTCCAGGAACCCATCGTCACCATCGCCGGCATTGGCCAGATCCTCCAGATAGACCAGTTGCGTCCCGCGCACCTTGCCCAGCAGCGCCTGGTAGTCGGCGAGTTCCATACCGAGCTCCCGGGCGATCTCCGACTCCAGCGGGCTGCGGCCAAACTGGTGCTCCAGTTTGCGCAGCGCCTTCTCGATATCCTTCTGGCTTTTGCGTGAGCTGCGCGACATCCAGTCGTTTTCGCGCAGCTCGTCGATCATGGCGCCACGGATACGCTGTGTCGCAAAGGTCTCGAACTGCACACCCTGTGCCACCTCGTAACGCGACAAGGCTTCGGACAGCCCCATCAGGCCGACCTGGATCAGGTCGTCCACCTGCACGCTGGCTGGCAACTTGGCCATCATGTGGTGCGCCAGTTTGCGCACCAGCGGCTGGTACTGGCGGATCAGGGCGTCGCGGTCGAGCTGCCCTTTGGCGGTGTACATCAATTGCTTTCCGCGCGCGTTTGCCGGGAATCGGCAACATGGCAAGTCATGGTAACAAACCCCTTGGGTGGGTGCCGGGAAGTCCGGGTGACGAACCGGTCACGCATGCAGCACGCCGGTGCCGCGTGGGCGGTGATCGGGTTGGATGAAGAAAAAGCCAAGGTCCGACGCCTTTGGATCGAATGCCGATTTGCCGCTCGCGCGCATCGACATGCGGACCA
>Ga0209181_10010241_pt1 | contig 12206 bp, 10 predicted proteins | sample MAT05_FD_187208 | JGI IMG/M metagenome (GOLD analysis project Ga0209181, IMG submission 187208) | Freshwater microbial communities from Lake Fryxell liftoff mats and glacier meltwater in Antarctica - MAT-05 (SPAdes) (version 2) | ecosystem: Environmental > Aquatic > Freshwater > Ice > Liftoff... | reverse complement strand
TTGTTTCTCGCAGGGATTGAACGTGCTGTTTGTATTGTCGCGGCTTTGCCCTCGGATGCCGAAAATCTTTACACAGTGCTATCGGCAAAGACCTTAAATCCTGAAATTAGGGCGATCGCTAGAGCAAGTACTGAAGAGTCGATGCAAAAGTTGCGCCGTGGTGGGGCAGACGAAGTTATTTCGCCATATATTACAGGTGGTAAGCGCATGGCGGCAGTGGCACTGCGTCCACAGGTAATGGATTTTGTCGATGGCATTATGGCTGGATCAGATCGATCCTTTTATATTGAAGAATATCGAATTGATGAGCCGAATTATGTCGGAGTTACATTAAAGCAAGCAAGTTTGCGGTCGCAGACAGGGGCTTTAGTATTAGCAATAAGGCGGGCTGATGGTGAGGTGATTGCGGGGCCAGATGGCAATACTGAAATTTTACAAGGTGATGTATTAATTTCGATGGGAACACCTGAACAATTGAGAGCGCTCAATCAGCTACTTAGTCCACTTCATAAAAAGCAAAATATTCTACGTTTACCGCGCATTAAATAATGCCAATATTTGCTAAGCGAAGTCGGAGTCAAAAAGCTTAATCAGTAGTTATGAAGTTTATTCCTCCGTCTCAAACTATTCAAACAGCGATCGCTAATATCATTAATTCAGCATTCGATATTTCTTTAAATCCTAGTGAAATATTGATTGATGTTTGCTATCCCAAATATGACGCTCATTACACATCAGCAATCTCACTAGCGATCGCTAATCGATTGGGCATAAGTGCTCTAAAGATTGCAGAAGAAATTGTAAAAACTTGTTCGCAAAATCTAGAAATATCTTTGCAATGGCAAGTTAGGGCGTCAGGTAAAGGGTGGTTAAATATTTGTCTAAGTGAGCAATTTATATATGAGAATTTATTTGCTCTAAATGATTGGCAACCTGATGCAATCGATATTTCGATAAATCCTTCTATCAATTCCCCTGACCCAATCTGTCAATATGCCTATGCTCGTTGCTGTGCATTAATCAGATTAGCCCATCTTCTACCAACCATAGATTTAGAGCTTAGCCGCACATCTAGAGCTTTAGATTTTATAGAACCTGCGGAAATTAGTTTGTTGATGCAACAGTTTAAAATCGCATCACTTTTAGAAAATTCAAAAAGTTTAGAAAAACCAAATTTAAATAGATATAAATTATCGCGATCGCTAGCAGAAATCTTTTTGCAATTTTACGATCGCTGTCGAATTTTTGGGGTAAGTCATGAAATAGCTTATAGACGATTATTACTAATTAGAATTACTCAAAAGTTGCTAACAGCGATCGCACCACCTGAAATTAATTACGCAATCTACTTATAGCAATATATTTATAGTTATGATTAATAGCGCTATGCGCCATCTTTCATTTGAATAGAAACATAGCATCACCAAAAGAATAAAAGCGATATTCTTTGGCGATCGCTTCTTGATATATTGACATTAAAAACTCGCGTCCATCTTTGCCTAAAAATGATGACACCATCATCAGTAAAGTTGACTTGGGTAAATGAAAATTGGTAATCATCCCGTCAAGCACTTTCCATTCATAACCCGGATAAATCATCAAATTAGTTTTACCCTTAAAAGCTTGAAAATTTGAACTTTCTAGCGATCGCGCAGCCGTACTACCAACCCCAATTACGCGACCACCTCGTGCTTTTGTAGCTTTGATTTTGGCGATCGTTTCCTCAGGAACTTCATACCACTCATTGTGCATCACATGCTCAGTAATGTTTTCAGTCTCTACTGGGCGAAATGTGCCGATACCCACATGCAAGGTGACAAAAGCTTTATCAATACCCTTATCGAGTAGTCGCTGAAATAGCTCATCAGTAAAATGTAAACCCGCAGTGGGGGCAGCAATTGATCCTGACACCTCCGCGTAAATAGTTTGATAGCGTGAAGGATCGGTATGAGAATCAGTTATATAGGGAGGCAATGGCAGCTTACCTTGCTGATCAATAATTTTGTCAAGGTTGGCTTCAGCAGGAATATGAAACTGTAGTTCACGAGCCCTTGTCGTTGGCTCAATTCCTTCTACTGTCGCTGTAACATCATCGACAAATATGATCGTGCTACCTATTGGTAGCCGTTTACCAGGTTTGACTAATGCTAACCAGCGATCGTGTCCAATCGGCTCCATCAACAAAATCTCAACAGGAACACCCGATGGCTTGTGTCCGTACATACGAGCGGGAATAACTTTGGTGTTATTGAAAACTATTAAATCTCCAGCCTGCAAAAAATTTGGCAGATCATAAAAGTGGTGATGCTGTATATTTCGGTCTGAATCAATTATCAATAGCCGCGATGTATCCCTTGGGGTAACAGGATCTTGAGCTATGAGATCGCTTGGCAATTCATAGTCATAGGCGCTCAATGCATGATCAAGTACAAGTTCGGTCGCAGGCAATGAAGTCATAGAAGAGTTGGATTTTGGGGCATTAGTACTACTTAAAATTTCTAAGAGAAATTTGCAGCACCAACTTAAGTGTTTGATAAAAGGTAACTAATTTACAAAAAATATAAGAAATGTTATATACCAATCGCGTAAACAGTGGTATACAGATGGCAGAAGCAACATATTCTTTAGATATGTCGCGATCGCCCTTCAGATTTTGAATATTTAACGAGGAGTTTATGCAGTATTTAATGACCGATCTTCACCAACGCTTTATTGGTGCATTGCACTACAACAAACCTCTTGCTGTCGGTGATGTATTTCGCGCTGATAATACTAAAACTTATACAGTTGTTAGCATCAACGACACTCGCAACAAGAGTAAGGATGTCAAATCTGTTACTGTGATTCCTGTGCGCGAAACCGTAGCCGCCCATTAATTGGCTTTCGTTAATTTAGATCATTCACAAAAGCTAGGATTTACAAAAGCTAGGAATGTTAATTCAAAATATTGATAGTGCAAGGTTAATTCTGGAAAATTATCAAATGCAATCTGAGAGAATTATAGAAGCTATTATTCATAAATTGATATAGACGAGCATTTCTTTATTTTCTACAGATATCCTAATCGTCAGCGATGTTGAGACATAAAGCTAAAAAAAGATTAAAGGGGGCGCTTCGCACCCCCTTTAATCTTTTAAACAAGATTACAGCCTGTTGAGGCTTTAAGTAGTACAGAAAATTTTTTGAAAGTGCCGCAAAGCGGCACTTTCAAAAAATTTTCTGGGTTTTATAACAGCGCAAAGCGCTGTAGTGGTAGCTATATTAAGATTACGCCGTGACGCAAATTATTCAACGAAGCTGCATCTATAGAATTACCTCTTAGATCTAAGCGGACAAGACTTGTGAGGTAAGCGATTTCTGGAGGCAAGGTAGTTAGCTGATTGTAAGACAAATCTAGTTCCGTAATATTTGTAAGATAGCCAATTTCGGGCGGAAGATAACTTAGTTGATTATTGCCAAGATATAGATCGGTCAAACGAGTAAGATTGCCAATTTCTTCGGGTAGACTCGTGAAATGATTTTTGCGTAAGTCCAATTCAGTCAAATTTGTAAGTCGTGCAATTTCTAAAGGTAAGCACTCAAGATTGTTTTCACATAGATCGAGCCATGTTAAAAATTTTAGAAATCCAATTTCAGATGGTAATTTTTTTAAATGATTATTGCTAATATCAAGTCTTGCGAGGCTGGATAAGTTTTTGATTTCTGAAGGCAACTCCTCGATTTGATTTTCAGCTAAATTTAGAACTGTCAGGTTATTTAGATACATGACGGCTTTTGGAATTGTAGAAAATTGATTGCACTCTAGATGTAGCCAAGTTAAGCTTCGTAAGTTAGCGATCGCATCGGGAAGTGTAGTCAATTGATTTTCACTCAGATAAAGCCAAACTAAATTTACCAATTTGCCAATCTCTTCAGGCACTGCTTGCATTTGCAGTTCACTAAGATAAAGAGAGTTTGCTTCAGAATCTCGCGCGTTCTCGATTGCTTTAAAGATTGCTTGTTCGTTCATTGGTCAGTCCAGTTTGTATTTATGACACTCAAAGTACAAATTGATAATTATCGATTTACATACTTTTGCAAAGGGGATTTAAGCCATCCTGCGATTTTGTTTTTACATGGATTTATGGGCGATTGCACTGAGTTTGAAGAAGCGATTGCCGATGCATCTAAACAATTTTATTGTGTGGCGATCAACTTGCCAGCTCATGGTGAAACCCCAGATCATGGTGAAACTAATGTTACTGAGCAAATTACCGAGCAAATCACCGATCTAGTTACCGATCAAGATAATTACTACACAATACAGTCAACCGCTAATCTTGTCATCAAATTTTTAGGCTTTCTTCGTATTGAGCGATGTTTCTTGGTGGGCTATTCAATGGGGGGACGATTAGCTTTATATTTAGCAATCTATTTCCCTCAGTATTTCCGTAAGGTTGTTTTAGAATCAGCGTCTGCGGGTTTACGAACAGCTACCGAAAGAAGCGATCGCTTAGCTAAAGATCAAAAACTTGCTACCGAGTTAGAAAATTTAGAACATGATGATTTTCGATTATTTCTAGAAAATTGGTATCAGCAATCAATCTTTGCATCCTTGCGATCGCATCCAAATTTTCCCCAGATGCTAGAGAAAAGATTAAACAATTCTCCATCCCAATTAGCCAAATCATTACGCAATCTCAGTATAGGAATGCAGCCATCATTATGGGAAAGTCTACCTGAGAATGAGGTTCCGTTGCTTTTACTTGTCGGTGCGTTAGATCTCAAGTTTGTCCAAATAAATCAACAGATGCAACAGTTATGCAAGTTATCACAGCTAGAAATTGTTCCTAATTGTGGTCACAATATTCATTTCGAGAATCCAAATCTATTCATTGAGAGAATTCAATCTTTTTTCAAATTATATAGCAATCCCAAATCATTTGTGGAGAAACAAGGGGCTTAAGCCCCTTGTTATAAGCCTTATACTTCCACAACTCATTTAGGATTGCTATAGTAGGGGCAATTCATGAATTGCCCCTACTATACCGCGTCCATTTTGAAAACTTCGGTTTTCAAAATGGACGCAGAAGAAACGTGAAGCGGAGCTTCGCCCTGCGACCCTCTAAAATAACTATGGGTTTCATCCTAGACGCGGCATATAATTTTGGAAGAAGCTAGCTTCGTGAGGAAGCGATAGTTTTTAAGTCTGGACGATTAGCAGGGTTAAAAAGGAGTGATTCAAAAGAAGAATCGCGATTGCCCAAACTCTCGTAAAAGAAGAATGAGAATCCATCAAAAGTCAACTCGCGAGCAGTTCTCACTTGTCCTTTAATTTGACGAATATCAACGTTTTGGATTCTTAAACCTGTTAAAATTCCGACTGCTACAGGAATCTTTTGCCGAATTTCCTGCCATTCGGGGCGTTCTAATTCACTTTTAAAGTTATTAATATCATCTCGATATACTTGAACGATTAACTCATCCACAAATCCTAGATATACCCAGCTATACCAATCCTGTAAGTACTTAGTATAAGAAAACTCTCTAGGGTTAGGAGAGACAGAGATTAAGCAATTAGGTTTAATAGCCCTAACTGCTTTAGATATTTTTCTCATTAAATCGGTTAAATTTGTAGCACGCCATCTCACCCATTCAGGATCATTAAAATCATAAGGTGGTAGTCTCCCAAAATGATCTTTTTGATATAAAGCGATCGTGTAATAGTCATAGCCAAGTTCTACTGGCATTCCAAAATGATCGTCTAATTGGATACCATCTACATTATATTTGGTGACAACTTCGACAATTAAATCGATCAGAAACTTCTGGACTTCAGGATGTGCAGGATTTAGCCAAACCAGTCGGTGTTCATCTGCTTCTCCATGAAAAAACACTTTAGAGCCATCTCTACGATTGGTTATCCAGTCAGGATGTTTGCGCATTAATTCAGAAGCTTCATCTGTCATCAAGCCATACTCAAACCAAGGAATTACCGCTAGCTTCTGCTCATGACCGAATTCGATAACTTCCGCGAGCATATCCCGGTTCTTCAGTCCCGGTGTAGGATCGATCGCTGCGCCAAAATAACTTTCGGCGACTTTGCTCGGATAAAGTGTGTACCCGCCATTCCAAACTGTTGGATAAAGCGTATTAAATTTTAATCGTTTTAATCTCTTGATTGCTTGCTGAAGACGCTGTGTGGAAAATAAAACATCACTATCAACATTAGTTAACCAAATACCGCGCAACTCATTGTTATTAGTAGGTCTAATTGGAATACTTGTAGGACTGTTTGATTTAATCGTTGATTGCTCAACTGTGTTGGTAGAAATGTTGCTGGTAGAAGTTTGAGCTATAGCCCAGTAAGGAAAATTTAGCATCAGCACGATCGCTAACCCTAAGAATATTAAAAGCAGAAAGCGAAGTTGCGCTAGCCAAGATCCAGAATTAATTTTCCCCATAACAAACGAGCTAGGTAAGCTCTAACTCCTCACATTTATGCTTCAATTTTTTCGCAACCCTATTGTATAACAATCCCAAAAACTATAAAGAAAAAATGTAGATTTCCCACTTTTTCTTTATAAGCTTTTTACCTGTGAGCCTAGAAAATCACGATTCATTTCTAAAATAGGACATAACAGATCAGCAATATTTTTAGGTAAAAGCTCTTTTACAACATCTTGCATAACTATATAAGTGATGTTACATGCTTCTTGGGCGCCAAAAGCCTGCATGATTGTTTGAAACCAATACAAAAACTGTTGCCGCAAAAGCTCTGGATCGTCTAGCAACACTGTCATTGCCGAATAACGTAATACCCTCAATGTATCTTGTTTCCATTTATTTTTCATGTCTTCACCTCTGGGTGAGAGAACTTGAGGATGAGATGCTTGAAGCTTTATAAAAACATTTTCGACAATCTCTTTTTCCACAGCTTTGATGCGGTGATAAGCATCAACTCGTGAATCAAAAGAGGTGATATAAGCATCCATAAACTGCAATTCATCATCGCTAGCATAGCGACTATCTGCGTTTATTCCTAGGTGTTGCAGCTTGCTTAACATAGTTAAACGGCACTCGATTTAGTATTAATCATGTATAGGGATATCGCGCAAAGCACAGCATATCTATATATGATCTTATATGGGTTTGAGCCTAAAAATATCCGCTACTCTAAGCATAATCTCTTGATGATCGCCAATTTTTTGTTACGATTCTGTCAAACTTGTTAAACAACTATGCGATCGCTCGCCGCTATATCCTGTCATGTTATCTGACAATGAGCATATTGAAGGGCTGTTTCCAGAAGCAGCTCCCAACTGGGACTTAAATCGGCTTTATGCTGATTTACAAACTGTTAGTGGCAAGGAAATTAAGCCATTTGAAAAGGCTTGTTTGCGTGGACTACTATGTCGCTATCGACCAGGACAGCTTGCATTTAAGCTAACTTGGACTTCGGGGGCTTTGCGGGTTGAGTTAAATAAAGGTTTGTATCGATCGCTAGAAGCGATCGCCGAGCAACCAATTAATACTTTAAGGTGGGAAAAGGTTCCTGAATGGCTAGAGGCTAAAGGCTATAAAATGCAACGCCAAAGCCTCAACAATGTCGTTTCTCAAGATAATTCAAAGGCAAACTTGGCGGACTGGGGCGAGGCTCCAAATATTCAGACTTTTTATGGACGGACTGAAGACCTCGCTAAGTTAGAGCAGTGCATTGTGCGCGATCGCTGTCATCTCTTGGCAATCTGTGGCATGGGCGGCATTGGCAAGACGGCGCTAGCGGTTAAATTAGTTGAAAGTATTCAATCGCAGTTTGATTGCTTTATTTGGCGATCGCTACGGGGCGCACAACCGACCTCACAATTAATTGCCGACCTTTTGCAATTTCTGAATAATACGCCATCTCAACAAACAGGTTGCAGTATTTCCGATTTGTTAGAAGTTTTACGCCAAAAGCGTTGTCTAATTGTGCTAGATGACTTTGAGGCAACACTTCAAGATGGAGAATTAGTAGGAGCGTATCGCCAAGGGTGCGAGTCGCATTCAGAATTATTACAGCGTGTAGGTTCGGAACGCCATCAAAGTTCTTTGATTTTGATTGGGCGCGAACAACCAAAAGAAATCTCCATGAATCAGGGTGATGATCAACTGATTCGATACTATAAAGTCAATGGATTGCAACGACAAGGAGCTTTTGAACTCCTCAGAGCACGAGGTTTTACAGGCTCCGAAAATGGTTTAGAAGCATTAATCCAGCAATATCGTGGTAATCCTTCTGCTTTACGGATTGTCGCTGGCACAATTCAAGAATTATTTAATGGGAATGTTTCCGAATTTCTTAAACAAACTGCCCTTGCCCTCGGCGATGTCTTAAGAACTCTTCTCTATCAACAGTTTGAGCGTCTCTCTAAGCTGGAAAAAGATGTGCTTTATTGGCTAGCGATCAAGCATCGTCCTGTCTCGCTGTTAACTTTGCGAACAGAGATGAATTTGCAAGCCTCTGGTTCAGAATTAATCAATGCTCTCGAGTCATTGCGCTGGCGATCGCTAATCGAAAAAGTCACTGAACAAGAAGAGGTAATGTTTCTGCTCGAACCTGTAGTGCTGAAATATGTCAATCGTCAATTTGTCGATGAAGTGAGCAAAGAAATTTCGGCGATCGCCATGCATCAAAATCTCAAATCGATAAATTTATTGCAGAGTCACGTGCTAGTTGAAGATCGCGCTCCTGATTCAATTCGCGCTATGCAGATTCGCTTAGTTCTCAAACCAATTAAAGACAAGTTAGCTAAAGCGATCGCCCAAAACAATATCGAAATTGAATCTCTAAGAGAACTTCTCGCCAATAATCACCAAAATCAACCGACCGAGGTGGCAAACTATACAGAAGCTAATTTAGCGTTGATTGGTTTATGGTGGTAAATTTCTGAATTGTGTTAATGCATTATTGTTACTGCATCATTGTCAAAAGCCCTTGCTGACCTAGCAACATTTCGCGCAGTAGGCTAAAAATCCCTACGCCAATCACAGGCGAAATATCAATGCCACCGATCGGGGGGATCAATTTACGTAACACAAATAACAGAGGCTCAGTTGGGAAAGTAATCAGGCTATAAGGAAATTGCTTGAGGGGAATCTGGGGATACCATGTCATCACGATCCGAAATATATACATCAGGATAAATAGTCCCAGAACAATATTGAGTGCAAGAGTGCTAATCGCGATCGCGTCCACAACAGTAACCATTCATAAACTTATCGTGATCGATCCTAACAGTTTTGCTGATTTTTGACGGGAATCATTACAAAAGCCAAATTTGAGACAAATTGTCGAATACTTTAGCCGCAAAATTTAGCTGCAAAGGACTGTAAGTTTGAATAAATGTCATAATAGATGGACAATTTTTTAAATCCGTAATATTGTTTACGGAATTTTAGCGCGCGATCGCTTACCACATCAATCTTCAAATCAAACCCTAAATCAAACCGTAAATCATAAGTTCATGGCTAGCCTTCCTTCTCTTACTGGTGCTGAAATTCGTGCGAAGTTTCTCAATTTTTTTGAGGAGCGCGGTCATAAGGTAATGCCTAGCGCCTCATTAGTACCCGCCGATCCGACGGTACTGCTTACGATCGCGGGAATGCTGCCATTTAAGCCGATTTTTTTAGGACAGCAAGAGCCTGAAGTGCCACGCGCTACAACTTCGCAAAAATGTATCCGCACCAATGACATCGAGAATGTTGGTAGAACCGCTCGCCATCATACATTTTTTGAAATGTTAGGGAATTTCAGCTTTGGTGATTATTTTAAAAAAGAAGCGATCGCGTGGGGATGGGAACTTGTCACCAAAGTTTTTCAACTGTCGCCTGATCATTTATTCGTCAGCGTATTTCATACCGATGAAGATGCTTTTGCGATTTGGCGCGATGCGATCGGCATTCCTGCCCATCGGATTCAGCGCATGGGCGATGATAATTTTTGGGCCTCAGGTGCGACGGGACCATGTGGACCTTGCTCGGAAATCTATTATGATTTTCATCCTGAATTGGGCGACGATGCGATTGATTTAGAAGATGATTCGCGCTTCCTAGAGATTTACAATCTTGTTTTCATGGAACTAAATCGCGATGCAGATGGCAATCTCACTCCTTTAAAGAAGCAAAATATTGATACGGGCTTAGGATTGGAGCGTATGGCGCAAGTTTTACAGGGCGTTCCTAATAACTATGAGACAGATTTAATTTTCCCAATCATCAAAAAAGCTGCTGATATTGCAGGGATTGATTATCACAAGAGCGCGGAGAAGGTGAAGACTTCGCTCAAAGTAATTGGCGATCATGTCCGTTCAGTCGTGCATATGATTGCCGATGGTATCAACGCGTCTAATGTTGGACGTGGCTATATAATGCGTCGTCTCTTGCGTAGAGTAGTGCGTCATGGGCGACTAATTGGCATCTCAGGTACATTCGCCTCAGAAGTTGCCGAAGTAGCGATCGCTCTTTCAGAATCGGTTTATCCTAATACCCGCGAAAGATCGCAAGTAATTAAAGAGGAAATTCAACTTGAAGAAGTTCGGTTCTTGCAAACCTTGGAACGCGGCGAGAAATTGCTAGAAGAAATTCTCACCAAATCTAACGTGGTGGCTAGCAAAACGATTTCAGGTGTAGATGCCTTTAATCTCTATGATACTTATGGGTTCCCTCTAGAGCTAACTCAAGAGATTGCTGAAGAGCAAGGCTTTACAGTCGATGCGAAAGGTTTTGAAGCAGAGATGAAAAAGCAACAAGAGCGATCGCAAGCTGCTCACGAAGATATTGATCTGATGGCAAAAGATAACTGGGCAAATATCGCTAAGGAAATTAGTAAAACTGAATTTTTGGGCTATACAGAACTCAGTAGCAACGCAACTATAAAAGCAATTTTAGTAAATGGAGCGCTTGTAAAAACTGCGATCGCTGGCAACAAAATTCAAATAGTATTAGATCGCACGCCTTTCTATGCTGAATCAGGTGGTCAAGTCGGTGATACAGGCTATCTGGCAATTGGGGAAGCGATCGCCAAGATTAGCGATGTTCAAAAACAGTCTGATTTGTTTATCCATATCGGACAAGTAGAACGCGGCGAAATTGCCGTCATGGATACGGTTACTGCTCAAATCGCAGTGTCAGAGCGTCGTCGTAGTCAAGCACATCACACGGCAACTCATCTACTACAAGCCGCCCTCAAGAAAATTGTTGATCCCAATATTTCTCAAGCAGGTTCATTGGTTGATAGCGATCGCCTCCGTTTTGATTTCAATCTCAATCGTAGCGTTACGGCTGAAGAGATCCAAAAAATCGAACTGCAAATCAATAACTGGATTGCCGAAGCTCATGACTCTGTAATTGAAGTAGTCCCAATCGCGGAAGCAAAAGCTAAAGGTGCGATCGCTATGTTTGGTGAAAAATATGGCGCAGAAGTGCGAGTAATCGATATTCCTAATGTATCGATGGAACTATGCGGCGGTACACACGTAAAGAACACCAGCGAAATCGGCTTGTTTAAAATCATTTCCGAAGCAGGTGTTGCATCAGGTGTACGGCGCATCGAAGCGATCGCAGGACAAGCGGTATTGGAATATTTAACAGTGCGTGACAATATCACTAAAGATTTAAGCGATCGCTTTAAAATCAAACCTGAAGAAATTAGCGATCGGATTACAGGTTTGCAAAACGAGTTAAAAAACTCGCAAAAAGAAGTTGAAATCCTCAAGCAACAACTAGCTCTAGTCAAAGCTGATAGTCTTCTCGTTGAAGCAGAACCTGCTGGTGAGTTCCAGATTCTGGTTGCCCAACTTGCCGATATTGAAGCGGAAGCTCTCAAAGCGGCTGCCGAAAAGCTATCTGCAAAATTAGGAAAAAGTGCAGTTGTGCTTGGTTCTTTTACTGATGATGGCAAAGTTACTCTCGTAGCCGCATTTAGTAAAGAAGTAAATGCTAAAGGTTTGCAAGCAGGCAAATTTATCGGAGCGATCGCCAAAATCTGCGGTGGTGGAGGTGGCGGTCGTCCTAACCTTGCTCAAGCAGGTGGCAAAGATTCAAGTAAATTACCCGAAGCGTTAGAAGCTGCTAAATCTCAGTTAAAGGCAGCACTTATCTAAACTTAGTGATTTTTACAGCAATTTGCTTTCAAACCTACCACAAATAACAATATAAAACCCTTTGCAGGGCTTTGCCCTGCGACC
>Ga0209181_10010239_pt1 | contig 12209 bp, 6 predicted proteins | sample MAT05_FD_187208 | JGI IMG/M metagenome (GOLD analysis project Ga0209181, IMG submission 187208) | Freshwater microbial communities from Lake Fryxell liftoff mats and glacier meltwater in Antarctica - MAT-05 (SPAdes) (version 2) | ecosystem: Environmental > Aquatic > Freshwater > Ice > Liftoff... | reverse complement strand
ATCGAATGGTGCGGCGGTGCTCATCGGGAGCTTGTCTACAATAAAGTTGGGTGGACCGGGAAGGCCAGGTAACGGGTACCGGCAGGCTCAGGAACGGTCAAATGTAGGGAAGTGATCCCAACCAACACGCGCCCCTCAGCCCCCGTGCTGGTAGGTCTCCACCCACGCCGGGTCCTGCATGTCGCGCAGCAGGCGGAAAGCATCTTTCCCGAAATACGGCCCATGCCAATGCTCGTACTCCGTGGAGCGGTAGAGTTGAAGGATGATCTGTTGGCGCTCAGATGGCCTGAATTCCTCGGCGGCCCAGCCCGTGCCGGGTTGTGCTCCCATGCCGTTCTTATAGCGCAGTTTCCATAGGTCGAGGATCGGGGAGCACTCCAGGTTCGCGTTGATACCGTTCGCATCGGCCCACACGCCACAATCGCGGATCTCGTACTGGTCGAAGAGGTCCACGCTTTCCAAGTTGGCCTTGCTTTCCAGCAGCCCCGATGCTTGTAGGATGAAGGGCTGCGTGCGCATAGGCACATTGCCTACGACCACGCCGTCCATCACCGTGTAGATGAACAAGGCGTGCAGACCACCTTGGGCGGTGGGGTTCAGGCTGAAGCCGAACTCTTGACGTGCTTGACCCCATAGCGGACCACCGGTGCAGGCCGAGAGCGAGGCCATCAGCACGAGAGAGAGGGCTCGGCGCATGGCTGGCCCGTTCAACGCCATTCCGGCCCGGGGGGTTCTAATACCAATTCTTAGTTCAGGACAGCCCCAAGGCTGGGCTGGACTTAGAAGTGGTAAATGCGCGTGAGACAATACGTTTGGCTCGATGAGCCGTATGGCGAGATCGGGCCATTACGAATTGCGAAACGGTATAAGGCCGTGACCGATGCGTGGTCTCCGGTCGGTCCACGGGGCTGGTCCTATCCCTCCACCACCGTCAGCTTCGCGAAGCGCAACAGCAACTGCTTTTGCCCGATGCTGGGGAAGAACACCGTGGCTTTCAGGTCCGGCGCGTTGCCTTCCACCTTCAGCACCTTGCCTTTGCCGAAGCGCTCGTGCTCCACGGTCATGCCTTCAACAAGGTCGGGCGTTTCACCGCCCAACGACCGGGTCGCTTCAAGGGGTGTCCCGGAGGTGGAAATACGTTTGAGGGTCCCCGGTTTCGCAGTCGGTTTCGAGGCGGGCTCCGCTCTTTTCTGCAGTGGGGCTGGTGTGGTATTTCCCTTCACCCCCGGTGCACTTCGCTCCCGGCCATACACCGGTTTGGATGAGCTCCGCTCGTCCGCAGGCCTATCAACGCTACGCCCTTGCCGTGCCCACGGAGGCGTTCCGGGCCGCTCGTAATGCCCGCTACTGAACGCACCACGTTCGTTCTGCGCCGGCAGTTCCAAGAACTTCGGATCGATCTCTTCAATGAAACGGCTGGGTTCGCTGGCGGTGAGATTGCCCCACTTGTAGCGGCTCATCGCATAGCTCAGTGTAGAGCATTTCTCAGCACGTGTCAAGGCCACATAGAACAGGCGGCGTTCCTCCTCCAGATCGGCGCGCGTTTGCACGCTCATCAGGTTCGGGAACAGGTCCTCTTCCAGGCCAACGATGTGTACGTAGGGGAATTCAAGACCCTTCGAACTGTGGATCGTCATCAGGCTCACCCGGTCGTTGTCGTTCGGGTCCGTGTTGTCGGCATCGGTCAACAGTGCCACATCGATCAAGAAATCGCTCAGCGTCTTCGGCACATCACTGCCTTCCGCATCGCGTTCGCTGAACTCCTTCATCCCGTTCAGCAATTCCTGGATGTTCTCGTAGCGGCTCACGCCTTCGGGCGTCTTGTCCACGAAGAAATCCTTCAGGATCCCGCTCTTCTGAGCGATGTGCTCACCCAGTGCATGGGCACTGCTCGTTGTTACCATCGTCTGGAAACTCTGGATCATCAGCACGAAATCCGCGACGGCTTTTCGTGTGCCGCTGTGGAAGCCGAGGTCGCCGAGATGCTGTTGCAGCATGTCCCAGATCGACAAGCTGTGTGCGCTTGCCGCCACGATCATCTTGTCCATCGTTGTTTGTCCGATGCCGCGCACCGGGAAGTTGATCACCCGCTTCAAGGCCTCTTCGTCGCGCGGGTTGCACACCAGACGGAAGTAGCTGATCAGGTCCTTGATCTCCTTGCGCTGGTAGAAGCTGGTGCCGCCGTAGATGCGGTAGGGGATGTTCAGTTTGCGCAGCGCTTCCTCCATGCTGCGGCTTTGCGCGTTGGTGCGGTACAGGATCGCGAAGCCCTTGTTGGGCACCTGGTTCTGCATCTTCGTTTCGAAGATGGTGTGCGCCACGAACTGCCCCTCTTCGTTGTCGCTCAATGAGCGGTGGACGCGGATCTTCTCGCCCTCCGCGTTCTCTGTCCAGATCGTCTTGGGGATCTGGTCCTTGTTCTTCTCGATCAGCGAATTCGCCGCGCCCACGATCACCTTCGTGCTGCGGTAATTCTGCTCCAGTTTGAATATCTTCTGGTCCGGATAATCACTGCGGAAGTTGAGGATGTTCTGGATGTTGGCGCCGCGGAAGGAGTAGATGCTCTGGCTGTCATCGCCCACCACGGTGAGGTTCTCGTGGCGTGCGGCGAGCGTCTTCACAATGTTGTACTGCGCCAGATTGGTATCCTGGTACTCGTCCACGAGCAGGTATTGAAAGCGGCTCTGATACTTGAGCATCACCTTCGGATGGTCGCGGAAAAGGATGTTGGTGTTGAAGAGCAGGTCATCGAAATCCATGGCACCGGCGCGGAAGCATTTCTCCGCGTAGGCCTTGTACAGTTCACCCATCTTCTCGCGGCCAACGGCGGCATCACCGGCCATCAGTTCGGTGTTCGCGAGGTACTCCAGTGGCCCGATCAAATTGTTCTTCGCGATGCTGATGCGGCCATGCACCTGGTTGGGCTTGTACAACTTGTCGTCCAGTTGCCACTCCTTCACGATGCCCTTGATCACGCTGCGGCTGTCGTCGGTATCGTAGATGGTGAAGTCCTTCGGATAGCCCAGCTTGTCGGCCTCGGCGCGGAGGATGCGGGCGAACACACTGTGGAAGGTGCCCATCCACAAATTGCGCGCTTCGGTGGAAAGACCGGGCACATCGGCGAGCACCTTCGCGATCCGCTCCTTCATCTCCTTCGCCGCCTTGTTGGTAAAAGTGAGAGCGAGGATCCGGAAGGGATCCACGCCTTTCGTCATCAGGTGCGCAATGCGCACGGTGAGCACTTTCGTCTTGCCGCTGCCCGCTCCGGCGATCACCATCGTGGGGCCTTCGGTGGCCTCAACGGCGGCGAGCTGGGCGGGGTTCAGCCCTTTCAAATGGTCCATGGGAAGTGCCAAAGGTAGCGGTGGCCTTCGGGTCCGGAAGCAGTGTTGAAAAGCAGATCCGGTGCTGGCTCACTTCCCTTCCGGCAACGCCATCAGGCGCGTGTATGCCGCACGGAAGTAGGAGTGCAGCGCCAACACGTACACGGCGATCCCGCCCCAGAACACGACCAACAGGGTGTTCTGCACCCGTTGGCGGAGAAGTTCGGCTTGCAGGTCCAGTGCAGGAAGGCGCACGTCGTTCGGGTCGTTCTCGCGGATGGTGGACATCATGTTCTGGAACGCCTCCTCGCCGAAGACATCCCATTCGAAATGCAACAGTGCAATGGTGAAGATGGCGATGAACGGGATCACCAAATTGGCAAGGATCGTGAGTACGGCCCGTATGGTGCGATACGTGTTGGTCCGGGGTGCCAGAAAGGTCCAACCGACCAGGAACAGCGCGATCGAATAGTAGGTGTACACCATCACCTTCTCGTCCTCTAAGCCACGGATCGTCTCGTCCAGGATCAGGGCGCCGATCAGGATCACCAGCGGTAACAACAGGCAGACCACGGCCGTGATCAGCAAGGGCTGCCAGTAGAGGTTCTTGAAGATGGACAGCAGGATCGCCAGCAGGAAGCAGGAGATGACCAGCACGTACACCATCCCTTCCCAACGCATGAAAAAGTAGGTCCACGTCTTCGCTTCCCAGATCTTCCGGATCTGCTCGTTCGCGGAACTCAGGTTGAAGGAGGAAGAGCGGCGTTCCGCGAATTCGTTCAGCACCTCAACAACGGTCCTGTTGCCGACAGACTCCGAATAGCGATGTCCGAGTTCCATCGTTCGCCGCACGGCCTCCTGATCGATGGGCCTTTCCGATCGGACCATCGCAACGTAGCCCACTTCCAACAAACTGTCGCTCAGGAAGGCGCCTTCGGTGTATGAGGGGGTGAAAGGACCATGGGCTGTGAAGTAGAACGGACAGGTGCGTTCGATGGAGTCGATCTGCGAACGATGGAAGGCCGCGCTCAGCGTATCGTACGCTTCCGAGTTCGGATCGGAAACGTTGTTGTACGCGTTGAGGTGCTCCTGATACAATGCTCCGATCATTAGCGGCCGACCTTCCACGTAGTCGTTGCGATGCACGTATTCATCCAGGTCCTTGAAATAACCGTGGGAATGAGCGCTCATCACGTAGGTCGAAGCTTCTGGGTCCGTCAGGCTATTATTCGCGTGGAACAACCGGCCATCACCCTCGATGAAGAGGTACGCGTTCTTGTTCAACGTATCCACATCCTCCACGAACTCCGCATCGGTCATCAGGTTGGCGATGCGGTACGTCACCGTCACGGCCAGGTTGTAAGGGATGGTCATGATCAGCAATAGGCTGATGAAGTGGATGCCCAGTTCACCCACTTCGGCAAAGGGCTTGCGGATCCCGAAGCGCCGTTCCGGTGTGAAGAGCACCACTTTGTACACCCAGAATGCGCCATAGACCACCGTGGGCGTCATGATCCATCCGAACAGATCCTCCGGGTCCGGGAACTTCACGGTGGAAATGCGGATCAACAGGCCCAGTGCGAACACCAACGCATTGATCAGCATAAGGAACCAGAGGTGCTGATGGATCCGTGTGCTCCACGACCGCGGGTGCGATCGTTGCAGATCAAGGTCCCACTGCCGCAGGAAGTCGGGTATCAACTTGCGCAGAAGGTTCATGGGTCCTGGTGGAAGAGTTTGCGCGTGCTGGTGCTGATGTCACGGAAGTAGCTCATCTCCAGATCGGCGTTCGCGATCGCTTTCAAGACCTGTTGCGGCCCCACGTTGCGCGGCGTGGTCAGGCGGAAGATCAGGCCGGTGTCATCGATGTGTAGGATGGCACCCACGCCCAACGCCTGTTCCAACTGGGCGCGCTGGAACACACCGCGCAGCTCGAACACATTGGACGTGCGATCGCGGTCGAAGGAATCCGCAGCGCCACTGTAAACGGCCTTACCGTTCTTCAGGAAAATAATATCATCGGCCACCGCTTCGATCTCGTGCAATTGCTGCGAGCTCAAGATCACGGCGACGGGGTCGCGTGCCGATGCCGCCAAGTGCTTCAGGTCTTGCAGGAACAACTGTTGCGCTTGCAGATCGAGGTTGGCGATCGGCTCATCCAGCACCAACAGCTTCGGGCGCCACACCAACATTTTGGCCAGTTCGAAACGCAGCTTGTATCCGCTTGAAAGTTGTTTCCACGTCAGGTCCTTGAATCGCGTGAGGCCCAGCCGGTGCAAAGTGTAGAGCACGCGGTCCTCGTTGGCATCGCCCAAGACGCCATGCACCGCCGCTTGGAAACGCAGGTTCTGCAACAACGTGCCTTGCCAACGGATGCTGCGCTGCGGGATCCACGCGATCGTTTGTCGGATGCGGTACGGGTCCGTTCCCGCGTGCGGATGGGCGAGGGTACCGCTATCATGGTCCAACAGTCCGGCGATCTGGCGCAGCAGCGTGGTCTTTCCGTTGCCGTTCTCACCCACCACGCCGACGATCCTGCCGGTGCGCAGTTCCAGGTCGATCGGTCCCAGTTGGAAATGATGCCCACCGGATCGGAAGGCCTTGGACAGTTGCCGCGCTTGGAAGACGATCTCGGCATGCGGCACATCGATCACCTCACCGGTAGCCGCTGCACGCTTTCCGATCGCCGCAGCCAGTTGACGGCATCGCTCGGCCAACGCTGAACCCGAAGCGCCGCTCATTTCCGCTGCGCCCAATTCACGCCCCATGTTGTAATCGGCGCGCAACACCATGGCCGCACCGCGCAGATCATGGAACGCCGGGAACTCATCGCACAGGTCCATCAGCCGCCGGGTGGCCAAGCTCAGGTCGGTACCTGCCGCCAAAGCGGTCACTTCACGGATGCGGGAGATGAGCATGTGTGCTCGCGAAGGAACGCAATGGAAATGGGATCAGTGTGTAGGTGGAGCAGGCCTTCTGCACACAGCGCTTGAAGCACGGTCCGGTCGGCGGTCACGGCCCCGGGCACTGCGGTCGTTCCCGCGCCAGGGAAAGACCGCCCTGCTCGGGTCGTTGGGTATCGAGATCACCGAGCCGTACCGCGATCGTCCCTCCGGAAGCCTGACGAAGGATGCCTATCCGGCATCTCACCAATGCTGTGCAGGTCATGTGTGGGTCGTCCGGCCCTAGGGGCAAAGCGAAATTTCGCCCGGCGTCACGGCCGTTCTGGACCTTTACTTAATGACATTGGGCGCCTTCCGGGTGAGTGTGGAGCAAGCGCGTCAGGCGCCCGACCGTGGCGCTGCGCACGGAGGCGAGCACAAGTCACACGGACATAGTTGCAAGACGCTTGCAGGCCCGTGCTCCAATGGCCGAAACGCCTTCAGAAGCCTGATCCAGCCTCGCTCAACCTATCAACAAACACCTTGGAGGTAAGCCGCTAAACCCTACCTTCACAGCCCCTAACGAGAACCCATATACCCTGCCTTGCCCGGTCGGGTCCAAAACCCTCATGATATGATGAAGCTCTCTACGCTTCGACTTCTTGGATTTGTCGGTCTTATCCTTGCCGCACTTAGCGGTAACTCTCAAACTGGTGTTCCGAGCGCCACACCGGTTATCCAGAACTTTGATGGAATGAATACCGGAACAACCGCGCCATCGAATTGGCTTGTTGTTGGCAACGGAGGAATAGCCACGTGGGCAGGTGGAACGGCCACGCTGGGACAGCAAGCTTCGTCTGGTTCGCCTGTCGCTGGGGCAACATATAACTGGGGTAGTTCGGCCAGTGAACGGGCCATCGGAGCGATGACTTCAGGCAGTAACGCTTCTCCTAATCAGGTGATGGGCTACTACCGAAACACAGGAGCAACAAACATCACTGCCCTGAGTATTGGGTATCGTGGTGAGCGGTATCGCGTGAATACAACGGCGGCTTCGATCCAGTTCTTCTATTCCACGAACGGGACTTCTTGGACCGCTGTGACTGCTGGGGATATTGCCGCTGCCAGCTTTCCAACTGCAGCAAATGCATACAACTTCGCAAGTGGCACAGTTATCACGGTTAGCGGGGTTTCGATAACGGGCTTGTCCATTATCCCTACCGGCGATTTCTATCTGCGCTGGAACATTGCCACCGGTGCGTCAAATTCACAAGGCATCGGCATCGACGACGTCTCCGTTACGGCAACGTTCGCTCCAGGGGCTACGAACACCACCGCAGCATTCAATGCAGGCACCAGTTCCATCGCTGAGAATGCAGGCCCGACCACGATCCCCTTCACGATCACCAATCCCGGTGTCGCCGCTACGGATACCGCGTATGTGAACGTACTGGCCTCCGGTGCAACGGGTCGCATCAGCAGCTACAGCACGTTGGTGAAAGTGCCCGGCACCCAGACCAGCGGATCGGTAAGCGTGACGTTGAACAACAACTTGGCGTGTGACGGCAATCAAGCGGTGACCTTCACGATCACGAGCGTAACGGGTGGCCAAGGCACACCGGCTGTTGGTTCGCCAGCAGCGCACGTGCTTACGGTCAACAACGACGATGTATGCACGAGTGTGAGCTTCACTGCGGCCAGCGCAACGGTGAGCGAAGGTTCAACCACGTACAACTTAGGGGTCAGCATCGCCAACTTCAGCACAACACAATCCACCTCGGTGACAGTAGGTATTGTGAGCGGGAATGCTGCACGCATCAACGGCTTCAGCAGCCAAGTGGTCACTTTCCCGGCCAACACCGGTGGCACGCAGAATGTGACGTTGACCATCACCGATGATGGATCGTGCAACGGTAGTGAGGTGCTCACCTTCGGCATGGACAACTTGACCGGCGGTCAGGGCACACCGTTCGTCGGGCCTACTACGAGCCGCACGTTGACCATTACGGACAACGATGCTTCTACCGGTGTTGTGATCGCGCGCCAAGCGTTCGATGGCTTGGTCAGCGACACATGGGCGATTACATCAGGTGCAGGGAACATCAGCACAGCGTCAGGTTCTGGTGATACGCCAGCCAGTCAGAGAATCTTGAGCGGAACGGCGTCTTGGCAGTCCATAAATGCGTCGAACCAACTCGACTTGGCTTCCTTGGATGTCAGTGGTTATTCCAATATCAGTTTGGTGCTGCGCACTACCTCAACTTCAGCTTCGATCGGCAACGGCGTCGAGGCCGATGATTCGTTGCGCGTATTCGTCAACGTGAACGGTGCAGGTTTCCCTGCAACCGCCGATGTTTGGTTGCGCGGGAGTAGCCAATCGCGCTGGTCCTATTCATCCAACCAAGCTGCATCGACAATTGCAGGTACGCCTATCACTGTACAGGCACCTTCTAACACTGGTAATGGTCCGGGCACTGTGACAATTGCGATCCCAAATGGCACGCAGACCATACAATTGCGCATTCGTGCGAAGAATGATGCATCCAACGAAATCTGGAATGTTGATGATATCCAAGTGACGGGCGACCGTTGCAGTACCATTTACTACAGCCGTGCCGATGGCAACGTGGGCGGCGCTATCTGGAGCGATACCCCGAGTGGCAGTGCTGGCAGCGTCACCTTCGATCGTTTCAAGAGCATGGTGGTGCAGAATGGTGATCAGGTGAACATGAACGCCGACAACCGCATCGATGACCTGACCGTGGATACCGGTGGCCAACTGGACATCGCCGCCAACACCCTCACGGTAAGCGGCGATGGAGTGGACATCAACGGCACCCTGACGGCTGCGAACAACAGCACCGTGGTGCTGAACAGCCCTAACGGCGTAATCATGCAGAGCACCAACCCGATCAGCTTCTTCAACCTGACGGCGAACAGTGATGATGGCGTGCTCACCGATGCTACGTTCGGCATCCGCGGTACCTTGTTGCTCAGCGCCGGCGAATTCGATGCCAGCGCCGCGACCGTAACGATCGAGAGCACCACAGCCGGTACGGGCCGTTTAGGTCCTGTAGCCAGCGGTGCCAGCTACACGGGCAGCATGACCGTGCAGCGCTACATCCCGGCCGGTGCCACCAACTGGCGCATGATGGGCAGCCCGGTCAGCGGTGCTACGGTGAACAACTGGAAGGACGATTTTTACACGGCCGGTTTCCCCGGATCGCACAGCCCCGGTTTCAGCGACCCGGTGGGTAGCGGCATCCTGTGGCCCAGCATCCGTTGGTACAATGAAACGCTACTGGACGCCAACTCTGACGTGGGTCTGGTAGGCGCCACCGGAACAGGCCAACTGCTGGCTACGGGACAAGGCTTCGCCGCATGGTGTGGCACCAGCCTGCTCACCACCACGGCCTTCACGATCGATGTGACAGGAGCACCGCATACGGCGCTTACGCCCATCAGCCTGCCGGTCACCTACTCCAATAGCGGCAATCCATCGGCCGATGGATTCAACATGCTGAGCAACCCGTTGCCCAGCCCGATCCTCTGGAGCAACCTGGCCCGCACGAACGTGGGCACTACGATGCAGATCTACAACCCTTCCGCCGGTAACATGGGCACCTACACCATCGGCGTGGGTGGAACATTGGGCGTTACGGACACCATCCAAAGCAGCCAAGCCTTCTTCGTGAAAGCGAATGCGGCAAGTCCGGTGGTACAAGTGGATGAGCAGGACAAAGTGGTGGGCAACAACGGCGGCCAGTTCGGCGGGTCGGAAGTAAGCACCTTCGCCGGTCTTCGCCTCAACGTGAGCAGCAGCCTGAATGCCTTCTATGATGAGACGCTGGTGGTCTTCGATCATGGTACACCCACCATGGATGGCGATGACGTACCGAAGTATGTGCTCGCGCATCCCGAGGCGCCACAGGTATCCACCCAAAGCGCGGGCGGCGCGTCCGTCGCGATCAACGCTTATGGCGCGTACAGCACGGACATCAGCATCCCCGTGCTGGTGAACGCTGCGGTGAGCGGCACATACACCGTTACCGCCAGTAACATGGAGAACTTGGGTCTTACCTGCGTGGTGCTGGAGGATCTGTTGACCGGCACCATGATCCCCTTGGTGGAAGGCGCGGCGTACAGCTTCGAGATGGACGCTGCTGCCGACGAGACGGCACCACGCCTGATGCTGCACGCCAGCGCACCACTGCCCTTGTCTGCTGAAGCAGCGCTCTGCAACGGTGGCAATGGCCAAGCAACGGTGACGCATGTGGGCAACAGCCCGGTGGACATCACTTGGACCAACAGCGCAGGTAATGTGCTGTTGCAACAGACCATCGCCGAAGGCATCGCTACCTACGCGGATGTGCCGGCCGGCGAATACAACGTGCGCGTGAGCAGCAATGCAGGTTGCGGCGAATTGAGCAGCACGTTCCGCATCGATGAGCCTTCCGCCTTGGAAGCCACCTTGGAGCCAATAGCCACCAGCTGTCCCGACACGGAAGATGGTCGTGTGGACATCACGGTGCTCGGCGGTACCGCACCGTATAGCTACACCTGGAGCAACGGCGCCACCGACGAGGACCTCGTGGCCGCTGCCGGTGAGTACACGGTATCCGTTACAGATGCCAACGGTTGCGAGCTGTCGTCCGCAGGCTACGCCATCCTGGATGGCATGGGCCCATTGGCGATCGCGAGTTTGGAGAGCAGCAACGTACTGGTGAATGCACCGCTGGCCTTCGAGAACCTGACCGAGGCGATCGAGACCTCCACCTGGGACTTCGGAGACGGCAGCTTCAGCGAGGAGACCTCACCGAGCCACAGCTGGAACACCCCGGGCACTTACATGGTGACCCTGACCGTGAGCGACGGCACCTGCATCGACATATGGACCGCAGAGGTGATCGTGGAGACCAGCACCAGCATCAGCACAGCCGCCACCGCCACCGGTTTGAACGCGTGGTTCGCCAATGATAAGTTCGTGGTGGAGCACAACATCAATAACGGCAGTTCTGTGGTGATCGAAGTATTGGACGCCACCGGTCGCCTGCACGCCACACGCAAAGCTGCCGGCGTACCTGCCCGCATCAGCATCAACGCCGATGGGCTGGCAACGGGCATCTGGTTCGTGCGTGTAAGCAACAGCGATGTGCAACGGACACTGCGCGTACCACTGGTGCGCTGATCTTGAGTTGAACGTTTTGCAAGAGCCCCGCCTGGCAAGGCGGGGCTCTTGCGTTTGGTGGGGTGTGGGAGCTGTGGTCATGCCCCGCGTTACGCCCCCGCACTGCGCCCCGCGCGCGCTATGTCCCCCCCGCGCTACGTCCCCCCCGTGCGCGACGTCATCCCGTGCGGAACGCCCCCCGCGTGCAACGTCACACCGGCGCGTCATCCCCGCGAAGGCGGGGAACGTGATCTCGTCAAGCGCGTAGCGCCATGGAAACCGTCCCCCGCGCGTGCTCCCCTCTCGCCACGGAGCGCCCCCTTTGCGGTTGTCCATTCTGCACGCATTCGGTCGCATCGTTCCGCAAACGAGATTCCCGCCTGCGCGGGAATGACGTTTGGGGGGTAAGGTTGAGGGCGTCCCCCCGCGCGCATCGTCCCCCTCGCGCGCCACGTCACACCGGCGCGTCATCCCCGCGCAGGCGGGGAACGGTGTCTCGTCAAGCGCGCAGCGCCATGGGAAACCGCCCACCGCGTGTGCTCCCTACTACCCACGGAGCGCCCCATTCTCGGTCGACATGCCTGCACGCATTAGGTCGACGCGTCCCGGTACCTAGATTCCGGCCGGGGTTTACCCGTGCGAAGGCAGGGGCCCGAATGACGTTCGGGGGCAGGATGACGTTTTTTTTGGGGCGCGTAACGCCCATCGCGCGCGTAATACCAATTCTTAGTTCAGGACAGCCCCAAGGCTGGGCTGGACTTAGAAGTGGTAAATGCGCGTGAGACAATACGTTTGGCTCGATGAGCCGTATGGCGAGATCGGGCCATTACGAATTGC
>Ga0209181_10010233_pt1 | contig 12211 bp, 10 predicted proteins | sample MAT05_FD_187208 | JGI IMG/M metagenome (GOLD analysis project Ga0209181, IMG submission 187208) | Freshwater microbial communities from Lake Fryxell liftoff mats and glacier meltwater in Antarctica - MAT-05 (SPAdes) (version 2) | ecosystem: Environmental > Aquatic > Freshwater > Ice > Liftoff... | reverse complement strand
GATCCAGCGCGGGTTGATTCAGGCGTGCCATGATGTCTCAGAAGGGGGTCTCGGCGTGACGCTTGCCGAGATGGGCATCGGCGGCGGCTTAGGGGCATCGGTCGCGTTATCCACTGATGCGCTCTTCCGCGAAACCCAAACCGCCTTCCTCATTGAGGTCACGCTCGAAGATGAAGCCGCGCTCGAAGCCCTAGAAGCCGAAATGGGGGTGTTGTCGCGCTCGGCACCGCTCGGCATGGTGACGGCAGCGCCCATCGTGCGGGTGAGCGAAGCGGGCGCTGAAGGCATCGAGTGGACGCTGGACGAACTGGCGCACGCATGGCGCGGTGCGGCGATGGTCCCCCCCGCGCTGACCAGCCCCCCCACTTCTTTACCTGTTCACAGCCCGCGCCAACGGACACCGATTGCCCGCACCACCCCGCCGCGCGCCCTCATCTTGCACGCCAACGGCAGCAATCGGGATCGCGATGCAGCGCTGGCGATCACACTGGCGGGCGGCGACTCCGAGATCGTGCATATCAATCAATTGCTGGCGGGCGAAAAACACTTCGCCGATTATCAGATGCTCATCGTGCCGGGCGGCTTCTCGTATGGCGACGACTTGGGCGCGGGGGTATTGTGGGCGTTTGACCTGCGCGCCCGTTTCCAAGACGACCTGCAAGCGTTTATCGCGGCGGGGCGTCCGGTGATGGGCATTTGCAATGGCTTTCAGACGTTGGTCAAGGCGGGGGTGTTGCCGGGGGATAGCCCCACGCCGACCCGTAATGTCACTTTAACGTATAACGAACGCGGACATTTTGAATGTCGGTGGGTGACGCTGATCCCCGACCCCGCCAGTCCGTCGCTGTTCTTGGACGGGCTGACCGAGCCGATCACCTGCCCGGTAGCGCATGGCGAGGGACGGGTAGCGGTGGCAGACGCGGCGGCATTGGCGCGGTTGACGGAGAGTCATCTGATCGCGCTGACCTACGACGGCGACGGGTATCCGGCGAACCCCAACGGCTCGTTGGCGAACATCGCCGGCTTGACCAACGCGGCGGGCAACGTTTTGGGCTTGATGCCCCATCCCGAAGATCACGTTTTCGCGTGGCAGAGTCCGACATGGCGCAGCGGGACGCGCGGCGGCGATGGCTTACGGCTGTTCGCCAATGCCGTGAAGTTCGCGTAAAGCGGGGTTGACCGTTGGGGGTGGTCGCTACGGGTGACTGTAGTACGCCCCCTAGGGCTTACGCATGAAAGGCATGAAACCCATGAAAGGTAACTGCTTAGGCTGAAAAACGGTCGGTAATAAAGGGAGAAATGACCGTTGGCGGCAAATGGGTGGATATTCGGCGCGGGAACTTTCATGTTAACGAACGATAGACAAGCGCCTAATCCACCCCTACATCCACGTTTCAAGGGGTATTTTCCTATTCACATTCGCGCTTTCGTGCCTACTTTTCTATTTTTTCTGTTTCTATACCTGAGTAGTAACCATGAAAGTATTTATTCACCTACCCGTGCAGACCGCATTTTACCCCAGTCTTATAGGGTTCATTATGTGTTTCCTAGGCTCAAAATCACGGATTTTGAGCCTAAGCCCATGGATAGGTGAATAAATATATTTCATGCCTAAGTCCTACGTTGGGGGTGTCGCTACGGGGCACCCCCAAGCCTATTTATTCCCGACAAGCCACCGCGTATGCGTGCGCGCTAGTGATGCCCTAGATTGCTCAGAAACAACGCCCCACCCACCAGCAGCACGCTGATCGCCAGAAACAACAAATCCTGCGGGGATTCGTATTTGAGTCCGAGTGCCAATTGAAACAGTTTCACGATCAAAATCAGCACTACTATCCGCGCCAACCGATTTTTAAGATCATCAATACTTTCGATGTGCAGCAACCGCGCCGCAAAGCCGGAACGCTCCGCGATGTTGACCTTGCTCACGAATAACTCGTATAACCCCAGCGCAAAAATCAGCATGATCGCCGACAGTAGATAGCCGTCGATGACCGTCACCGTTCTGGACAAGACATCCAACCGCAGGTGATCGCGCACATCGGTCGCCATGCCAGGGTCGAGGTAGGAAAACGCCATTCCAAACAGGGTAATGCCATCCACAGTGGTCACGATCACCACCCCAAAGGCGGCGAGGATGCTCATAATCACGGGAATCAAGATCATGAAGCGGCTGTTCCAGATGACTCGCTCAAAAATTTGCTCGATAGGGGACATCGGTGGTGGGGTAGAAGGTTCACTCATACACAGGCTCCCATACATTGATTTTTAAAGTATAAGATACCAGATGTTACGAGATCGCGCTTCCTCCTAAATTGTACGGATTTTAGACAGGCACGGCGTCCCCAAAGGCATAGTGGACACCCGTCAATTGTTCTGACACCTCCCACAGGCGCGCCCCAATCGCAGGATCGTAGGCAGATTTGGGAGCGCGGATTTCGCCCGGATAGCCGAACACATAGAAGGTGTCTGGGCTATAAAATGCGCCGCCGCGCGCATTCATCGCCGTCGCTGCGTACAGTTGGGGCAGGACGCCCATCTCGATGGGTTGTGCCAAGACGCGGCTCAAAATTTTGTAGACTACCGCCTCTGCCCCCACGCCTGATTCGGTGGCGGCGCGGTTTTGCAAGTTGGTGTAGATAAAACCGGGTTGCGCGGCATTGCTCATGGTATGGGCACCCACCGCCTTCAGCCGCTTGTCCAGTTCATAGGCAAACACGAAATTGGCATATTTTGATTGGGCATACGCCCCATAACGACTGTAGCCTTTGTCGCTTTGCAAGTCCTCAAAGTTGAGACTGCCGAGCAACGTGGCGCTGCTGCCCAACGAGACGACGCGGCTGCCTGTGTTGGGAAGCAAGCGCTCCAGCAACAGCCCGGTGAGCGCGAAATGCCCCAAGTGATTGACACCGAACTGCATTTCAAAGCCGTCCGTCGTCTTGCTAAACGGCACCGCCATCAAGCCGGCATTGTTCATTAGGATATCGAGCCGAGGATGCGCCGCTTTGAAGCGCGTGGCAAAGTCGTGGATCGACGCCAGATCGCCCAAGTCGAGGCGCGCAAGTTCTAATTGGGCGTTGGGGACGGTGCGCAAAATGTCAGCACGCGCTTCTTCATTACTCTTTTGATTGCGCGCTGCCATGATCACATGCGCGCCTTTTGCCGCCAATGCCCGCGCCGATTCTTTCCCTAACCCACTGTTCGCGCCTGTGACGATGATTACGCGCCCGCTTTGATCAAGCATGTCTGCTGCTATCCATTTTGCCATTGTCTTGCTCTCCTGTATGCTATCGACTGAACGTTCATTCGGAATAGTGTAAAAAAAGTGACTAGATGGGCTGGATCGCGCGGCAGCAGGCCAGCGCCACCCGTTCTAGCGCATCCTCATCAAGCTGAATCTCGCCGCGAATCTGCCGTTTTGCCAACATAATCGCCACCCCCAACGTCATATCATGCAGCGCTTCCAGCGGTAGGCGCTGAATAACGCCTTGTTCGATGTCATACTGAATCATCTGTGCCAGCGGCAGGGTATTCTCGTCCAACCACTCATCTTGGAATTGCTGCGGAAATGGGGAGTTCTTGTATTGTTCAAGGAAAATGGTTTGGCGCGGATGGGCGACATAATACCGGAAACCGTTTAACCACAAGCGCTTGATATTGTCGGGAAACGGCAACAGATACGGCTCCCCCGCGATGAGCGCCTTGCCTTGCTCCGCCTTTAATTGCGTCACCAATGCTTGAATCACCTCGTCTTTGCTGGCGAAGTAATGATAGATCACGCCTGCGCTGACGCCCGCCCGCGACGCCAACAGCGCCATCGGCGCATCATGAAACCCGCGCTCCACCACCAAATCGAGCAAGGTTTCTAAAATAGCGCTCCGTTTATCTTGTTGCACAACGGTCATCAGGGGGTTCTCACTAGAATGAACATTCAGTCTAATGATAATTTGAGAAAATCGTCGTGTCAAGTGGGGCGCTGCCAAGCTGCCAAGAGTCCAACGTGGGGCGAAGAATCGTGATTCTGTTAAAAAACACGCCCAAGACCACATTGGGTTGCCCCTACAAGACCCGCTGTTGTAGGGACGACCCACTGTGGTCGCCGATTCAAACCCCTTTTTCAACAGATTCCAACGGCGCGTCCGCTGCCCGCAAAACCCTTCTTCAACAGAATCAATCCTCCTGCCCCGCGCATCGCGATGACGGGTTATGCTCCCTTTAACGCTGCCAATTTCGCCGTCATGATTGCTTTCACGAGGGCGGGGTCGCCCTGCCCTTTGAGCGCCTTCATGACCATCCCCATGAGCGGACCGAATACCTTCTCTTTGCCATTCAGATAATCGGCGATCATGTCGGGGTTAGCGCTCAGGACGCCCTCCACTGCGGCATCGATCACGCTGGTATCGGAGACCTGCGCCAGCCCCTTCGTCGCCACGATCTGTTCGGGGTCGCCACCCGTCTCCCACATTTCATTGAGGACATCGGTCGCCGTTGGCTTGTTGAGCGTGCGCGCATCCACCATCTTGACGAGGGACGCCAAGGCGGACGGAGTCACCCTCGTGCTGACATTCACCCAGTCGGTATCCTCGCGATTGACGAGGCTGGAGAGCGCGCCGAGCATCCAATTGGCAGCCGTTTTGGGGTTGGCTCCTGTTGCCACCACGCCTTCATAAAAGGTTGCCACCACTTGATCGGCGGTCAAACGCGCGGCGTCGTAAGCGCTTAAGCCGAACGCTTGGATGAAGCGATCCCGTTTGGCGTCGGGCAGTTCTGGCAAACGAGCGCGGATTTGTTCGACCCACGCGCGGCTGACTTCGACAATCGGCAAGTCGGGTTCTGGAAAGTAACGGTATTCTTCGGCGCTCTCTTTGAAGCGTTGTATGACCGTGCGCTGGCGCACCTCGTCCCAGCCCATCGTGGCTTGGCGAACGCCCTCGTCATTTTCCCACGCGGCGATCTGGCGGCTGACCTCATACTCAATGGAGCGCGCCAAACTGCGGATGCTGTTCAGGTTTTTCACCTCAGTGCGGGTACGGAAGCCGATATCATCTTGGTGCATCACGCTGATATTCGGTTCCACGCGCATGACGCCCTTCGACATATCGCCGTCATTGACGCCCAAGTATTGCAGGATCGCGCGCAACTTGCGGGTGAACGACTCGGCTTCTTCGGCGCTGTTGATATCTGGTTCGGTCACGATCTCTAGCAAGGGCACCCCGGCGCGGTTGTAATCGACCAAACTGTAAGAGGTACCGCCGCTGGTGACATGAACAAGTTTGCCCGTGTCTTCTTCCAGATGGGCGCGGCGCACACGGATACGCTTGGTAGTGCCGTCGCTCAGGTCGATATCGAGATAGCCCCGAATGGTGATCGGGTGATCATATTGGCTGATCTGATAGCCTTTGGGCAGATCGGGATAGAAGTAACTTTTGCGGTCAAAGCGATTGAAGGGGGGGATTTCGCAGTGCAGCGCCAAACCAACCATCATCGCCATTTCGAGGGCGGTGCGGTTGATCACCGGTAGGGTGCCGGGCAGCCCCATCGAGACTGGATCGACGGCGGTGTTGGGCGCGGCAGTCACGCTATCCACCACCGGGCAATTTGAAAACATCTTGCTTTGCGTCAAGAGCTCGGCGTGGATTTCCAAACCGATAACAGGTTTCCATTCACTCATTGCGGGACTCTCTCGTCAGGTGAGGCGGGATCGTGATGCGCGCATTGTAACATAAGGGGAGATGCTGTCGGCGAATCAAAATAGGAGGTAACTGCTCAGGCTGAAAAACGATTGGTAATAAAGGGAGAAATGACCGTTGGCGGCAAATGGGTGGATATTCGGCGCGTGAACTTTCATGTTAACGAACGATTGACAAGCGCCTAATCCACCCCTACATCGACGTTTCGAGGGGTATTTTCCTGTTTTTCTTCACGTCTTCATGCCTCTCTGTTTATTTTATTCTGTTTCTATACCTGAGATGCTGTTGGCGAATCAAAATAGGAGATGATCCGTAGGGGCGCAATGCCTTGCGCCTGCACAAAAAAGACACGCCGACCCTAGATAAAATCAATTCGCCAACAGCATCATGGAAGGGGCTACATTAGGCGCTCAGCCGCGCGATCTTTTCTTGTAGCACAGTACGCACCGGGACGAGGAAGGGATCGTCGGGCAGTCGTTCGAGCGCGATCTGATACTCGCTGATAGCGGCGCTCGACTGCCCTAGCGCTTCATGGCAATCCCCACGCCAAATATGCCATGTCGGGGCATCGGGCAACGTGTCGATAAAGCGTAGTGCGCGCGCGGCGTCACCCCGTTTTAGCAACAACCGCGCGACCCCTTGGGCATGGGTGGGCTGGTGCGTGACCTGCCATAAACGTTCTATCACCCAGAGCGCGGCGTCAAAATCGCCGAGTTGTTCATACAGCCGCGCCCGCAACAGGTGATCCTCGCTCGTCGGATGGGCAAGCGCGTCTAGGCTATGCAAAGCGTCGGTCTCGCGACCTTGAAAGCGCGCGAGGATGGCGGCGCGGACGCGCAGCCCTTCGGGATCCAGCGGCGACTCGGCAAGGTGCTGCTCAATTTCTTCTAAGGCGACATCGATCTGTCCAGCTTCAATGGACGCCAGCGCGATCTGGAGATGGGTATAGCTCATGATCCTGCCTCGACCGGTTGCTCCATCAGCACAAGGGGCAGACAAAACCTGAAACAACTGCCAACACCCAGTTGGCTCTCCACCCAGATGGTGCCACCATGCCCCGCCACGATCTCGCGGGCGATGCTTAAGCCCAAGCCACTGCCATACCCGTCGTTCGATATGCGATAGAACGGCTCAAAAATGTCCGCTTGCTGATTATGAGGAATCCCCACGCCGGTATCGATGACCTCGAACATGGCATTTTCGTGCCCATGCTCATCGCGCATCTGCGAAAGCCGAACCATCACCGCACCGTCGTTGGGGGTGTAGTTGCTGGCATTCGCCAACAGATTGCTGATTGCCTGCATCAAGCGGTCGGGGTCGGCACGCACGATGAGCGCCGTTTTGGGGAGATAAAGATGGATCGTTTGTCCGGTTTGTCTGATCTTCGGTTCATGTTCGCTGATCACGATCTGCAATAACATTTGCGCGTTGACTTCTTGGAATTTAAAGAGCGCGACGCCCCGTTCCAAGCGTGACATATCCAGCAGATAATCGATCAAGTGCTGCATCCGTGTGACCGATCCCTCTAAGATTTCGAGATGGTCTTGGAATTTCTCCGGCTGTTTGCGCATCAGGTAGGCGCGCGTCTTCAGGTTCGTGAGCGGGGTACGCAACTCGTGCGACGCCTGTGCGACGAAGCGTGAGCGCTGGCGCTGGAGCGCTTGTTCTTGGGTGTTGTCCCGCAGAATCGTGACAATCCCTTGCAAACGGTCGGGATTCCGATCCGTCCCCAAAGTGCCGTTCACTTGGGTACTCGTCACGCTGGCATCGAAAGGGAGGCGATTGGGCGGCTTAAAACGCAGTTGGCTCGTCCAGACGCCGTTGATCCGCAGCGCTTCGGCGACATCATGATGAATTTGGGCTTGATGAGACGCATCGACATCGGCGAAACTGAAAATATCTTGTAAGTTGGGGGGGGTCTCGTCGGTCTCATAGCCAAGCATATTGAGCATCACGCGATTGACATAACGGGTTTGGAGATTGCGATTCGCATCAAGTTCCTGATAGATCACGCCCTCCGTCATAGCATCAAGGATAGTATGCAGCTGTTCGCGTTCGTAATTCAACTCGGCGGTACGCTCGGCGACCCGTTTCTCCGAGATCATGGTTTGATTGCGCATCCGGTCAAACAGGCGGGCATTCCGGATGGCGATGGCGGCTTGGTCGGCAAACGCCTGCAAGGTGTAGGCATCCTGTTCGCTAAACCGATTAGTGACACTGCTATCCAGATTCAAAAAGCCGATCACATAACTACCCATACGAATCGGCGCGCCCAAGTAGGATTTCAACCAGTCGATGGTATCCTGCATCGGGATCCATAGGGGGGAAGTGTTAACATTGGGGATGGCGAGCGCGCTACGACGCTCAGTCATCCAACGCAAGGTGGGGGTGGCAGAGACCGAGACCTGTAGCTGACGATAGGTTTCGACGTTGGTGACACGCTCATAGCCGCGCGCGCGCGCAATGGTGGTGATATCATTTTCCACCAGCATAATATTGACATATTCATTGGGCAAGATGTGTTCGACCTGCTCCAAGACACGATCCAAGACCTCGTCTAGGTTAAGCGTGTTGACGAGTGCCGCCGCCGTATTGACGAGCGCCTCCGCCAACAACCGCTGCCCTTGTTCGGCAGCTTCGGCACGGCGGCGCTTGGTGATGTCGAACACGATCAACTGGATCAGTGTGTCCGTATCCACCGTCAGCGCATTAGAATTCACTTTGACCGAGCGGATATCGCCTTTGGCGGTGCGATGTTGATAGGAATGAATGGTCGAATCTTCGGTCAGATTATCGACTGGTAAGGTTTCGACTTCAAGCACACCAAACGACATACCGCGCATTTGGGTACGGTTGTATCCGTAAAAGCGACAAGCGCGCGGATTGGCATCGATAATCACACTCTTGTTGGGGTCAACAATGAGTTGTATCGAGGGGTTTTGCTCAAAGGCTTGAGACCATAACACATTTTGATGTAAAAAGGCGCGTATTTGATCTTGATCGTTCATCAGCATGAATCTTGATGATTTACCGTTCCCTTGATTATGCCAAAAAAGTTCAATGTCCACAATACGCCTAAAGGGTGAGCGATGATCCTTGTTCAACGGATTCTGATTTCGGGGGATATCGTGAAGTGAGGCGCATCATGGGAAGTCGCGAATCATCCAGAAAGGGGGTAAACTGAAAAAATTGTCGGTCATTTTAATCGCCCTGCGCGCGGACGAATACTTCCGCATGATCACCATCGATCCAAGAATATCGGAGAAACGCTATGTATATTCAAGAAATTCAAATACGCAATCTTCGTTCGATTCGTGAATTTGATTGGTCGCTTGCCAAAGACGAATTCGCCGGTTGGCATGTGTTGATCGGCGACAATGGCTCTGGCAAATCGACGATCTTAAAGGCAATTGCTCTGGCACTGGTCGGCGAAAAAGATGCGCAGGGCTTGCGTCAAAACTGGGGCGATTGGCTCAAAAAAGATCAGAAAGAGGGTTCTGTTAGTTTAAACCTTGTCGATGATACGAAATATGATTCTTTCAGTAGTAAGGGCAAGGTTGGGAAAAAGTCTTTGAAAGCAGCGATTGCCTTCAAACGTAAAGCTACTGAAGATACCCGCCAACTCGTTGTACTCGAAACAATTTCAGCATCATCAATCCCTCCAGAGAGTCGACATGTATGGGGCACGGGCACAGGGTGGTTTTCTGTCGCTTATGGTCCATTCCGCCGCTTTAGTGGGGGCAACACGGATAATGATCGTCTCTTTCTTGCCAATCCCAAGTTGGCAGCCCATCTCTCAGTTTTTGGGGAGGATGTAGCACTATCAGAAGCGATTCGATGGTTATAAGACTTAATGGGCGCAACCTTTCAATTTGGGTATTTGCCGGGGTTGAATGAGCGTTTACGCCAACGTGCCGAATATACCTGTACCGTTTTAGGGCTAAATCGTGAAGTCCTTGTCGAAGCACGGCGGGATGCGTTTGGCAGTTACAGGGCACGTTTGCGCAAGTACATTACGCTTCGGGATACGACAGGCGATCCCGAGCCATTAAAACTGTTGATCCACGCGATCCAACGTGCGCCGCATCCGACGGTTTGGTCTGAGATGATGCGCCAGCGGCAATGGCTCACGGAGCTTAAACCGCTGTTTGAGCAAGCGCCCGAAGCCTCACTGTGGTAACTTTTGTTCGCCCGCTGGCGTTTTTACCCCCAAGCGAAAAAAACGGCGAATCTGCTTTTGAAAGACCAACGGCACAATGCTGACCACGCCGATCACCCCGTAAACCAACAAAATGCTGCCGCTGTTTTCGGCAAGTGCGCTACCCAACAAGGATGCCATTGCCGCCGGAAACAACCCCACTGTGAACGAGATGATCACATAAGTGCGGTACTGCAAACGCGATAGCCCCACCGTGTAACTGATAAAATCATATAATGAGAATAAAAACAGACGCGCATAGATCAGCGTTTTCCAATCCACAATTTGATCCACAAATGAATCGACGCGCGCCATGCCTTCTGCCCCGACAAACCGTTGGATCACCGGACGACCGAAAGACCGACTCAGGAAAAAATTAATCGATCCGCCGAGGGTTTCGCCGATGATGGTGTACAGTGTCCCCGGCACCAACCCAAAGAGGATGCCTGCCGAAAGTTGCATCGGTCCACTGCTGAGCGGGGCGACCACAAAGGTCAACGTCTTGACCGCGATAAACACCAGCGGTGCGAACGGTCCCGCACTTTCGACCATGCTACGAATCCGATCCAAACCAATAGCATTGATGCCCACCACCAAGCCGACGGTCACGACCACAAAGCCGAGACCGGCGACGAGCAGCGAACGCCATGAATTAGAGGGTGCCTGTGGCACAGGGGATGGAGTCACGTTGAGAAGCCTTTCAACTTATCGTCGTTTCGATTTGAGAATACGGCGGTAGACGATCCGCCATGCCTTATCTTTTTCGTTGGGTTCAATAAACCAGCGATACGGCGCATCCTCATGGACGCTAAATTCTTTTACGCCTGCCCCCATCGAAATGATGACGCCTTTTTTTTCTAAGCTCTTTTCATTGAGCAAGGTGATGCGCGTCATGCCATCAAGGTGATAATTCATGACATATTTGCCTTCCGTCAATTCCACAATATTGCTCGTCAGGACGCCCTCGCCCTCTAATTTATACGGGGTGTCGGTCGCAAAATTGCCCATTGCCACCACTTCCCCGTCCAGGTTATGGACGAGGCGGCGGTTCCTTTTACGCGGACGGCTGGTCACGACTTGAAAGAGGATGACCGCAATGAGAAGTAAAAATAAACCACCCAGAAAGATTGTCGCTGTTGATTGACCACGCATGAAAGTTACTCCACTTGGGTAAGAGTCATAGGTTGAAGATCGATATTGCGTGACCAGTTGCCCGCAAGGTCAACTGCCCACACCGCAAACTCGTACTGTTTCCCGGTTTCGCCCGTATATTCCGCCGTCACTTCCGCGGTTTGCAACCACGGCAACCAATTGCCATCATCAACGCTGACCCAAACGATATACTCCGCGATCCCGCTGTCATCATTACCTTGCCATGCCAGCGTAAAAACACTAGGGCTGCGCGCGGGCAACGGAGTCATCGAGGTCATGGGGGGCGTTGTGTCTTGCATCGGGTCTAGCGTGGGTATGGGGGTGGGAATAAACGGAACGACCGCATCCGCTGGCAGCGGGACGGCGGTGGGCGCATCGGGCAAATCGCGCGTGACGCTGATGACGCCCACGCCTTGCATGGTGAGCGCGGGTTCCCCCGGCAAGATGCCACTCGACACTTCCTCCACCAAGAAATAAACATCCCCGTCAATATTATTGAGTTCGGTTTCGCTAAACGAAGGATAATTCGCCGCATTGACGACGGGTAAAGTCACAGTATACACGCCATTTTCGGGCGCTAAACGAAATTCATCGTCAGGGGTATGCAGACGGGCATTATTGCCTAATGCCGGGATCTCCAGCACGAGCGGGATCGTCGCCCAATTCCACAACACCCAGATGCGCTCCGTGACCCGACCCGGCACCGTGATCTGATCTTGTAAGCTGATGCGGGCTGGGTCGAAGGCGGCACCGCTGATCTGGGGCGCGGCATCAAATACAAACGCTTCCCCCCAAGCGTTGAGGTCAAGCGTGCCCGCCAGCGCGAAAGCGCGTTCGCCGAAGATGCTTGCCAGTTGATAATATGCCGCCGCCGCGGGACGGGCGCTGCCCGGTTGGGGATGCTGGTTAAAGCATTCGGCACCGCGTTCATTGCGGAACAAGCCGAACGCCTCCCCCGTGCATTGATTGAGAGGGACGCCCGTGCATAAGTTGCCATTATGCGGCGGGAAGGTGGTGCCTACGGGCGACGCGGCGCAATCATCATACAACTGGTGAATAAAGATGACATCGGCACCCGCTGCCCATGCCATCGTTGTGCTTTGGGTCATATACTGGGCTTGTTCGCGCATCGTCACCCGATATTGCCGTAACCCCGGCGTGTTCACCGTCC
>Ga0209181_10010231_pt1 | contig 12212 bp, 13 predicted proteins | sample MAT05_FD_187208 | JGI IMG/M metagenome (GOLD analysis project Ga0209181, IMG submission 187208) | Freshwater microbial communities from Lake Fryxell liftoff mats and glacier meltwater in Antarctica - MAT-05 (SPAdes) (version 2) | ecosystem: Environmental > Aquatic > Freshwater > Ice > Liftoff... | reverse complement strand
CAGTTGCAACGATTTGGCAAATTTGTTCATATACTCTTTCACTACTTTATCGCGCTGGAAATCGCCCGGAGTATTGATGCGCACCAAGTGAATAGTGGAGTTATACAATTGTTGCGTGCGCTTCACTATTCGAGAAAACACTTCTTCGCCTTTAGACATTGCGGTTGCGTACACAATATTCTTGAAGTTAGTAGATGATGGTTTCTTTTGAACCGTAAGAATTGGACAACGACTGTGCCGCACCACGCGCTCTGTGTTCGACCCAATGATCATCCCTTCCAGATTGGTAATACCTCGTGTGCCCATGACCACTAAATCAACTTTTTCCTCCGCAATGATAGCGTTCATTCCATGAAAGGGGTTACCAAGACGCAATTGGCCCTCAATTTTTACCGCCTCAAAGCGCGGATCAAGCACCAATTTTTCCAACTGCTTTTTCGCCTTCTCTAATAATTTAAAAGTGAAAAGTCGCTCCTCCCAATCTTCTTTTACCCACTCTCCAGACACACGATAGGAATCTGGGGAAGCCTCCTCTACCACGTGCAATAAATGAATTTCAGCGCCTGCTTTTTTGGCGATGTCAAAAGCTGTTTCTAAGGCGGTAATGGAAGTTTTAGAAAAATCCGTAGGTACCAGTATTTTTTTCATAGGAATATTAATTTACTAGTTAAACGTTTACTTTATAAAAATAGCACATTCGGTTAAAATAAAAAACTGCTATTTAAAAAAGGGTGCAGTCGATCGAAGATAGTAAGCAATATTTCGATACCGTTGTTATGCATAGATAATAAACCCAACCCAACCAAGGCTTTAAAGGGAATTATAGTAAGAAACGATTTTCGCAAAGTCCGAGTCGCCCTTTACAGTTAGCCCATTGTCTGAAATAAATTGTTCTACTTTCCCTTTCTTCCCAAGCTCTATCAGCTCTAATACACTCGATTTCGTCCTTTTGATTTTTTGCATCTGGCCATTAATAAAAATAAAGTAGCCTTTTTCGGTATCAAATCTGCGGGTAATAGTAGCGGAATTAAAATTCTTCTCTTCAATCAAGACCCTCTTCATTTGTTTTAGTAGCTGCATTTTCCCGTCCGCCAGCACGAGATAAAAAGTCTTGAGGTCATTTTTCGAAATAGCCGGATACCTACTTCTAAAACGCACCGTGTCCTTCTGTTCAGGATCAATAAACGATACATCGCGAACGATGTCAGCTGATGTTACACGCTCGGTCTTTCCGTCTTGCTGTTGATAATGTATCTTATCGTTCATCAGGTTCAATTTCACTAAAATGTCCGAATATTTTTTTCCGTTGTTCAGTATCAAAGTGCCTCTTTGAAAATCAGTAGAATAAAAAGGGGAACCGTCTTCATAGATAGCATTTCCTGCAAGTAAGGGTTCGCCTTTCAAATCCGTAAGCTTATCGTTCAAACTATGGGATGATCTGACTTGGCAGTTTCCATCGAGGTAAATCACTAGCAACGAAACCAGAACGATAGTTTTCATAAATAAAAATTTAGAAAAAATAGCCTATTTATACTAAAAATACAAAAATTCAGCGTTCGAAATTATAAGTCTCCGTGTAAAAGGTTATTGATGCAAATAATCTTTTAACCTAACGCTTGCTCTACTCCCAAATGATTCTATTTTTGAGAACTAGGCTAAATTTTTACCCTCAAAAATGAAAAAGAAATACTTTGTTGCCTTTTTGACTTCGATCTTAATCCTATTCTTAGCTAAAGACGCGTTTTCGCAAGCCCCAGTAATTGATTCGGGCGCCACCTCTTGGATGCTCACCTCCACTACGCTTGTGCTGCTAATGGTGCCCGGACTTGCCATGTTCTATGGAGGGTTGGTGAGAACTAAAAATGTGTTGGGCACAATGATGCACAGTTTTACTGCCATGGGCATTATGACATTACTTTGGACTATCTGCGGGTACAGCATGGCCTTTGGCCCGAATGTCCTAGGCGGATGGTTTGGCTGGAATGCTGATAATTTTTTACTAAGAGGAATTGACGAATCAGTTTCTAACGGAATACCGGAATATGTTTTTGCGATGTTCCAAGCCAAGTTCGCCATTATTACTCCTGCTCTTATTGCTGGTGCTTTTGCCGAGCGCGTTTCCTTTAAAGGATACTGCATTTTCATTGCCGTCTGGGGAATTGTGATCTACAATCCGCTTTGCCATTGGGTGTGGGCATCCGATGGTTTTCTTTTTAACCTCGGGGCGAAAGGAGCCATCGACTTTGCAGGCGGAACCGTTGTCCATATCTCTGCCGGGGTGAGCGGTTTAGTGGCTGCATTCTATTTGGGCGGACGAAAATCTTTTAAGCATTTGCAAATGCGCCCAAACAATCTGGTAATGACCTTAATCGGTGCGGGCTTATTGTGGGTGGGCTGGTTTGGCTTCAATGCAGGAAGTAGTTTGACGAGTGGCCTAACTAGCGCACAAGCCATCACTGTTACGCAAGTAGCAGCGGCCGCAGGCGCTATCGCTTGGGTCATTATCGAAGGAATTCATCAAGGAAAAGCCACCGCGCTCGGATTTGTTTCAGGAGTTTTGGCGGGGCTAGTGGCGATCACACCTGCTGCCGGGGTTGTTCAGCCTGGTGGTGCAATGGTACTCGCAACGTTAGCATCTATTCTTTGCTACTATGCAATACTATTGAAAAACAAACTCGGTTATGATGATACGTTGGATGCATTTGGAATACATGGCGTGGGTGGAATTGTAGGCGCCATTTTTTTAAGCTTCTTCATTCGCGATAGCTGGATGCGGGAAGCTGCTACAGCTGCCGGGGGAAGTTGGACGATGTTTCAGCAATTGGGCGTTCAACTCGCTGCCGTTGGCATTGCCATTGCTTACTCGGCTGTTGGAACCTTGATTATTTTATTCCTTCTTAATAAAGTAGTGAAGTTGCGCGCCACCGAAGAGGCAGAGATGAAAGGATTGGACAACTTCTACCACGGAGAAAGAGGATATGGCATGATCAATCCGAATTAGGTAGATTTAAATCTTTATATCAAACCCTAACGGTATGAAACTAATCATTGCCATCATCCGAGAAAATCAACTTGATCAAGTTCGCATAGCATTGATTGAAGCTGGTGTTTCCAGAATAACTGTAAATAATGTTTCGGGGCACGGCCGGCAGTTACAGCCCGAAGAAATTTATCGCGGCCAGCGGGTAGTTCCTAATCTGGTTCCAAATATACGGATCGAAATTGGCGTGAATGATGAATTCGTAAAACCAACCATTGACGCCATCTTAAGGGCTTCTACCCCAAACGAAAGCGGCATGATTGGAAGCGGCAAAATATTTGTAGTACCGCTTGAAGAAGTGGTGCGACTACGAACGGGAGAGACAGGTCCAGAGGCAATTTAGAATTGTGAAGGAATATGAAAAAATTGATCTGGTTACTACTGCTTTTGCCTACTTTTCAACTAAATGCACAGACCGTTGAAATAGTGAAGAAGGTAAGTGCCAACGCTACCACCGATAAGCAATTCGAATTTTTGCATGAAGATATTAAGATTTCATCGGTAACTTTTATAGCAACCCTAAGAGCAAGCGGAAAAGAAAAAAATGCAATAATTCCAAAACTATTTTTTAAGCTAAGAGACAAATCACACGAACTAGGCGGCAATAGTTTCAAACTTGTCAGTTACGAGAAGCGGCCGCCAGGAGAAGCAACATTGGTACTGGATGTATTCAATGCGGCAGGCGAGATATTAAAAACTAATCGATCGTACGAAGAAGTAAACACGCTATTTGTTTTTTTGGATGAGGTGGGCGATGAAGAATATGTTTTCGTCATCAATGAAATAGACCGAAAAATAAAATCAGGTGCATATTATCGCTACGATATTCCCGAAGGAAGGCAAGTGGACATTAGCGAAGGCGGCCTTATGAGCGGAACACAAACATTTAGGTGGAAAGAGAAACAACCTACTATCTTTTTTACGTTAACAGATTTTGGACTACCACCCCACCACAACGAGCCAGTTTATATCGCCCGTTACTTCAACACAAAAAGACTTAACCAAATTGACAGAAATTTAGGTAAACTATTGATTACGTTACTTAAGCCAATTTGATATTTGCGCTGACCCTGACTTTAGATTTTTGCCACAGATTCACTTGTTGGAGGCATAAAACCTGCCAGCGCGCGCATCGCCAATAGTAAACTCAAAAGAGTAAGAACAGCCGCCATCAACATGGGCGCACCTGGAAAATAAATGGGCGAGGTAAGTGCCGTAAAATAACTAAACAATTGCGTCATCAACAGCGGACCAATGATAGAGGTAGCACTCATCAGCCCAGTCAGTGCTCCTTGCAATTCGCCTTGCTCGTTAGACGGAACTTGTGAGGAAATAATTCCTTGCAAAGCAGGCCCTGCAATGCCACCCAAGCAATATGGGATCAAAAAAACAAACATCATCCAACCTGCGGTCGCAACACTAAAAAGCACAAAGCCGATTACATAGAAAGCCAATCCAACATAAAGTGATCTTTTCTGCCCCCATTTCGGAATCACCACCCGTATCAATCCGCCCTGCACCAGCGAAATCAAAACGCCTACGGCCGTCAACGAGAGCCCAATCATAGACGGACTCCACTTAAATTTTTCAATGGTATAGAAAGACCAATTACTCTGCACGGCATGTGCCGAAATATAAATCAACACCAACGAAGCAACCAACCCAATGATCAGCGGATAGCGCCTCAAGTTCAATAAAGAGCTAATCGGATTAGCGCGTTTCCAATCAAAGGGTCTACGGTTTTCTGGCTTCAGCGACTCTGGTAAAATAAAAAATCCATACAAGCAGTTGACCAAACTCAACCCCGCTGCCACTAAGAAAGGAATTTTTGATCCGTAGCTTCCCAGCAATCCGCCAATAGCAGGGCCAATGATAAAACCCAGTCCAAAGGCCGCACCAATCATCCCAAAATTTTGCGCACGTTTTTCAGGTTCACTGATGTCGGCAATGTAAGCGCCTGCTGTAGAGAAGCTCGCACCCATTGCGCCCGCAATAATTCTTCCTAAAAACAACCAACCAAGGGAAGGTGCGAAGGCAAGAAAAATATAATCCAACCCGAACCCAAAAAGCGAAGCAAGCAACACAGGCCGCCTTCCAAATTGATCACTCAACGCGCCCATGATAGGCGAACACAAAAATTGCATCACGGCAAACGCAAACAGCAAATAACCACCCATGCGCGAGGCTTCACTATTGGCCACTCCGCCCAACTCCATAATCAAACTCGGCATCACCGGAATGATCACCCCAAAGCCAATGCAATCGATGAGTATGGTAACAAAAATAAAACCGAGTGCGGGCGTGCGCGTGGCAGACATAATTCAAATTATTATCCAATTAAAAGTAAAAGATAGAAAGATACAGGCATAAATGCACGGGAGTGAAATTCAAATTATTGAATTAGTTTGCCTAATATAAAATGTAGTCCAAGCTCCCCCCTCTCTTACGAAGTAGAAAGGGGTGACCTAACGAAGTTAGGTCGGTGGTGAGTCAGCCAACCCCAGCACCAATTTAGTGCCACCAACATGGCTTCGATCCTTCGTAACTCAACAATTCACGACAACTAATTAACAATTGAGTGCAGACGCCTACCAATTATCGAGCTATCAATCACCCTCAAAGCAACCCTTTCCTAAATTAATACGTCTACCCCATATATTCTTATGCAACCCTTTCAATTTCCTATTGTCTATTGAACATCTCTAAAAAACATTCATCAAACTCAACCTTTTATGAAAAAATTAATCTTCTCAGTATTCCTGTTTTTAGTTGCCGTTGGCGTGTCGTTTGGACAATCTAGGGAAACGCGCAGCGTGAGCAGGTTTTCAAAAATTTCGTTTCGGGTACCAGGTAAATTAATATTGCGCCAAGGCAGCCCACAAAAAGTAGAACTGGAAGGAAGCAAAGACATGCTCTCGAAAATTGAAACTGAAGTTAGGGGCGGTGAGCTGGTTATAGGCAATGAAGAGAAATGGAACTGGGGCCGTGGCGAAAACGAGCGTATCATGGTTTATGTTACGGTAGCGGATGTCACAGGGCTCAGTGTCTCTGGCTCGGGCGAGCTCATCACCGAAGGGAAAATTATCACCAACAAATTAGACTTAAGCGTAAGCGGCTCTGGTTCACTTCAAACAGATGCAACCGTTTCGGGCGAAATGGAAGCAGATGTTTCTGGCTCTGGCCGTATGGACATCAAAGGATCTTGCCAAAACATCGACAGCGACATTAGCGGATCAGGTAAAATAGTAGCTTCGATACAAGTACGTGATCTTGCCAGTGTTGAAATATCAGGCTCCGGAAAATTTGAGGCTAGCGGCACAGCAAAAGAAATCAAAATCGATATCAGCGGATCGGGCAAAGTGTATGCTTCCAATTTAGAAGTGGATAAGTGCGAGGTGCGCATCTCTGGTTCAGGCGATGTGGAAATCAATGTGAAGACCGAACTGAATGCAAATATTTCTGGCAGTGGAACGGTTTCTTATAAAGGCAATCCAAATCATGTCAATGGAAATTCATCAGGCAGCGGAAAGGTGAGGAAGATGTAAACTCACCCCCTTGCCCCCCTCTCTACAAAAGTAGAGAGGGGGTGGCCGAACTAAGTGAGGTCGGGGGTGAGTCCGCTTTTTGTTTACCAAATATCTCACTACATTTCTAGCCAAGATAATTGACTATGGACTTTAACGTGGATTTAGAATTAGGACTGCGGCTACTTTTTTCTTTTGTAATCGGTACTGCCATTGGTTTAGAAAGAGAATACCGCAGTAAAGCCGCTGGGCTTCGCACCATGATCATGATTTGCCTGGGCTCTACTATTTTTACAGAACTATCAATTAACATGGGCGGTGCTAGCCCCGATCGCATCGCCTCCACGATTGTAACCGGTGTCGGATTTCTCGGTGCGGGTGTTATTTTCAAAGATGGCATGACCATCACCGGAATTACCACAGCGACTACGATTTGGATTTCGGCTGCATTGGGAATGGCCGTAGGCGCTGGTGAATATTTTATTGCTATCGTCAGTTCAGTGGTGGTGCTGATTGTGTTAACAGGGTTGGAAAAATTTCAGCTCGTATTGGAGCGTTGGCACCAGTCGCGCAACTATAAAATCAGCAGCACTCACACCGATTTTGAAAAACATTTAGAAGAAAACTTAGATAAGCTAAAGTTGGGCTTTAAGAAAAAGCGTGAGTTAAAAGACGGCAATCGGTTTATTTTGGTTTACGAAATCTTCGGCAGAGAAAAAAAGCTAGACCACCTTAACAAAGTGCTGAAAGAAGATGAGCGGGTAATGTCGTATGACTATTAGAATCTTTTTAACCACAGACTTCGCGGGATTCCACAAAGACAACTAAATTCTTGCTAATCTTCGAGGGAAACTAACTCTTAACCGTCTCATGGCGGATTGCCCCCTCTACAATCAGCAACTGCGCCACACAATAGGTAAGCATGATCAAAGCACCTGCCCCCTCGAAAGGACTTTTGAATTTGTTGATTGCTAGCAGCGAATCTGAGATCATAAACATAATTGCGCCAAGAAAAATAAGTACAAAGCTCTTCTTAGTCGTTCGCCCATAACGAAACAGCGCGTTGAGCACCATCAGCGTAATCGCAAGAGCATAAATCATCACAGGAATTTTTAAATCACCTAACGAGGGATACAAAATCACTACTAAGCCTGTTCCGGCCAAAATGAAGGGAAATGCAAATCGCGCTTTTTGTGAACCTAAAAGTTCTTTGTCGTTGGGCGCAAACTGGAATTGCCGATAGCAAAAAATATACAGCACATGACCGATCAAAAATCCAACTAATCCTCCGATAAAAAACAGCTCATTGTCTGCTTGAAAAATCAACAACACATCGCCCAGCCAACAGAAGATCAGCGCGGCAATAAAAAGCATCGATGGCTTAGGCGACTGCATCCAATAATACATCATCAAGCCAATCATGATCAACGGCTTGAAGAAAATATGCCGATCGGGCATTGAAAAAATAGGCGTGAAAATTTCTACCGATGCCCCTAGCGCAAAAAGTACCATTCCGATATTTTTTTTGTTAAGCATATTTTGGTTTTGCTTTCATCACCAAATAAAAAAATGCCACTCCACAAAAACCCGCACACACTGTAAACGCCCACAGAAATCGGGTTGGGTCATTCGCATAAATAAAAGAAGAAACAAGCGCACCTAATCCAATACCCAACTCCATAAAAATGTAAAAGAATGCAATGCCCCTTCCGCGATGTTGTTCATCACACAAATCCGTTGCCCAAGCCAACAACGTAGGCGAAGTAGAACCTTGCGCCAAGCCATACAACACAGCACCAATAATCAACATCAACGTACTTTCTGCAAACCCAAATGTTAGCATGGCTATCACCATTAGAGGGACTGATAACTTAAGCACCGCCACTCTCCCATATCTATCAGACGCTTTGCCCGCCAATAGCCGAATGGTCAAAGACGACACGGTCAAAAAAGTAAAAAGCAGTCCTTTGTTTTTGATGCCTACACCTGAACCAAAATCTGGGAGCAGCGTAAACACTGCGCCATACGAATAAGCAGTGAGTAGCATTACCAACGCAGGCGCAATTACCAATGGCTCCAGTATATCTTTCTTTGAAATTTTCAACACGCGCCATGTTACTTCCTTTCTTTCGGTCAGCGTTTCGCCAAAGCGAAATAGAATGGCCACCGATACCAGCGCAAAAAAAGCAGACACGTAAAACATCGCTCCCAATCCGAAATTATTGGCCACTGCGCCTCCAATGGCTGGGCCGCCTGCCATGCCCAGTGCACCCGCAGTTCCAATCCAACCCATTGCCTCGCCCCTTTTATTAGCAGGAATCGTATCGGTAATATAAGCGGCCACACCTGTTGGCGAAAAACCCGTAGAAAATCCGTGTAATAACCGAAGCATCATAAAAGCTGCCACGGTGGTGAGCAGCGGATAAAGCGAACTACAAATCAAACACACTACACCTCCTACCATCATCACCGGTTTTCTTCCCACCATATCCGTCAACTTTCCGCTAAACGGACGAGAAATCATCGCGGTGAGCGTAAACAACGAAATGATAAATCCTTTGTATTCTGCCCCACCCAAATTTGTCAGGTACTCGGGCAGCTCCGGAACAATCATATTGAAGCTCGCAAAAAAAAGAGCCGTGCTCACACACAAAAGCCAAAACTGAGATGAATAAATTTTGGCGGTATTACTGGCGGTTTTACTGGTGGTCATTGGTAGCTGCCTCTTGGCCCTCTAATAAATAAGCTTTGATAAAATCATCGAGGTCGCCATCCAACACGCTTTGTGCATCATGACTCTCCACGCCCGTGCGCGCGTCCTTCACCAACTTGTAGGGGTGCAACACATAGTTGCGTATCTGCGAACCAAAATCAATTTTCATTTTGCCAGCCTCCACTTTGTCGCGGGCGACATTGCGCTTTTCCAATTCGCGCTGATACAGTTTTGATTTCAACATCTGCATCGCACGCTCGCGGTTGGCATGCTGACTGCGCTCTACTTGGCACACAATCACAATGCCCGAGGGCTTGTGCGTAAGCTGCACTTTCGTTTCTACTTTGTTTACGTTCTGCCCTCCCGCTCCACCCGAGCGTGACGTTTGAATTTCTACATCTGCCGGGTTCACATCGATCTCAATGGTATTATCAACTTTTGGATAGACAAACACCGAAGCAAACGAAGTATGCCTACGCTGGTTGCTATCAAACGGAGAAATGCGCACCAAGCGATGTACACCAATTTCAGATTTCAACTTCCCATAGGCGAACGGCCCTTCGATCTCCAACGTAGCAGATTTTATTCCAGCCACCTCGCCCGATTGGTAATCGATTTGCGAAACTTTGTAGCCACTCTTTTCGCCCCACATAATATACATCCGGTTGATCATGTCTGCCCAGTCGTTGCTCTCCGTGCCTCCCGCACCGGGGTTGATTTCCAACACGGCACTTAATTGATCTTCCTCGTGGCTCAACATCTTTTTAAATTCCAACTCCTCCACTGCCTTGGCTGTTTTCTGGTAATCCCTATCGAGTTCTTCTTCACTTACATCGCCCGCTAGGTGAAATTCATTCAGTACTTCCAAGTCGTCAACCGACTTGTTGACTTGTGAGTAGGCGTCCGTCCAGATTTTTTTAGCGCGAATATTTTTGAGCATCACCTCGGCCTCTTTGGGCTTGTTCCAGAAATCAGCTTGATGGGTAATGCGTTCTTCGTCTTCGATCTCTACAATTTTACGGTCGTAGTCAAAGATACCGCCTGAGGGCGGCAACACGGGCTTTTAGGTCCTTTAAGTTCTCGGTGGTCATAGACAAATTTTGGCAAAAATAAGAAATAGAATTGGTTCTAAGTTGGAAGTTCTTGGTTGTAGGTTTTGGCTGAACTTTGAACTCAAAATTTTGAACTTATATGCGTGCCCTGCACATTTCATTTCGGGCTTCAATCCCGATAGTTATCGGAGCCTTGATCCTTGGCCGACTTCAGCGCAAAGTTCGCCTGCTAACAAACAAATACCACGTCTATTCCCTATTTGCGGAAAGCTATAATTTTAATGAACATTTGGTATAAAGTGAACATTTGCAATTCCAGTTCAGCCGGCTAGGGTCACAGAAATTTTGTACTTTTAGAGTATCACATTCAAAACATGAAACGCTACCAAATTATCTCCTCTTGGATATTCATCGCATTAGGTATTCTGCATACAGCGGTGGGCTTTATAACTAATAAATGGATTTCCGAGAATGTTTTTTGGTTTTTTACCGGAGGGATGTCCCTTTTCTATGTAGGCGTAATTAATCTCATTCAAACCAAAAGTAAGGCGGACAATTTCATTGGAATCATAACGGTAGTATCGAATCTGGTAATGACAGTGTTTGTAATCAGCTTTGGAATTTATAATCTTCAAAAAAATTTGGGTGACGCACCGTCCTGGCTGCTTATGGTAAATTCTGTTGTTATTTTGTTTTTAAGTATCATAAACAGGGGTAGCAACCAGCGTATTTCAGGAAATGAATAAGAATCGTTTTCAGATAAATTACCCAGCCCTTGGAGTTCTTCTCCAACAAGCAAGATAAATGAGGCGTGCAGGTATATTGATTTAATCATCCAAAACGCAATGAATGTATGACAACAAAGAAACTTCATTACCTATCGGGACTTACAATAACAGTTTTTGTTGGCGTTCATTTATTCAACCACGCTTGTAGCCTATTCGGGGCAGATACCCATATTGCCGTTATGGACGCGTTGCGACTTTTTTACCGCAACATTCTAGTAGAAACAATTCTATTGAGTGCTGTGCTTGTGCAAATAATTTCAGGCATTAAACTTTTTAGGATAAATAGAAAAATTGCAATATCCAACTTTGAGAAACTACACATTTGGACAGGACTTTATTTAGCTATTTTTTTTGTTGTGCATTTGAGTGCAGTTTTAGGCGGGCGACTGCTTTTACACCTTGACACAAATTTTTATTTTGGTGTGGCTGGACTAAATACTTTTCCGTTAAGTTTATTCTTTATTCCATATTACGCGCTAGCAATTCTCTCCTTCTTTGGACACATTGCGTCAATACACAGTAAAAAAATGACACAATCAGTATTGGGTCTATCGCCAAGCGGACAATCAAAAGGAATTTTAATTTTCGGAATTTGCTTCACGGTTATACTATTTTACGGGTTTACCAATCATTTTGATGGAGTTCAAATTCCATCTGAATATAACGTTCTAATTGGAAAGTAAAATGAAAGTAATCAATATTCATAAAAGAGTAATCCAACAGCCCAAGATTGAACTTGCACAGTTATTTAACACGTTGTCATCAGACAACGATAGGATGTTAGCAACAGATAAATGGCCGCGTATGAAGCTAGACAAGGGGTTACAGGTTGGCTCAAAAGGTGGACATGGACCAATAAAATATTTTGTAACGGAATGTCAGCCTGAAAAATCTATCACTTTCCAGTTCGACTTGACAGGATTTAATGGTTTTCACAGGTTCACCTTAACAGAGTTAGCGCCTAATAAAACGGAGCTTTCACATGTTATTAATATGATTACAACCGGTTCAGCGACCTTCAAATGGGCAATAGCAATCCGCTGGTTACACGATGCTTTTATCGAAGACGCATTTGACAACGTTGAAAATCATTTT